>Ga0066637_10001263_pt1 | contig 16270 bp, 12 predicted proteins | sample CryGeyCG2014_020_FD_62737 | JGI IMG/M metagenome (GOLD analysis project Ga0066637, IMG submission 62737) | Groundwater microbial communities from aquifer - Crystal Geyser CG08_land_8/20/14_0.20 | ecosystem: Environmental > Aquatic > Deep subsurface > Groundwater | place: USA: Utah: Grand County...
AAATAAAGCGGACAAAATACAAAATCGAAAATGATGCGGAGTCTACCGGCGAAGAGATAGCCAACAGCATCACTCACGGGATGGGCGCGCTGTTGAGCATTGTGGCGCTGAGCATTCTCGTATCTCTTGCTGTTAGAAAGGGTGACTCGTGGCGCATTTTAGGTTTTAGTATTTATGGATCGGCCTTGATACTCTTATATCTTTCATCTACTTTATATCACAGCCTGATATTCACGCGAGCAGGAAGGCTCTTTGCCATTCTTGATCACGCCTTTATCTACATTTTAATCGCCGGAACATATACGCCGTTTGCACTTGTAAGCATCAGAAGTGCGCTTGGATGGACACTCTTTGGAATAATTTGGGGAGTGGCCGTTATCGGGGTTGTTTTTGAAACATTTATTGTGGAAAGGCGAAGAGTCGTTTCAACTATTATCTACATTGTTATGGGGTGGATGGTAATGGCCGCAATAAAACCCCTTCTGATGTCAATTTCTGCCACCGGAGTCTCGTGGCTTGTCGCCGGAGGACTTTTATATACGCTCGGAGTCATCTTCTTTTCATGGAAGAGACTCCCCTATCATCACATGATATGGCACTTCTTTGTGATGGGCGGAAGTGTATGCCATTTTTTCGCTATTTATTACTATGTACTGCCTTGAATACTATATGATAGCAAATTATCTGAAAACTGGCGCGAACGATCTGATAAACTTGTTTAGCTGGCTACCTGTCAAGGAGAGGGTTCGTATTTTGCGTGTCATCCGACAGACGCGTCCTGAATTTTATAATCAGGAGTTGAGAAATATCCCGGAGATTGCCGAAGAGATTGATATGACTGATATGCATCGGAAATTTAGACTGATAAATATCGGCAAATACATGGAAGGTGATAGAATTTTGGCCGAGGCCCTTGTTTTATACGCGATCAGCGGCAAGCCTTCCTCCACCGGAAAGTTCTATGGCGGGATGATAAATATCATGGGCGCCACTTCAGACGGTCGAATTTACTACACGCTTCAAATGCCAGAGTGGATTGAGTCTATAATTGAGCTCTATAATACCAGCCTGTCCGCCCTGCTATCTGAATAATTTTTTAAGTTGTCAATCTTTCCGTCTGTGATAGCCTGGCATTAATGAGCTTTGAAATAGCAATATCCAACTGGTTTCACTCTTTTTCTACGCCGTGGCTGGATTTTATTTTTAAATCCATTACGACTGTTGGATCAGGCTCGTTTTTGACAATTGTCATTGTCATCGCCTCAATTTTTCTTCTCTTCCGTTTTGAACTACATAAATCTCACATAGTGGTGCTCTCCGGAATTATGTCAGGGCTCGGTTCATTTTTTTTAAAGCGCGCTTTCGACCGCCCGAGGCCCGATCTTTGGATACCTCTTGTTGAAGAACATAGTTTAAGTTTCCCAAGCGGACATGCAATGATATCCGTGGCCGTGTACGGAACTCTTGCAATGTTTTTGGCGGAAAAATATCCGAACAGGAAAATGAGAATATATTCACTCTTCGGAATTCTTATTTTTCTGATCGGCATCTCAAGAATCTATCTGGGCGTCCATTGGACAACTGATATCCTGGGCGGTTGGGTTTTTGGCGGGTTGGTTCTCTCTCTAATGGTATGGTGGTATCACAAAGGTGGAATCGGCCGATTGTTTAGAATCGGAATTGGGCTTATTACGATCATCCTTGGCCTGATCGGGATGATATTTCCGCTGATTCCGGGAATTCCGATGCTCATATTGGGTTTTCTGTTGGTCTTCTCAAATAAATCCATAGCCAGCGTATTTAGGAAAAAAGAGGCCCCTAAACCAGTATAACCTATTGTAATTACACAATATTTTTGCAGTCCTTTTTTTATTAAATAAATATAGCAACATTTTGAGCTGATTAGCGACAACAGTCCGACTAAACAACAAAGGAGAATTGTATGGGCGAAGGAAACAATCAGACAACAGCTTGCAGGGTATATAGAGTAAATTACGCCGAACCTGATTACATGCTTTCATCGGTGAAAAAAACCGATCTATATCCATCTTCAGTAAGTGATAGGGTTATAGAAATGCAGGCAAAAGCGAAAAAATATTCGGCGGGATATAGTGATACTATCAAAGGAAATAAGAGAAACGGTCAGGCAGTTGATTTTTTTATTATGTGTTCACACGGTCCAAACACCGATGATGCCAGATATATAAAAGCAACCGATAGGCCCGTTGTTTTAGACGTTACCTGTTTTGCAGGAGAGGATAAAGTAGCCACCCTCACACGTTATTCCATCTCAAGCGCCGACCCTAACAAAATCATCCCCTCGTGGGCAAAAAGCTGGCACAATTATGATATTGAGAAACCTTATTCGTATAGAACGCTTCCGGAAGACAGGGGGTCATTCTATCAGACGGTGAAAGATAATTTCGGAGAATCTAACTGGCATATGGCTAAGAAAGTAGCGAGAGTGTTTGATCCGGGATATAAAGAGGAAGTGTGTCTGACTGAATACAGGTCAACCGATGAATCTGATCAGCATTCTACATTTGTTCAGGCAATGGCATCAAGAGTATTGCTTGCTTTGAATAAAAAATTTAGCGGCGATATTAATCTAATCACGGTGGAGATGGGTCGTTTATATGCAATGGCCAAATCAACCAGGACTAGCGATTACAATAAGAGGCTTTGGCTCAAGTCTAATATCGAATCGTACGGTGCTAACATCCGGTTTGATCAAGGAGTTGTCGGAAATCCTGAAGCCGAAATCTGTGTCGGAAAATAATCCTTAACAAAGCTCTGAAAAATTGTTATTTTCGCTGTCATTGCGAGCCAAATGGCGAAGCAATCCAGCGAAATCAATTGAATTCACTAGATTGCCGCGCCCCTTCGGGGCTCGCAATGACATACAAGGAGCATTTTTCAGAGCTTCCTTAAGAAACAAACATATTCACCAGCCACAGGCTCAAATCAGGCCAGTAGGTAATAATCATCAGCACAATCAGCATGACAAACAGGAACGGAAGCGACGCGCGATAGAGCGTTGCGATCGGCTTTTTAAATCTGAATGAAGATATAAAAAGATTTAATCCTACCGGCGGGGTCATGTAACCGATTTCTAGATTCATCAGGAAAATAATCCCAAGGTGCAGTGGATTGACTCCAAACTCTTTGGCAACAGGCGCAATCAGCGGCACAACAACGATGATCGCCGAAAAGATATCCATCAGACAACCCACGATTAGAAGGAAAATATTCAGCACGATCAGGAAGACATATTTACTGGTTATATATTCACGAACCAGCTCAAATAACTTCATCGGAATCTGAGCATCGACCATAAAATTGGTCAGGCCCAGCGCAACACCGAGAATTATAAGTATTCCGCCAACCAGAACCATCGATTCTTTTATAATCTTGGGCAGATCTTTTGTTACGCTGACATCTTTTTTAATGACCACCTCAACAAACAGGACATATACAACCGTCACAACGGCGGCCTCAGTCGCTGTAAAAAATCCGCCATAAATTCCGACCAGAATAATCATCGGAATAGGAATCTCCCATCCGGCCGCTTTGACGGTTGAGATGATATGTGAGAAGACGAATGGCTCCCTGCTCGCGTTTCTCCCCTCTTTCAAAATGCTGAATATGGAGAGCACTGCAATCAGAAGAATTCCGGGGAGTATCCCTGCCAAAAACATCTGATCGATGGAGACCGATGCAATGAGGCCATATAAAATGATTGGCAGGCTCGGAGGAAATAAAAGGCCGACGCTTCCGCAACAAGTGACAAGGCCGAGTGAAAACTTTTCAGAATATTGTTCCTTCATCATTATAGGAAGGACAAGACCGCCCAAGGCAATTATTGTAACGCCTGATGCGCCTGTAAACGCGGTGAAAAATGCGCAGACAATAATGGCAACAATGGCAATCCCGCCCGGCATCCAGCCAAAACATGCCTTATAGAGATCAACCAGCCTCGTCGGCGCTTTAGACTCCGCCAAAAGATATCCGGCGAATGTGAAGAACGGAATGGCGGCAAGAGTCGGGGCATTTGCCATTCTATAGAGCTCTATGATGACGGCGGAGATGTCGATTCCTGCGGCATAAAACAAATATAGAGCAGTGCTACCCAAGATAACAAAAATCGGGGCACCACAGAGTGCTAAAAATCCCAATGCTATGATAATCAGATATTCCAACTCATTCCTTTTCTAAAAGTTTAATAATAAAAATAATTCCAACAAGAGTAAACGTGGTTGGGATTATCGCCTGAGCAATCCAGATGGGCACCCCACCGAAAAGGCGCTCCCCCATCATCTTTTCATCTAAAACAAATTTATATGATGCATATGCCAGAATTGAACATGTAATAGCGCTCCCGAGATATATAAGTTTACTAACCGCTGATTTTATCTTCTCCGGCAACAGCCTTGAGAGGAGATCCAACCTAATGTGTCTATTTTCAATCGCCGCAAGGATTGCTCCAAAAAAACCTACCCACAAAACACAGTGCCGTACCGTCACATCTGCCCATGTGATGCCGGTTGAGAAAAAATTTCTTAAGACGACCTGCAGAAAGGCCAAAAACACCATAACTAAAAAGAAGATCGCAGTAAGGAAAACTACGACCTTGGATAAAATTTTCTCAAAAGATAAAAGAATCTTCACTTCCGCGACTCCTCAAGATATTTCTTTGTGTTAGCTAAAAGCTCAGGTGAATATAATTTTCCGGACAAGGCCTTCCACACACCCTCACTCACGGTCAAAAGATTCTTTTTCTCCTCTTTTGACACCTCAACGAACTTCAATCCTTGGTTCTTCAATGCCTGCACGGCCATTTCGTTGTCACGTCTTATCGTCTGAACAAGTTTCTTGCAATATTCCCCTGCCACATCCCTCAAAATCTTTCTATCAGCCGGTGCAATTTTGTTGAACTCCTTCTTACTTATCAGAAGTGCGCCCGTTGAGTCTGCCAACTTGATATTAGTCACATATTTTGTCTTGGCATGCCACTGCATTGCAATTGCACCAAGAGGCGGAGCATAAACGGCATTGATCATCCCTGTCTGAAGGGCCGTCATCACATCAACCAAAGACAAAGGCACCGGAACTATATCAAACCCATCATACATTGCTTTGACCAGCGGGTCCCCTTCCCATGCCCACATCTTGACACCCTGCATGTCCTTCTGTCCTCTAATTGGAGTGTTGGAAAAAATATTAACAAATCCTGCCTCGGCCCAGCCCAATAATATATAACCCTTCTCATCAAATCCTTTTTCGAGTTCAGGCTGTAACTTTGCTGTCACATAATCGACTTCTTTGTAGCTATCAAAAAGAAGCGGCAGTTCTAAAATTCTCACAGATGAATTGATTGCGCCCAGGCCCACACCGGTAAATGCACCAGCATGCATCTGGCCGATATTAATCTTTCTTATCACATCCTTTTCGTCACCCGCAGAACCGCCGGCATAGAATGTAAAACCTACCCTTCCGTTTGTTTTTGAACGAAGGGCTTTGTCCATGTCGCGCATCACATTCATCCAAACCGAACCGTCGGGAGCAATTATTGCAGTCTTGATTTCAAGCGCCGCAACGTTAAACGAAACAAGCAGTACCGAAAGCATTGTCAGAAACTTTGTCATCTATTGCTCATCTTTCTGTGCAAGTAGAAGTGTTGCACGCTCTTTGGCTATCTCGTTCGCCAGTCTCTGTTCCGGAAGGAGTGAAGCATCCGCTGAAAGAACGCTGTTCAACGTGTCTCTAAACAGAGCGTGATTGCCAACAGCCGCAAGATACCATTCCGCATACATAACCTTATTCATCAGGTAATTTCCGTCGCAACTATTCATTGCCTTTTTAAAATAACTTCTCGCCTCTTCCCTGCCTGAATCCGCAGATAGTTTTACAAAATTACTCGCTATCATTGCACCTTTGAATGCATATGCAACTCCGCACTGAAACTCCGGATCAAGCTCGATAACACGATCCACCATTGCCTGAACTCTCGGAAGATTTGATGCCTCAAGGATATCATCTCTGCTCATGTTAATAAGCGAACCCCAATCGAATGCCGTCCAAAACAGAGTATCGGTCCACTTCTTTCCGTATCTTTTAATTTTCTTCTGAAACTTATTCAGAGAAATTTTATCAAGGTTCCCTTTTTTGCTGAGCGATTTAAGGCCAAAATCCTTCCCTTTTCTGTAGAAACGTTTCGCCCTTTTATACCACTCATTCTCCCTTATATCTCCGCCGCTCTTATTCGAGTCTCTAATTGCCTCAACCTCTGCAAAACCGAACGCATAATTTCCGTATGTCTTGGCAAGGACTCCCAGAAATTTCCTATCTGTCGGATAGCCATAATGAAGCACCTCTACAATTTTAACCAGAGGGAGGATTGATTCCTTCGCAACAAAGAGATCTGACTCCCTCTCCATCGCAACCATTCCGCGGGCGGATATATCAGCCGTTATTGCGGTGACCGGTTTTCGGATAGAACATCCGGAAACAAATAGAAACATTGCAACAACGCCAATCGTGATCCCCATTATATTATATTTTTTCATTTTCACCTTCTCCGGATTGTTTATTAAAATAAGCCTCTACTGTCTTTGTTAGTTCATCTATATCAACCGAGGTGTCTTTGCATGGACCGTTTGGCCTCCTGTTCGGAATTCCTATCACCGGAATCTTGTGCGCAACATCTCTGATTCCGCTGACAAGATCCCTTTCGCAAGCAACACCGATAATCGCGGACGGGCAAGTCTCTTTAACTTTTTTACGCGCAAGCTCTCCGCCGGAAACTGTGAATACCTCAACAGGATATTTCTCTTTCAGTTTGTTTATCTCCTGCAATTGATCTTTTGTCAAACATCTAGGAAGCAGAATCAATAATTTTTTGTTATTAATCACATTACTATCAACCGCCCTAACAACGGCGTTTGATACTTTTATGAAGGAATGGCCTATCTGATCACGCGAAATGCGAAACATCCTTGCAAGTCTGAAAACGTTCGTGAAAACCAGATCGAATATGAAAAAGATCTGCCCCTTCGCAAAAAATAGATTTTTACCGGACAGGACTGTCAACGTCAACTGAAGCCAGAAGAAGAATGTCAGGGCAATCCATAAAATCAGGATAAACAATGTAAAATTCGGAAGCCAGTCGGTAATCTGAAAAAGTCTCGGCACGACCAGATAGTATAAAAAACCCAAAATCACATCGGTAAGCAGAAAAATTCCGAACGAGAAGATCAGAAATAAAAATGTCCCCTCAATAACAGGCCCCTCATTGGCACCGTTCCAATCGGTCCACTCGTCACCAAGGAGCCTATCTTTATGGTCTGAAGGTCTTTTAAGATTCTCGCTCATAATCTCATCTACATATATCGGCCGTCTCGATACCCGTCAATCCTTCTTTAATCAGCTCTTCGACATCCAGAACTTTCTCGACATTTTCCAGCTGAAGAGGGCGGGAGGATGTGGCCGGCTTTCTAGGCTCCAAGAACTGACAGCAGTCATTATGCGGCAGAATTGATAACTCATATGTCCCGATTTTCCGAGCCATATCAACGATCTCCTGCTTGTCCATTCCAATCAGGGGTCGCAATACGGGCATCGTGGCGATGGAGTCAATTGTGACAAGATTTGTCAGTGTTTGCGATGCAACCTGCCCTATCGCCTCGCCGGTCACCAACGCATGTGATCCGTTCTTCCTTGCCACAGATTCAGCGATTCTGATCATGAATCTCCTGTACAGGATCACCCTGAATTCTTCCGGAACCTCTGTGACAATCTTTCTCTGAACACCTGCAAAAGGTATCATGACAAGTTTGGGTTTCCCCACCATCCATGACGACAACATCTCTACTACTTCCCTCACCTTCTCCTTGGATGCAGAATCCGTAAACGTATCACTATGAAAGTGGATAAAATCTACCGTCAAACCTCGCTTCATCATCCGCCACGCCGCAACGGGGGAATCTATCCCGCCGGAAATGAGACACGACACCCTTCCTCCTGTGCCGGTCGGTAGCCCCCCGGGTCCCGCAAATTTATCCAAAGATATGAAGGCTTGGCCTTCGAATATCTCTATAGCGATCGTTGTCTCCGGATTACTAAGATTTACCTTCACGCCCTTGCATGCATCAAGGACTATTCCGCCAATGTGTTCGTTCACCTGCTGAGACGTAAAAGGGAGCCTTTTTTCATTTCTTCTGGCTCGCACTGCAAACGTTTTGAAATCTCGGTTCCTGATCTCGCAGGCGACCTTCTCTTCAATGTCAGCAAGCGTCGGCTTCGCTAGTATCGTTGGTGCAAAGGCTACAAGTCCAAATGTCTTTGAAAGCTTTTCCGTCAAGACATCAAGAGATGCTGAATTTTCAACTTCAAGAAGGATGCGACCTTGGAGCTTTCGAATCGATTTAATGCCCGCCCCATCTAATCTTGAGCGAACGTTATCAACTAATTTGTCTTCAAATCTTTTTCTGTTTCCACCTTTCAGTGCAAGTTCGCCATAGTGGAGTAAAAAATATTTTGAGGTCTGATTTTCCATGTTCACATTTCTCGGTCACCGATAAATTCTTATATTTTTCGGCAACCTATTCAGTATGCGGGATAAAAACAAGCAATTAAAATCTATTGGGGTCAGACCCCAAATTCGCCCCTTATAGACGTATAAATTACATTATTTGAAAAAGAGGGGTTAGACCCCCTTTTTTCTATTGACACCACAATATATGGTGTTATCAATGAGTGTAATCACAATATATTGTGGTTACCAACCGAAAACCAAGCGCCAATAATTTGACGATTGAGGGTTTTTTGACGATTTAGGGGTTAGTTTTTGCTAAAAACAGCCCAAAACACCATTTGGAGAGGGATAATGAAAACCAACAAAGCGGCTACCAAACAAAAATCTCAGACGAAGGGAGGAGCAAGACCATCAGTCAAGGCAGTTGAAACCGGTCTCAAGTTTGAGAGAAAATTTACAAATCCTTTTTCCAAACCGCTGGATGAAATCAAATACTCCAAGAGAAAGTCAGTTATCACTAATCCCGACGGCAGTGTCGTCTTTAAGATGGATGATGTTGAGGTCCCCGAAGGCTGGTCACAGCTGGCAACTGATATCGTTGTCTCCAAATATTTTAGAAAACGTGGTGTCCCCGCGACAAAACACGAAGTCAGCGTGAAACAGGTCGTCCACAGAATTGTTAACACAATAAGGGTCGCCGGCGAAGAGTTGGGCGGTTATTTTGCATCCAAGGACGATGCCGATAACTTTGAGGCGGAGCTTTCGTTTGTTCTTGCAAATCAGTATGGCGCATTCAACTCCCCGGTATGGTTCAACTGCGGTCTCTATCATCAATATAAAATCACAGGAAGCGGCGGAAATTACCACTGGGATAATAACACAGATACAGCTGTTACAACTGAAAACTCTTATTCACATCCCCAGGCATCGGCATGTTTCATCCAATCAGTCGGTGATGACCTGATGAGTATATTTGATCTCGCCAAGAATGAAGCCAAGCTATTTAAATACGGCTCCGGTACCGGAACAAACTTTTCAAAACTCAGAGGCAGGCAGGAGAAACTCTCCGGCGGCGGAACAAGTTCCGGTCTCATGAGCTTTTTGGAAGTTCTGGACAGGGGCGCCGGTGCCACGAAGTCCGGCGGGACAACCAGACGTGCCGCAAAGATGGTCTGTCTTGATATGGATCATCCTGAGATCGTCGATTTTATAAACTGGAAGGCAAAAGAGGAGAAGAAGGCACGCGATCTGGTCGAAGTCGGATATTCCGGAGGTATAAACGGAGACGCCTATCACACGGTATCGGGACAAAACTCAAACAATTCTGTCAGGGTAACCGATGAGTTCATGTATTCATATCTAAACAACCAGGTCTGGAACACGACATTCAGAACGACCGGCGAAGTTTGCGACACATACCGCGCAAAAGATCTCATGAAACAGATCGCACGCGCAACATGGGAATGCGCCGATCCGGGCCTGCAGTTTGATTCGACTTTTAACAAATGGAACACGTGCAAAAATTCCGGACACATCAATGCAACCAACCCATGTTCCGAATTTGCATTTTTGGATAACACGGCCTGCAATCTGGCAAGTATCAACCTGATGAAATTCTACAATCAGGAGACCGGCAAGTTTGATATCGAAAGATTCAAACATGCCTGCAAACTATTTACTCTGGCACAGGAAATTCTCGTCGACTTTTCGAGCTATCCGACAAAAGAGATCACTGAAAATTCTCACAAGTTCAGGCCGCTCGGCTTGGGCTATGCAAACTTGGGCACGCTCTTAATGGTGAATAGTCTTCCGTATGACAGCGATGAAGCACGTGCCATGTGTGCAACGATCACTGCAATCATGACCGGTACCGGATATAAGACCTCTGCAGAAATCGCCGCAACAAAGGGCGGATTTTCTGAATATGCAAAAAATAGAGAGCCGATGCTCGAAGTGATAAAGATGCACAGAGATGAAGCGTTCAAAATAGAAGATGCGCCGGCTGATCTAACAAAAGCGGCAAGGGATATCTGGGATGAAGCGCTCACTGAAGGTGCCAGAAACGGTCTGAGAAATGCTCAGGCAACTGTGTTGGCACCAACAGGAACGATTGGCCTCTTGATGGATTGCGATACAACAGGCATTGAGCCGGATTATTCTCTAGTCAAGTTCAAGAAACTGGCCGGCGGCGGTTACTTTAAAATTGTTAACCAGTCTCTGAAACTGGCACTAAACAAGCTTGGCTATAACAAAGAGGAGGTTGAGGATATTGAAATTTACATCAGAGGAACCTCTTCGCTGAAGAATTCGCCCCAGATCAATGCCGAGTCTCTCAAGGCAAAGGGATTTACAGACGAAGATCTGCAAAAGATTGAAAAGGCACTCCTTGGTGTTTTTGACATTACTTTTGCGTTTACACCGACCGCTGTCGGCGAAGATGCACTGAAACGTTTCGGGTTCACTCCTGAGCAATACAAAACCCCCGGTTTCAATCTTTTGAAAGCGCTTGGATTTATAGATTCACAAATCGAAGAAGCAAATATCCATATCTGCGGAAAAATGACAATTGAAGGTGCGCCGCACTTGAAGGATGAGCACCTCCCGGTATTTGACTGCGCAAATAAATGCGGCAAATACGGCAAAAGGTTTTTGGCCCCCATGTCGCATGTGAAGATGATGGCCGCCGCACAGAAGTTTATCTCCGGCGCAATTTCAAAGACAGTAAACCTGCCTAACGAGACAACGGTGGAAGAGATCGAGAAGATATATGAAGAGAGCTGGCGTTCCGGTCTGAAGGCAGTAGCGCTTTATCGTGACGGATCGAAACACGCACAACCATTGTCGAGCATAAATGATGAGAAGAAGAAAGGTAAGAATGTCGATGTTGAGCCAGCCGTTGCGGCACAACCTATTCTCCGCAGAAGGAGATTGCCAAAGAAGAGAACGGGCTTCACACAAGAGGCACGCGTTGGCGGACAGAAAGTTTACTTAAGAACAGGTGAACATGAAGACGGCGCACTCGGCGAAATTTTTATTGATATGCACAAAGAGGGGGCCGCATTCAGGAGCATGATGAACTGTTTTGCAATCGCAATTTCTCTGGGGCTTCAATACGGCGTCCCGCTGGAGGAATATATCGACTGTTTTACATTCACACGTTTTGAACCGCAGGGAGTTTGTGATCACCCGAACATAAAGATGGCAACGAGCATTATCGACTACGTCTTCAGGGTGCTCGGCATGGAGTATCTTGGAAGGACAGATTTTGTTCAGGTAAAACCAAATGATGAGGACTTGGCCCGCAATCTGGGTAAAAACGGATCTGATAAAAAGAAGATTACCGATACGCTGGCCGAAGAGGCAAAGAATTCTGCTGAAATAAAAACCGCTGTCACATCCAGCGGCGCGGCAGTAGTGAGCATCAAGACAATCAAAGAAGCACCGAAAGAGACCGCAAAGGCTCCTCAGCCCGCGCTGATGAAGACAGTAAAAAAGACATCTGTCATGACAACATCAGGCGCCTCATCTGCGGTCACGGAACATCTAACACAGATGATGGGAGATGCGCCATTTTGTGACCAGTGCGGACACGTGACGATCAGGAACGGCTCCTGTTATAAATGTGTAAACTGCGGAAATTCGATGGGATGTTCCTAGTGGCCGCCACAGCAACCTGTGTGCTGTTGAACCGGGACGACCTCTTCGAGCTCAGGAAATTCCTGCTTTAATATTCTTTCAACGCCCATCTTTAGTGTCATTGCGGCACCTGGACAGTGTCCGCATGCGCCCTGAAGCTGAACGAAGACTTTATTATCTTTAACGTCGACCAATTCGATATTACCGCCATCTGCCATGAGGCGCGGTCTGACCTGTTCTTCCAATACCTTTTCAACTGCCTCTTTGTTCATATAATCTCCTTTTAGATGCTGTTAACGAACTGGCGACTTTATTGTGACAGTGAGTGTTACAGCATCTTACCCGCCAACGTCTTAGTGGCGGGTCATGTTGAATCAGGGGTACTAGCAAGGCTTATCCCGCTTGACAAGAATAAAAAAGCTCGAGTAAAAGGAGCTGATGACAGGGGAAGAACTAAAATTCAAAAACAAGTGGTTCGGCATCCTGATCGCCTATTTTCTAATTGGCTATTATCTTTGCAGTTTTATAAATATGACTCACACGCATTTCTATGATGTGAGCCTCCCATTTGAATCTTCAATTCCATTTTTGCCGATATTTATTCTAGGATACATGTTTGTCTTTATCGCAATAATTTTAATCTATATTGGTCTTGACGATCCATCTTTATTTATACGAGCACGTAAATTTTTTTTGGCTGTTATGACCGTTCATTTTATTATTTTTCTACTTGTTCCTGTTAGAATGGCATGTCCGGATTTGAGCGAAGCAACCGGCATCATGAATTTTCTGACTTATCTTTATTATTTAATAGATAACCCCGTTAATTGTTTTCCGTCTCTCCACGTTTCATTCCCCCTTGGTGGAGCTTTGATTCTTTGGAATCATAATAAAAAAATCGCCTACTGGATAGCGCTACTCACAGCAATAGTTGCAATCTCCGTAGTTCTCGTGAAACAACATTATATTATGGATGTTGTGGGAGCAATTGTTGTTACGGGATTGGTTTATAAAATTCTAAAACGACGTTCCTAATTGCAGGATAATCATCCCATATTTGGCGGGGGTTTTGAGGAGCGGGTCTTCGATTGCGGCAATGCGATCGCGGTTCACAACAATGATTGCATAGCCTAGGCGACCGGTGACGGGGAGGCCGTGGCCGATAATGAAGTCGCCTCTAAATTCAGCGCCGGTAGAGAGGAAGAAATCGTTGAAGAAGTATTGCCCGTTGCCAACGGTGTTCGAGCTTGAGTTCCAAGCATTTCCATAATCCGCAAACGGGGCAAAGTGGATATTTTCAACATAGAACGGTGCGGTCCCAAGTCCGCGCTGAGGCGAAACGACCGGAATCCTGTATTCGAATGAAAAGAGGAGCGACCGCGTTCTTGAAAGTGCGGCGATTGGAAGACCCCTGAGCGGGAAATAGAAGAGACTATCACCTCCTCCAAATGCACCTTCGCCCAAAGCACCACCCATAATAAATGTTCCCTGCGTCAGTTCGTCACCCCACGCCCAACCACCTTTGACACGTAATGCTATGACGTGATTATCAATCGGAAGGCTGATATATTCACGATAATCTGCGGCAATAATCTGTTGCTCGTTAATCTCACTGCTTCCTAAATATTTATCTGTTATTGTAAAATTAAATACAAAACGCCTTCCGTTCTCATAACTGATCGACGCCGGATACTTCGCCACCTTTCCATATCCATACGACAGACTCAGACCTGAGTATCTTCCCAGCGTTGGCTCCGAACCGACATTCACCAGGCCGTTAAATTCTGCGGATGAGAGATTGGATCCCCTGTCCTCATAAAAATATCTGGCAGAAAACGAATGACTCCCGTAGGGATATGAAACACCGGCCGCCCCCCTGATTCTCTCTTCAAACAGCCTTTTGTTGTATGAGCTTGTGCAATTGCCGTCCGCATCCACCGCCGTGCAGAACGTATAGATAGTTCCGTACTTCACCGAATATGAGGCCATTCCAAGACTTAAAGTAGGCTTATAACGATTATACCAATAATTAAAAAAGTAGCCGACATTTGATGCGTAATCTGTCCGATAGTTAACACCCGCTGTCCAGTTGTGCCACCGGAGCACATCTGCGCCACCGGTAAATGCGCCGAGATAAACGGCACTGTCCAGAATTGCAACATTGGGGATCACAAACCTTGGTAGAAAAAGGGATTTTCCGAACGGATTATATTTTTTAGGGGAAAGTTTATCGGCCCAGTTCTCGCTGAATTTTTTTGTGTCTATCGATTTCCCTTTTTTGCCGGTCAACTTCACAAATGTCTCTTGCAGTTCGCTTGAATATTTCTTCTCTTTTTTGAGTGATGTTTTTCTCAAATCATATCCGTCTCCGTTATAATATTTTACATATAAAGTCTCATTGTCAGGTGAGAGTGCCGGCTGAAACACCCCGGTCATGACGTTTGTGACACGTTTAGAAGCACCGACATTTTTGCTGGCTTTATATATATTATTAATCCCGGTTCTGTCGGATACAAAATAGATCTCTTTACTGTTTTTCGACCAGACAGGATGTGAATTGAGAGCAATATCATCTGTTATTTTTTTGACGTTCCATATTTTGCCTGCCTTGTAATTGTAAACATAAATATCCCACCTTCCCACTTCTTTAGAACCTTTCAAGAATTGCCAGGAAGTCACCGCAAGTTTTTTTCCGTCAGGAGAGATTGCCGGATCTGCAAACTGCCAATATGTAGAGTTGTCGAATTTTAAGTCTGTGACCTTTTTTGACTCAATGTCAATTTCGGCAAGCCAGCCTGTTCCGGCATTCTGTTTTACAAAAATAATCCTCTTACCATCCGGCGAATAAAACGGATCTTTCGCACGTTCACCGCTGGTGATCCTTTTTGTTTTTTTGGATTCAATGTCATACTCCCAGATATCACTGTAACTGTTGTATGTTTTCCAACTCCCGATCATCGAATATGCAATCTTTTTTGAGTCGGGGCTGAATGCAATGTCAGTTGCGACTAGTTTCTTCTTTATAACTTTGTTTTTGCCTGTCTCAAGATCCACAAGATGTAATTCTGACGGCCCTTTCATCCTCTCTCGCGCATAGGCAAGATATTTTCCGTCCGGCGACAGGGCCGGAGAGGAGATAACCGTCTCGCCGGTTGCAACGACTTCAAATGGAGTCACTCCAACCGCTTCCAGCTTTTTTGCCTCTTCTGCATATTTTTTCTCAAGAGACGCCGTCCAATCATCCCATAATTTATAAAATGATTTACTCCTCGGTGATCCCTTTTTTCTTACCTTTGTGTAGTGCGTATTGACTTTTTTGGAATCAAACTCGATGTCAGTGAATGTATTACGCGCCTGATGGTTCAGAAGAAATAGAAACGGGGACCCAGCAAGTCGATTGTTAAACTCCATCAACTTCTTTTCACCATAAGTATCAGAGAGATATTGCAGAAACTTGACACCGTAAATATACATGCTCTGGTACGAAGGCCAGCGCCATCCAAGACCGTCCATCTGATCGAGTCTTGGAAATTTCTTGTTCAGCATTGCGGTGCGTAAAAGCATGTCTGAATATGTCGAGTAGCCGCGGCCGGTCGTTGACTCACTTGTCTCGTCATAAACCGCTATTCCCTCTCGTATCCATCCGGGGACCGTTCCGTTTGGAGACACGACCTTTTGCAACACCCAGCGCGGGGCCTTCATAACACCATACACCTGATCGATGTGTAGAATGTGTGTGTATTCGTGCATGATGAGAAGTCGCATCCAGTTATCATAAAAAGACAAAACGTTATCAGGATCCGGAGCGGCGACTCTCAAATTCACCCAGTTATAAGGGAGGGTCGAAGCACTTCCGTTTGCCCTGTCTTCCGAATCCGCAATCACCACCTCTGTGCGACCCCAGGGGTCCCAGCCGATCTTTGGCACGAGGCGCTCGTGGGCCTCTTCCAGATAGCGTGCAGAATTTCTGGCAACATCCTCCAGCTTTTCACTATAATGTATCAGAAAATTATCGGTCTTTAGGGTCTTCCACTTGAGGCCGGGGTCAAACGTTGCAGAATGGGCAACGCCTGATAGAAAAAATGATATGAAAAGGACCCC
>Ga0066637_10001272_pt1 | contig 16209 bp, 15 predicted proteins | sample CryGeyCG2014_020_FD_62737 | JGI IMG/M metagenome (GOLD analysis project Ga0066637, IMG submission 62737) | Groundwater microbial communities from aquifer - Crystal Geyser CG08_land_8/20/14_0.20 | ecosystem: Environmental > Aquatic > Deep subsurface > Groundwater | place: USA: Utah: Grand County...
GAATTAATGTCTGCTAATAAACCAATAACCTTATTAAAAAATAAATATGGTCGAGGGGCTTTAAATGCTATTAAAACAGGCTTTGAAACAGTTAACGCTGAGGCTATTTTGGTAGTTATGGCTGATTTGTCTGATGATTTATCTAATGTAGATGAAATGTTAGAGAAGCTTAACCAAGGAAATGCTGTTGTTTGTGGTTCGCGTTACGTGAGAGGAGGGCGTCAGCTTGGGGGCCCTTTGTTTAAAAAGACCTTGTCTCGTTTAGCCGGAGTTTCTCTTTATTACTTAGCCAGGATTCCCACTCATGATGTTACTAATAGTTACAAGTTATACCGCAAAAGTTTACTTAATGAAATTGTTATTGAAAGTAACGGTGGATTTGAGTTGGGCATGGAAATTGTTATCAAAGCTTTTATTAAAGGTTATGGAGTGGCAGAAGTCCCTTCAACCTGGACTGATCGCAGTGCCGGGGAATCAAGATTTCGGCTCTGGAAGTGGTTACCTAGTTATTTACATTGGTATTTTTATGCGCTTAAAGGAAAATGGTTAGGTACTAAATAATTTCATGAAGAAAAAACTAAAAACAATTAATGTTGTAGGTGCCAGGCCAAATTTCATGAAAATTGCTCCGATTTGGCATGAGCAGGTTAAAGAGAGTGAATATTTTGATCCGCTAATTCTTCACACCGGCCAACATTATGATAAAAACATGTCGGACGCTTTTTTTACTGACTTAGAACTTCCTTCCCCAGATATCTATCTTGGGGTAGGGTCTGGTTCACATGCTGTGCAGACCGCGGATGTTATGGTTAAATTTGAAGAAGTTTGTCTTAAGGAAAATCCGGATTTGGTAATAGTAGTGGGAGATGTTAATTCTACTCTTGCCTGTAGCTTGGTTGCCGCTAAAATGCGAATCCCTGTTGCGCATGTTGAAGCAGGACTACGCAGTTTTGACCGGACCATGCCGGAAGAAATCAACCGCAAATTGACTGATTCGATCTCAGATTTATTATTTACTACATCTGTTGATGCGGATGAGAATCTTAAAAATGAAGGGATCTCCAGTGAAAAGATCTTTTTTGTGGGAAATGTAATGATCGATACGCTTTTAAAATTTAAGCAGAAAGCAGTTTTTCCGTCTATTGTTTCCGGACCTTATGCTGTTTTGACTTTGCATCGACCTGTTAATGTAGATGATCGGCAGTCTTTCAGCCGCATTGTTGAGGCTGTTGTAGAAATTTCTTCCAAGGTGCCGGTGGTTTTTCCTGTTCATCCTAGGACCTGGAAACAAATACAGGTTTTTGGCCTCGATGGGAAACTCAAGCAGCCAGGGATAAAAATTGCTGATCCTTTGTCTTATTTGGAGTTTTTAGGCCTTATGGCCAAGGCTTTGTTTGTTTTAACTGATTCTGGCGGGATTCAAGAAGAGACAACGGTTTTACAGGTTCCTTGTTTAACATTAAGAGAAAACACAGAGAGGCCTGTAACAGTCACCGAAGGGACTAATCTGCTTTTAGGAACAAATAGGGAATTAATTATTAGTGAGAGCTTAAAAATTATAAATGGTAAAGGTAAAACTGGCCTGATCCCAAAGTTTTGGGATGGCAAAGCTGCTGAGAGGATAATAAAGGTTTTAAAGGAGCAATTGTGAAACAGGTTTTAATTAAACAAGGGAAGGTTTTGGTTGAAGAAGTTCCTGCGCCAGTTGTAACAAGCGGAACAGTATTAGTAAAGGTGGCAAATTCTTGTATTAGTACTGGAACTGAAAGCGCGGTTATTGCGGGTTCTGCTGAGTCTCTGCTAAAACGGGCAATGCGGCAGCCGGAAAAAATTAAGCAAGTTTTAAATATTGCGATTAATCAGGGGATTAATAAGGCGATTAATTTAGTAGGGGCGGCAAAACAGGCAACTACAATTGTTGGTTATAGCTGTTCTGGTGTGGTTATAGACAAAGGTAAAGATGTCTCCGATATTAATATTGGAGATAAGGTGGCTTGTGCTGGGTCTGAAGCGAATCATGCAGAGATAGTGTGTGTCCCGCGTAATTTAGTTGCGGGTATTCCAGAAGGAGTTGGGTTTCCAGAAGCATCTACTACTACTCTGGGGGCAATTGCTATGCAGGGAATAAGAAGAGCAACTCCTACTCTTGGAGAAACCTTTGTTGTAATTGGTTTAGGGGTTTTGGGGCAAATTACAGTCCAATTGCTTAAAGCGAGTGGTTGTAATGTTATAGGGATTGACCTTGATTTAGACAGGATAAAGATTGCAAGGTCTCTTGGTATGGATTTGAGCACGGCTTCTTTGTCAGATGATGCGATTAGCCAAATTAAAATGTTTACTAATGGTTTTGGGGTGGATGGGGCAATTATTACCGCTGCGACTTCTTCAAGTGCATTGGTTTCTTCTGCTTTTAAGATGTGCCGTAAAAAAGGGAGAGTGGTTTTGGTTGGGGATGTGGGGCTGGATTTAAAGCGGGAAGATTTTTATCAGAAAGAGATAGATTTTTTAATATCCACTTCCTATGGCCCTGGGCGATATGAGCCCAACTACGAAGACAAAGGTCTTGATTATCCTATTTCCTATGTCCGTTGGACGGAAAACCGAAACATGCAGGCCTATTTACACCTATTGAAAGACGGTAGCATTAATATAAAACCTTTAATAGAACAAGTCTTTGATATTAATGATGCGGACAAGGCTTATGGGGCAATTGATAGTAATGGTAAAAAGCCGGTCATAACTTTACTAGATTATTCCGAAGGACCAAACAAAGAGATATCAAGAAAAATTGCAAATCCGTTATATAAGCCCGCGAATAAAAATAAGACTATAGGGGTTGCAGTGGTGGGTGCGGGGATTTTTGCCAAAGAAACGCATTTGCCCAATTTAAAAAGCCTTTCTCATCTTTATCATTTGGAAGCAGTGCAAAACAAAAGCGGTGCAAATGCCAAAATCACTGCGCGCCAATTTGGAGCAAGATATGCTACAACTGATTTTCAAGAAATACTGGATGATAAAAACATTGGCGCAGTTATCATTGCTACCAGACATGATTTACATGCAGAATTGATTTTGAAGGCTTTAAAAGCAGGTAAGCATGTTTTAGTAGAAAAACCTTTAGCATTAAAGCAACAGGAACTGGACCAAATTGTAGCATTTTATCAAACAGATCAAACGGCAGCGTTACCTGTTCTTTTGACAGGGTTTAACCGCAGGTTTTCGGTTTATTTGGCAAAGATCAAAACTTTGACCCAAGAACGGTCTGGTCCAATGATAATTAACTATGTAATGAATGCAGGCTATATCCCGCTTGATCACTGGGTGCATACAGAAGAAGGGGGCGGGAGAAATATAGGGGAGGCTTGCCATATTTATGATCTTTTTACTTTCTTGACCGGTGCAAAGGTAAAGAATGTTGATGTTAAACCAATCAGGACAAAGAGTGCTTATTATTCCGAAAATGACAATTTTGTTGCAGCGATCCAATTTGAAGATGGTTCTGTAGCAAATTTAATTTATACGGCCCTTGGCAGTTCTACTTATCCCAAGGAAAAAATGGAACTCTTTTTTGATGGAAAGGTCTTATTACTTGATAATTATAAGACTTTAACAATCAATGCCAGTAAAAAACCGGTGGTAAATACCAAGGTGATAGATAAAGGACATAAAGAAGAACTAGTTGCTTTTGCCAATACTATTTTAAATGGCGGAGAGTGGCCAATCCCTCTTTGGCAGCAGGTCCAGGCAACGGAGATTAGTTTTAAGGTTGAGGAGAGAATAAGAAGGGATAAAAGGTGAAGTTATGAGTAAACGAGCGTTAATTACAGGAGTAACCGGACAAGATGGGGCTTATTTAGCAAAATTCTTAATTGAAAAAGGATATGAAGTTTTTGGGACTTACAGAAGACTTTCTTCCCCTAATTTTTGGCGTCTTCAGAGCTTGAATATTGCCGATCGTATCAATTTGATCCCCGCAGACCTGCTTGACGGTACATCTATTGTTGAAGCAATGGAAATTTCCAAACCCGATGAAATATATAATTTAGCTGCCCAGAGTTTTGTTGGAGCGTCTTTTGAACAGCCAATAGGAACAGGAGAAATAACCGGATTGGGTACAATGCGTGTTTTAGAAGCAATAAGACAGGTTAACCCTAAAGTCAGGATGTATCAGGCCTCAACTAGCGAACTATACGGAAATGTCAATCAGTCGCCGCAAAATGAAGATGTGCCATTTCATCCGGTTTCTCCTTATGCGGCTGCTAAGCTATATGGTTATTGGACGGTAAAGATTTATCGTGAAGGCTATAATATTTTTGCATGCAATGGGATTCTTTTTAACCACGAATCCCCGCTAAGGGGCTTGGAGTTTGTGACCAGAAAGATATCCAATGCAGTAGCTAAAATTGCATTGGGGATAGACAATATTATTGAAATAGGTAATTTAGATGCAAAGAGGGATTGGGGATATGCTCCCGAATATGTAGAATCAATGTGGCTTATATTGCAACAAGATAAGCCTGACGATTTTGTCATAGCAACAAATGAATCTCATTCTGTAAAAGAATTTATGGAGAAAGCATTTAGTGTGGTTAATTTGGATTGGCAGAAATACGTTAAAATTAATAAAAAGTACAACAGGCCTTTGGACATTAATTTGCTTTTAGGGGACGCATCAAAAGCAAAAAACAAATTGGGCTGGGAGCCCAAGGTCAAGTTTGACCAGCTGGTAGAAATTATGGTTAAAGAAGACTTGTTACGGTGGGAAAGATTTAAAAAAGGAGAACATTTTCCTTGGGATGCTTCTAATTATATGAGTGAAACAAAAATATTGACCAGGAGCTTAAAAACATGATTCCTGTGGCAGTACCATCTATTGGAGAGAAGGAACTTGAATACGTAACCGATGCCGTAAAGTCGGGTTGGGTTTCTTCTCAAGGCAAATATGTGTACAAGTTTGAAAAAAAGTATGCAAAATATTGTGGTACAAAATACGCATCTTCTGTGGCAAATGGGACCGTGGCCTTGCATTTGGCCCTAAAGGTTTTGGGGATTGGCAACGGGGATGAGGTCATAATCCCTGCACTTGCCTATATTGCTGTTGCCAATGCAGTTGTTTATACAGGTGCAAAACCGGTTCTTGTTGATTCACAAGATTCAACCTGGTGTATAGATCCCGATAAAATTGAAGAGAAAATAAATAAAAATACAAAGGCAATAATTCCGGTCCATATTTATGGGCACGCTGCAGATATGGACCCAATCTTAGCACTGGCTAAAAAACATGAATTATTTGTCATTGAAGATGCTGCAGAAGCGCACGGTGCAGAGTATAAAGGAAAAAAAGTTGGCAGTTTAGGAGATATAGGGGTATTTAGCTTTTATGGCAATAAGATTATTACTACTGGTGAGGGCGGGATGTTAACCACTAATAATCAAGATTACTATGAGAGAGCCCAATTTTTAAAAAGTCAGGCCATGTCTAAAACTGAAAGATATGTTCATCCTGAAATTGGTTTTAATTATCGCCTAACCAATATTCAGTCGGCGATTGGCTTGGCACAGTTAGAGCAGTTGGACCTATTTATAGAAAAGAAACGCAGGATAGCAAAAAAATACAACCAGTTGTTAGCAGGGATTAAAGGGATATCTTTGCCGCCAGAGGCAGATTGGTGTAAAAGTATTTTTTGGATGTATTCGATCCTGGTGGATAAGGAATACAGGATGGATAGAGACACATTAATGGGGCAATTGTTTGATAAAGGAGTTGAAACCAGGCCGTTTTTCCCATGTGTTCATAATCAGCCTCCGCATAGGCAATCATTAGATGCTCCCGTAGCTGAGGGTTTGTCAGTCAGAGGGATAAATTTGCCTACATCTGTTAGCTTGAAAGATGATGAGATTGAATATATTTGTTCGGTGATTAGAAAAAAATAAAATTCTCTATAGAGGATAAAAATGAGTTGTTTAAATGTTAAACGATAAGACGATTTTAATTACTGGTGGTACAGGATCATTTGGTAAAAAATTTATCGAAATTGTATTAAAAGAGCATAAGCCTCGTAAACTTATAATTTACAGCCGAGATGAAATGAAACAATTTGAGATGCAAGAGCAACTTAAAGATTGGAATGTCTTAAGATTCTTTATCGGAGATGTGCGGGATAAGGAGCAGCTTTCTTTGACTATGTCCGGGGTAGATTATATAATACATGCCGCAGCTTTAAAAATAGTGCCGGCCATGGAATATAATCCGGGAGAAGCAATCAAAACCAATGTAATCGGTGCTATGAATATTATTGAGTGTGCGATTAAACATGGGGTTAAAAAAGTTATTGCTTTAAGTACAGATAAGGCATGTAACCCGATTAATCTTTATGGGGCTACAAAATTATGTTCTGATAAGTTATTTGTAGCAGCAAATGCATATTCTGGTTCTGCGGAAATGCGGTTTTCTGTTGTTAGATATGGGAATGTGGTTGGAAGCAGGGGGAGTGTTGTCCCGTTTTTCAGGGGAAAAAGAAAAGAAGGAGTAATCCCCATTACTGATCCACGAATGACACGGTTCTGGATTACTTTGGAGCAAGGGGTCCGTTTTGTTCTGAAAAATCTAAAGAGAATGCATGGGGGGGAAGTTTTTATTCCCAAAATTCCTAGTATGAATATTATGGATTTGGCAAAAGCTGTTGCGCCAGAGTGTGAAACAACCATTATTGGTATTCGTCCGGGAGAAAAACTGCATGAAGTTATGATTTCAGCTGATGATTCTTATAATACGATTGAACTTGATGATGCTTATGTAATTAAGCCTGCTTTTACTTGGTGGGACCATGGTAATCATATGGAGGGAAAATCAGTCCCCGATAGTTTTTATTATAGTAGTGATACAAACAAAGAATGGCTTACAATCCCGCAGTTACAAGAGATGATAGGTGAATAATATTGCTTAAAATTCCTTACGCAACCCAATGGATTGACGATGCTGATACAAAAGCAGTTACAGAGGCTTTGCGTTCAGATTATTTGACACAAGGGCCAAGAGTTAAAGAATTTGAAGAGAAAGTTGCTCGTTACTGTGGGGCCCAATATGCTGTGGCAGTTAATTCGGGTACCGCTGCTCTCCATATTGCCTGTCTTGTTGCAGGCATAGGGCCTGGAGACGAGGCAATAACTTCCCCCATTACTTTTGTTGCTTCTGCAAATTGTATAGTATATTGTGGAGGGAGACCGGTTTTTTCAGAAATTGATCCACAAACAATAAATATTGAACCTAAAGAAATTGAAAAACATATAAATTCCCAGACAAAAGCCATAATTCCAGTTCATTTTGCAGGCAATCCTTGTGAGTTGGAAGAGATTCAATCTATTGCTCAGCAACATGGCCTAATAGTAATTGAAGATGCTTGTCATGCTTTAGGGGCAGAGTATAAAGGGTCAAAAATAGGTTCGTGTAAGTATTCTGATATGACGGTTTTAAGCTTTCATGCTGTAAAACATATTACGACAGGTGAGGGCGGAATAGTGTTGACAAATAACAAAGATTATTATGCAGAAGAATATGGGGCAGGCGAAATTTTGTTAAATTCCATTGATCGTGACGGTTCAAAAAAAGGGTATGATCTTGACCTTATTAGACAAGTTGTTGAAGCGGTAAATATCCCGGTAATTGTTTGTGGGGGAGTCAGCCATCCCAAACATTTTTTGGAAGCAATGAAACTTGATGTTTCGGCAGTGGCCGCGGCTAATTTTTTTCATTATACAGAGCATAGTGTTGTAGCTGTAAAACAATTCCTAAAAGCTGCCCAAGCCGATATTCGTCTCGATTCATATGCAACCTATAATAATTTTAACTTTGACCAACTTGGACGAGTCCAAAAACTTGAAGATCCGGTACTGGAAAAACTGCGTTTTGAGTATATTCCGGAGGAAGTAATATGAGGTATTGTAAACGCTGTCTTTATCCAGAAAATCATCCTTTAAATATTACTTTTGATGAACAAGGTGTTTGCAGTGGGTGTCGAATCCACGAGGAGAAAGATATTCTTGATTGGCAGGAACGAAAAGAGAAGTTGGGTAAAATATTTGATGAATTTAGGTCCACCTCTCGTAATATTCATGATTGCATAATACCTGTTACTGGGGCAAGGGATTCCTATTTTATTGTGCACATAGTTAAGAATATTTTTAAAATGCATCCTTTATTGGTTTCTTATAACAAGCAATATAATACAAAAATGGGGATCCGTAATCTGGCTTATTTAAGAACACTTTTTGGTTGTGACATAATAAATTTAACTGTTAGTCCAGAGAGAGTAAAAAGGATTACTCGTGAGTCGCTTAAAAAAAGGGGGAGTATGTATTGGCACTGCTTAGCAGGAACCACTGTTTTTCCAGTTCAAACAGCCGTCAAATTTAGAATTCCTCTTATTGTCTGGGGTGCACATCAAGATTGTGATCAGGTAGGGATGTTCTCGCACCTTGATGAGGTGGAGATGACCAGAAAATACAGGAAAGAACATGATCTGATGAGCTTAGAGGCCGAAGCTCTAGCTTATCAAAGCCAAGAAGTTACTCTTTCGGATATTGAGCCATATGTTTACCCTCATGACAAAGAACTTGAGGCTGTGGGGGTGAGGGGGATCTATCTAAATAATTATATTCGTTGGGATTCTAAAGCACAACATGAACAAATGATTGAAGCATATAGATATGAGACCATGGTCCAGCAACGGACTTTTGATACATATAATGATGTAGATTGTTTTCATTATTCCGGGATTCACGATTATATTAAATTCCTTAAATGGGGTTATGGTAAAGTAACTGACCACGCCAGCCGTGAAATTAGGCTAAAGCGTATGACGCGAGAAGAGGGGATAGCAATGGTTCGTAAATATCAAAATGTAAAACCGAATGATTTGCCTCTTTTTCTGAAATGGCTTGGCGTGAAAGAAGATGAATTCTGGAGCGAGATTGATAGACACCGGGATTCCCGTATATGGCATAGAAATAGTAATGGTCAGTGGAAACTCAAAGATTCAAGCCTAGAGCATGTTCACGATGAAGGCGTGGATAATGTTCGATTGGAGAAAAAAGAAAAATGTAAATTTATGATCTTACCTGCCAGAGATCCAAAGGCAGAGGAGAATGAGTATGTTCTTATTGGTAGAGGATGGGTTGATTAGTCAAGAAAAGAGGGTGTCATGGAAAGATTGTTAAAAGAGGAAAATATTATTGGCAAGCGAGTTTTTTTACGAAGATTGACATTGGCGGACATTTCCCAGACATATGTAGATTGGCTCAATGATTCCGAAGTCAATCATTTCCTTGATATAAAGCACACTAGGCAAACCCTGGCCACTGTGAGTGCCTATATTCAAAGTTACGAGCAAGCAAAAGATCGACTTTTACTTGGTGTTTTTGATATAGCCAGCAATGAGCATATTGGTAATATTACTTTTTCTTGGATTGATTGGTTACATGATACAGGTGTTATTGGTATCGCCATTGGCAACAAAGCTTATTGGGGGAAAGGTTATGGAAGTGAGGCTCTTTCATTGTCTGTTGAGTTTGCTTTTAACAAATTGAAATTGCATCGATTAGAAGCAGGGATAAGTACTTTAAATGTGCCTTCTCAAAGACTCTTTGAGAAAGTCGGATTTAGACAAGAGGGGAGATTAAAAGATAGAGGGAAATTTGGTCCGACTAAGTATGTTGATGGTTTTATGTATGGGATAGTAAACACTAGTGATTAAAGGGGAAATTATTGAATATTAAAGGATCTATATATCATTCATATGTTTGTCTCTATTAGTTGGGCATAAAGAGAAAGGATTTTTAAAATGGAGGAAAAAAAGGCAGAGAAAAGTTTAATTATAGTTTCGGTGCCATTTACTAGAAATGCCAGAAACTTTATTAGTTCTAAAATATATGAGAGCATGAAATCTAAATACGATGTTCTTATTGTGAGTCCGCTAGCAGATCAGTATAATTTTCAGCAAGAATTTGGTGGTCCCAATGTTTCTTTTATGTGTTTTAAGAAAGATGCTTCTCAGCTAAGGCCCGTCGTTAGAAAACTGTATTCTTTGTCTGAAAAATTAAGGAGATACGGTTATTATTTTAGATTTCGCCATAAAGGATTGCAAAATTATTGGACTTTAGTAAAAGAAGGTTATTTTGAACCTCTTGTTAGTAATAATAGGGTTTTAAAGCATAGGTTGTTGAGCTTTATTTTGGGTTTTCTCGGTTATTTTGGGATGGTCTGGAAATTAATAGACATTATTTTTGTGAATTATTTTTATAATACTAGAAGCATTTTGAAATATACTCATTCTTATCAAAAGGTGATATTAATTCAGACTGCTAGTTGGGGGTATCAGGAAAGATTTCTTGCTGGTTGTGCCTTGAAATATGGATATAAGTCTATATTTGTGCCATTTACTACGGATCAGATTTTAATAGGTGGGTACTTAATTAATTGTTTTGATAAAATTTGTCCTCAAGGGCCAATTGAAGAGGAATTTGCTGTTAAATATCATGGGTATTCTCCAAAAAAGATTTTGCGATTAGGAATGTTATGGTTGAGGAATATCGACTCTATTTTTTCTGCGAAGATTCTTAACCCCCAAAGAAAAACAGAATCCCAAAAGGTTATTTTGTATGCAGGGTTAAGTTCAACCTATTTTCCCCGAGCGAGTGAATTTATTGCAATTGATAACATATTAAGAGCAATTAGGGAGGGAATTCTGCCAAAATCGCGGTTGATCTATCGTCCAGTCTGTACTAACGATAATGAATTAATTGAGATTGAGAATCGGTATAAATCTAATGACTTGGTTGAATTGCAGTACCCCTCATTTTCAATTATAGGTGTTTCTCAGTTTCTAACTGCCAATATAAAACAAGATGTTATTGAATATTTGAACGGTATTTATTCAATTGATTTGCTTATAATGTCTAAACTTACCTCCATGTTTTTAGATGCGGCGTATTTTAAAATTCCTTGCATTGCTAATTATGCTGATGGGGATGTAAGTCCCCAAAAACAATCCCTTTTACGTTCGCGTGTTAGTGACGGGGATGTCTGTGAAGTTTTTTGTTTGGGAATGCCGAAGGTTTTTACTTTTAGTGAGCTTCTGCAGACTATTAAAGAGGTTCTTTCTAGCCCAGAAAAACCGATTCAAGCAGGAGAAAGGATTTTGTTGCGTTGGGATTACAAGAATAGTAATTATATTAATGACTTTATGAATTCACTAGAAGTTCTTACTGGGGGATAATTAATTAGAATTAAATTGAATCTTATCTGTTCATTGTTTGGTTATGATTATGGTTGTATGCAATCGAGGGCATCTATTAGACAATAGATGCTCAAATTATGCATGATGAAGGAGCTGCTTAATGCAAAAAATTATTCTGTTTCTTGCCGATTTAATTAAGATGCTTATTGTGTATCTTCCTGGGGGGGTTTTAATCTGGGAATTCCCACGGCTTTTTCTTTTGAGCAAATGCGAGAATTAATTAATAAGTATTTGAATAATCCGGGGATAGATAAGCATATATGGAAAAATATTATTGATAGATTTGATTATCAGAATCAGCATTACGTAGAGGATTTTTTGGGGTTGATTGAAGAGCTGTTGACAACAAGATAGGGAGTTGTATCGATAAATTGGGTTAGGAGAAAATTTAGTGTTTGATATTGTAGAAACGAAATTTAAAAACATTATTAGACGGTTAAAATCCTTTTTTAAAAAGGAAATCAAGTCATTCCAGCTGGAATTATTTTTGCCATTAAACAGGAGAGGAAAAAGGGCCTATGCTATGCTGGAGGGATATTGCTTGCGTGTTTTTAGTAATGATGATAGAGCTGAAATAGTTGAATTAATGCAATTGGCTGGATTTCAAAAATGGAATTTTGATGTTTTGCAACAGGCCCTGTATTTGTGTGTTCCTAACGGGGCTTTTGTCTTGGTTGAGAGTAAAACCAATAAAATTGTGGCTATGATGATGGCTCGTCATGTCAGTGATGCTGAGCATCAATGCGGTGGTCGGATTGATTGGTTGGCTGTTGATCCAAGGTATCGTGGAAAGAGCTTTGGATATATTGTTGCCTCTGCAGCAACAAACCGTTTAATTGATATCAATTATGGGAACATATATGTTACTACAGATGATCATCGGCTGGCGGCCATTAAAACCTTCTTGAAAATCGGATTTATCCCTAATGTATATAGGCCTGAAATGTATGAACGGTGGAGGAAGCTTTGTTCTAATCTTAATGTGCCATTCCAACCAGAACAGTGGGATAAGATCAAAAAAGATCTAAAGGAATAGATATAGATATGAGTATTGCGCAAAAATCTTTTATCCTTTTTCGCAGAGACTTGTTTGTCTATGCAATTAGCATTGTAACTAGCGCAATTATTGCCCGAACCTTGGGCCCAGTTCAAATGGGGATTTGGCTTATTTGCTTAATGATCCCTTCTTATGCAGAAGCTTTTGGCAGGTTGAAACTTGATGTTTCTGCAGTTTATTTTTTGGGAAAAAAAAGATGCAGCTTGGGCGAGATGACCTTTATCATAAATGTGGTATCTTTGTTTTTTGGTTTCCTCTTTTTTGTTTTGGTGGTTTGGCAGATTAATTTTGTGCAGGCTTTTCTGTTTAAAAATGCGATTGTTCCGAACTCTTTAATCTATTTGGTGATGATTTTTGTGGTTATTCGATTTATTGGGATGAATTATTCGTATCTCTTAATCTACCTGGAAGATGTTCATGCTTACAATGCTTTTGTCTTTATCCAGCAGATACTTGGTTCGGTCTTCGCCATTGTTTTTCTTGTTTTTTTCCAGGCGAAGCTCTTTGGTATGATTTTTGCTTTATTGTTTGCGGGTATTTTGTCTGTAATGTTTGCCGCCTGGAAGATACAAAAAAAAGAGAAAATAGTTCCCCGCTTTGATTTGGGCATAATGGCAGACCTGATTAAGTTTAGCTATAAATTGTATTTGTCTGGCATTGTTGGCTTTTTAAACCAATATGTAAGCAGTCTTTTTGTCGCTTATTACCTTTTGCCTGCACAAGTAGCTTATTTTAGGATGGGACAAGATAAAGCCTTGTTATTGCAAAAGATTCCGCAGTCAATCAGTACGATTTTATATCCAAGAATTTCCAAGCTTAATGATGATGATAATAATACTGCTAAAATAACGGTTTTAAGCTTTAGGGTATCTCTAATTTTGATGGTGTTGGCTGCAATTGCTGGAATATTTTTAATTAAACCGGTTGTATTAGTCCTTTATGGCAAGGATTATTTGCCGCTTTCTATCGCTTTTTGGATTTTGATTCCTGGATTGGTTTTATCTGGTGCAAGTGCCATGTTTACCCAATATTTTATGGGGATTGGACGACCGCAAATTGACCTGGCTATTTCAATTGTCCCTTTAATCTCTCAGATAATATTGGGATTTATTTTTATCCCTATTTATGGAGTAATTGGAGCGGCAGTTACCGCTTCATTTACTTTAATAATCCGCTCTTTAGTTGCAATGTTTGTGTTTCACAGGATTTCCAAGGTGCCTCTAAGAGAGGTTGTGCTTCCAACCAGCGAAGATTTTTCACTCATTTTTAATTTTATTAAGGGCCAAATTAATTCTTTTTTTGCTAGATTTAGAAAAATAAAAAACAATTTTTAATGTATTTTTTATGTGGGAGGGGAAATGCGTCAACTTTTTAAAAGTGTTTTTAATTTTGTTTTAGGCAAGCGAAATATAGGCTTTTATTTTGCTACGCTTAATGCAGCAGATTCTTTTTTAGCCCTTTTTTATTCTTTTGCTGTTTTATTGGGTTTACCCATTGCAAGTAAAGGGGGTGAAAAGCTAAGGGTATTAGCGCAAAATGATTTTGGGGACAAGAAAATATTTTTTTATGTGAGTGCTCGTTCTGCTTTATATGGCCATTTAAAATGTTTAGGTTTTGAGCCTGGTTCAGAAGTTATTGTTACTGGTTTTACCTGTGAAGTAGTCCCTAATGCTGTTGTTCAGGCAGGCCTTAAGCCGGTCTATATAGATATAAACCCAGCGAATTATTGTATGGATCCCAAATTGCTAAAAGAAAAAATAACCAATAAAAGCCGAGTGTTGATTATCCAGCACACCTTTGGGATCCCTGCCCAAATCGACGAATTATTGGCAATTGCCCGAGAACATAATTTATATGTTATTGAGGATTGTGCGGTTTCGCTGGGAACCCGTTTTAAAGGGGAATTAACAGGGACTTTTGGAGATGCTGCCATTTTTTCGTTTGAACTTTCCAAGACCATTACCTCTTGTCGAGGAGGAATGCTTTTAATTAATACGGATAATCTAAATGGGATTAAAAAACAGCAAGATTTTTATGAAAAGGTTCCGGAACAGCCGGTTTTTTATGCGAGCAATATCTTATTGCAGCTGGGATTATCCGGTCTTTTATATCGCCCTGTCATTTTTAACCTGGGAAAATATTTAATTTCTTTTTTGTTTAAACTAAAGGTTTTTAAAAATAGTACATCCGTTCAAGAAGAGCATGCTAAAATGCCAGAGAACTATTTGCTTAGGCTTTCTGGTCAACAAGCGGAAGTGTTAGTGCGTCAATGGAAAAAACTAGATAAAATAATTGATAATAGCAAAAAACTTGCACTTGTTTATTATGAGGGTTTAAGAGATGTGAGGAAATTATCTGCTTTCCCAATAAAACCCGAAGCCCGCGTTAATCTTATTCGGTATCCTATATTGGTAGACAATCGTCAGGATATGCTTGATTTTTTTTGGACAAAAGGGATTGAGTTGGATAAATGGTTTGCTGCTCCACTTTCTTCACCGATAATTGATCATAGCCTTTTTGGGTATACTTTTGGCCAGTGCCCTGTAGCCGAGAAATGTGCATCCCAAATCTGTAATTTACCTACTAATTTAAGAACAACCGCGAGTGATGCTAGGAAAATAGTAAGTTTTTTGCTGAAAGGACCTTCTATAGAATATGAGTCTGCCAAATAAAAAGAAAATTAGGATTGGTGTTATTGGGCCTTGTCCTCCTCCCCATGGGGGAGTGACGAGGTTAATAATGAATAACTTACATTATTGGAAAGATGCTGAGGTTGAAGTGTTTTTTATCCCTCACAGGATACCAGATAATCCCCAACCTCCTGAGGGGGCGACCTTTATTGACTACCGAAAAATTGAAGGGGTAAATAATATCCCCTTTAAGAAAATAGCGATGTATTATCGGCATTTTCCTTTTATGAGGATAAAAAATTATATACAATTTTACCAATATAATTCATCTTTGGCGAAAATTATCAAGGAACACCAAATTAATTTGCTTTATGCGCATCATGCTGGTGTTACTGGATTATCAGCCATATTACAATCAGATATTTTGAATATCCCTTCTGTAGTAGTTTCGTATGGGGAAACCTGGTTGATTGGAAAAGCGCATCGGCGCTTTAAGCGAATGGCAAAATTTATTCTTGGTCGGGCTTCGTGGATATTATCAACTAGTGAGCATTGCCTTAAAGGGGCTTTAAACCTTGGGGCAGATCCAAAACGTTCTAGCGTGGTGTATGCTGGAATTGATCTTAAGGTGTTTAGACCCAATTTGGATGGTAATTCTTATCGAAAAAAAATCGGAGTCCCCTTAAATGGGGTGGTTGTTTCTATCCTCGGACTGGCTCTGCGTCAAAAAGTAGATACTTTTCTTGAAGCGTTAAATTTATTAGGGGTGGGAAATCAGGTTTATTTTCTTGTTGGAGGGGTTGGAGAAGACTTCGATTATTTAAAAGAGAAAGTTGAAAAATTGGGCATGAACAGAGTTAAGCTGTTGGGTTTTGTCTCGGAAGAAGATCTCCCATCTTTTTATGCCAGCACGGATATTTTGGTCGCTTCACCTAAAACAATTGTTGAATGTATGGGACAAAGTATTAAGGAGGCAATGGCATGTGGAAAAACACCGGTAGTGGCAAACATAGGTGGTGGGCCTGAAGCAGTTTCTAATATGGAAAATGGGCTCTTGTTTGAGCCAGGTAATTCGCAAGCGCTGGCTGATGCTCTTCATCTTTTAATTAATGGGTCATCGTGGAAACGAGTGGGTAAAAATGGCTCCATAAAGGCAGGAAACTATTGTTAAAACAGGAAAAAACAAGGTTTAAGATGAGGGGAAAACGTGGCATGATTACAACATGTC
>Ga0066637_10001278_pt1 | contig 16188 bp, 21 predicted proteins | sample CryGeyCG2014_020_FD_62737 | JGI IMG/M metagenome (GOLD analysis project Ga0066637, IMG submission 62737) | Groundwater microbial communities from aquifer - Crystal Geyser CG08_land_8/20/14_0.20 | ecosystem: Environmental > Aquatic > Deep subsurface > Groundwater | place: USA: Utah: Grand County...
AAGCTGGTGGTACATGATGCTTTACTCAGAACAAGTGCAGCATCTATCTGCGACCGATAAAGGATTTGTCCATGTCCTCGAAGCGTTGAAGAGTCTAAAAAAAATTAAAAGTCCGCGGGTGCTGAACTTTTCTCACAACGATCTCGATGGTATCGGTAGCGCAGTCATCATGCGGAGATTACTCCAGCAATACACAAACGCTGAAGTTGTCACGAAGCTTCCGCCTCACTTCAGGCTCACCGCCCCAGAACTTCAGAGGGCGCTTGAATCCGATTCTTTTGACATGCTTTTATTGACGGATAAGGGCACGTTCGATTACTATGATGATTTTTTGGGAATGGTAAAACAGGTTGTGATTATCGACCATCATCCGAACGATGGCATGCCGAAGCGTTGTGTGCTGTTCAATCCATCGGCAGAGCAGTCTGTCCCATCTGCGGCTTCCCTGCTATGTCACATGGTAAGCAACAAACTTAAGTTGGCGGATGAGTGTGACGATTTCGCCGCATTATTAGGATGCAGGGGAGACTTCGCGTTCGATCCGGTACAAAAGACATCCGTTGATTTTGTCAAACCTTTCGTCACTCGTATGCAGGAAGAGTTCTCCAACTTGTTTGAACCTAGGTTGGACCGTGCGACAATTTTCGATATTGTAGACAGGGAGAGGACCGCACTGATAAATCAGATAGCTGAAGTTCTACACGTGAGTTGTCTAGCCCACATGTACGCCCGTGTGCACGAAAACATCGATGTGGATTATGGGCCGGGCTTTGTGTTTGAGACGTTGTCGGCTTTTCTGAGCAAGCGCGTCAAAGTTGAAAAGTTCCATTCTCTATCGGATTTTATGGGCAGTTTGCCGGACGAAAAAAAACTTGTGAGTGTTTTTGAGTATTACAAGAGGGATTGGGACCTGTTGAGTAGGCGAGCGGAGAACGCTTCTGTTCTGCTCGGTGAGATAAACGGAGTTGGCATTTACATACTGTTCGCGAGGGAGGCCACGGCGATGCATGGGGCGCCTTTCCCGGCACTTTTACCATACGTCGCATCCGCGCGTTTGGAACCCCTGAAGCGAGAGTCTGGTTATCCACATACGATGGTGATAGTGTTCTGCCCCAAGGATAGAGGTGTGCACATCTCTATGCGTGGTGGAGGCGAGCTGGTCGGTTGCGGAGCGATGTGTAGCGAGTTGGCTAACCGTATGCAGAAGCTCTATCCTGAGCAAGGGGGCATTGGGGGTGGGGGGCACGATCGTGCGGCGGAATGCGTGGTGGATAGGCCCGTGCCGATGTATGCGGTCATGCACGAGCTGTTGATGTTAATCGAGGAGATGGTCAAGAAGTCGAAAGGTACATCATCAAGCCTTTAAAAGTCCAGGTAGAGTCTATTTGGTGTTGTATTGACATTCGAGGAAAGCGAGCTTCAAAAGCTGGTCGATGAGATCATCGGGCTCTTGGAAAAATACCGCGATGATCCGGGTTCGCTAGATGTGATATTATCGGAGCTGAAAAGCCTCTATCGCAGGGTCCCGATTTATCCGGGGATAATTGCAAATTGCTTGTCGATGGTTGTGAAATCCATAGAGCCCAAGCAATTAAAAATAGGGGATGAAGTATCTCTCCTGACGAAAGATAATCGTATTTTGACGGGTAAAATTTCAAGCGTCATGCAAGGTGAAATTAAAATTGTTGATTGTTACGAGTATGGAGGACAAAAATTATCCGACGAGTGCAACATACCTTTGGCCAATTTGAAAGAAGCAAGGCTGTTTACTCGTGAGATACTGCATAAGGAATGGCCAGATCTAGATTTTGAGGAGTGATTGATTGCCGGAGCTTAGGCTAAAGCGCGGAAATGTTATCAAAATAGAGGGGTTTGCCAGTTTCCACATCAAAGAAGGAAAGGTCTCGATAATCGGCGGGCTGCACGATAAGTGGGCCGAGGTTGTCATCCCTCGGGCGAAATCCATACCGATAGAAGCAGAAAGCGATGCAATTATAGAGTATATGCTTGGGCCCAGTGGCAAGATAGAAAAATTGCCAGGGCGTACGATACCTCGGGAGTGGGACATGCTTGTAGAAGAAATCGTCGCAAAAAAACCTCGCGTCGTCCTCATATGGGGCGAGGTGGATGCCGGCAAGAGCTTTCTTTCGACTTATATCGCGAACATGTTAATTAGAAAAAATCTACGCGTCGCGGTTGTGGATGGAGACACGGGACAATCTGATGTTGGTCCGCCGACGACTTTGGGAGTAGTTGTAGTAGATAAGCCGGTGGTCTTTCTGCGGGACGTTTCAGCACATGCGACGTACTTCATCGGCTCGATGTCTCCGGCGGGACATATTCTCGAGTTCATGGTAGGCATAAAGCGCATGGTGGAGCGTGGATTAAAGAGCGCGGATGTGGTAGTGGTAAACACCGCGGGTTGGATTTCGGGTGGGCCTGGGAGAGCCTTTAGGCTGTATGAAATGGAGCTGCTGAATCCAGACATGATAGTGGCACTTCAGCGGGGAAGGGAGCTCGAGCATCTATTGAAATCTATGGATCAATTTAAAATCAGAAGGATCGCAGTATCCAAACAAATTCGACCTAGATCGCGCAGCGACCGTACATTTTTAAGGGAGCTTGCATTGGCACGATATTTTGAGGGCGCAGGCAGATTGATTTTGGACCTTGGGAAGGTGCTGCTTGAGCGTTGTTACTTCCACACTGGAGAGCCAATAGATCCAAAAAGCTTGGGTGACACATCGATCGTGTATGCAGAAAAAATGCCAGAAGGTTTGTTTATCGTCGTGAGTGGGGAGCTAAGCGATAACAAGGCTCAGGAGTTAAAGGCAAAATTCGAAAACCTACACATAATTAGACCATGGGACGCGAAAAATGTCATTGTCGGGTTGGCGAACTCAAATGATGAGCTCGTTGGGCTAGGGATAATTGACGAGATAGATTATGCGCGTGAGAAACTAGTTGTGGTAACTCCAGTTAAGGATGCTAGCAGTATCATGGCTGTGCAGTTTGGTTCTATGAAGATTACCCCCGGTGGAAGAGAGGTCGGCACTATAAAGCCGGGAACTTTCTAGGTGTCGCCGTGAAGATGCATGCGAATGTCAAGTGCGTCTACGATCAAGAATCGTTCGCACTTGCGGTGGCTTCTGCTCTGCGTCCAGACAACTTTCAGGCGCCGAGCGGCATTCAGATTACGACAGCGAGGCGTGGTAAGCAAGTCGTCACGAACATAGCGATGGACGGAAAGATCGAGACGTTTTTGGCGACGCTCGACGACCTGCTTTCGTGCACCTCTACTGCAGAAAGTATGCTGTAGCTCATTTTGGACCTATTCTCTCCGTCCCCAGGTATAGCTTCAGCACATTTGGAATTAGAATTGAACTGTCCTTCTGTTGATAGTTTTCGAGAATAGCAATGAGAACTCTTTCGGTCGCGATCAAAGTACTGTTTAAAGTGTGAACGAATCTTGCAGGCTCATTCATTTTATCTTTATATCTTATTTTTGATCTCACCGCTTGATATGAGGTACAATTGCTACAAGATGCCACTTCACGATACTTTTTTTGTCCAGGTAGCCATACTTCCAAATCATATTTCTTTGCCGCGACTGTCCCAAGGTCGCCACTGCAGACGTTTACTACTCGATATGGTAGCCCTAATGCTCGAGTTATTTCTTCAACGTTTGCAATTAGCATCTCGTGTTCTTTCCATGAATCTTGCGGTTTACAAAACACGAACTGCTCCACTTTTTCGAACTGGTGAACTCTAAATATCCCCTTGGTATCTCTTCCGTGTGTTCCAGCTTCCTTTCTGAAACAAGGACTAACTCCACAGTATTTCAGTGGTAAATCTTTTTCATCAAGCATTTCGTCCATGTGTAAAGCAAGTAAAGCATGCTCGGATGTCGCGAGCATGTATAAATCTTCGTTCTCAATTTTGTATATGGTGTCTTCGAAGTCCGATAGTGCGACCGCCCCTTCGAGCGGCTTCTTTTTTAACATATAAGGTGGCTGAAACAGAGTGAACCCTTTCTTAGCGATAAAATCAAGCGCGAATTTTATCAAAGCATAATTAAGTTGGACCAGCTCATTCTTTAGGTAATAGAATCTAGAACCTGACACGTTGGCAGCTGCGTCTAGATCGATCAAGTCGAGATCAAGACCGAGAGTGATGTGATCCTTGGGTTCAAAATCTAATTTGGGTATTTTCCCCCATCTTCTAACTTCGACATTATCATTTTCGTCTTTGCCCACCGGCACAGATTCATGCATCAAGTTCGGCAAGCGAAGGAGGATGTAATCGATCTTTTCTTTGTGTTTTTTTGATTTTTCTTCAAAATCAGCGATTTTAGACGGGATTATTTTTTCTTCTTTTATTTTTTCTGTTACATTTTTGCCCTCTTTTTTTAGTCTAGATATCTCCTCCGTGATTTTGTTGTGTTTTTCTCTTAGATTGTTTATCTCTCGTGTCAACTCTCTCCACTTTTTGTCGTGTTCAAGCAGCTCATCCACCCACTTTGCTTTTTCTGGATCCCTGCGCTTATTCAGGTTATCTTTGACGATTTGTGGATTATCACGCACAAATTTTATATCGAGCATCGTTTATCCCCACACCAATTGATACTTCCATATAATCTAAAAATCTTTGGGAGGGGTACCAACAATATTTAAGTTTATGAGATAAAAGGGCACTGGAAACTTATGGGGTTTGTAACATGGAAGAAGAAAAGAAAGTTGAAAAGCGAGAGAGAAGGCCCACCAAGGAGACTTGGCGTGCCAAGGGATGGTTCGAAGTGTTCGCTCCATCGATGTTTGGTGGGGCGAAGATAGGTGAGACTCCGGCTATGGATGCACATCAGTTGGAGGGCCGAGTTTTGGAGTCAACGCTCGGCGATTTGTTGGATGATTTTTCGAAGTCATACATCAAACTCTATTTCCAAGTCAAAGGAGTGGAGGGCAATCGCGCCATGACAAAGTTCATCGGCCATGACATTGCTCGGGACTACGTTCGCAGTCAGGTGAGGAGGCGCGTATCCAAGATTGAGGGAATTTGGGCAATCACAACACAGGATGGCCACAAACTTCGGTTGAATGCTATGGCCACGACGCTCAAAAGGACTCAGAGTTCCAAGATAGAAGCGATCAGGATAAGCATGAAAGAGGTAATCGAGCAGCGAGCAGCGAAGCTCACCTTTGACCAGTTCATTCAAGAAGCGATATTGGGGAAGCTGTCTGCAGATATCTACAAGGTGATAAAGAAAATATGTCCAGTTAGGCGGATTGATATCCAGAAAACCAAGGTGCTAAGTGAACCGGCCTAGGCAGGAAGAGGATGAGCAAGCTTTTTGGCACCTCTGGCATCCGTGGGGTAGTAAATCTTGATTTGAGACCCGAGATGATATTGGATATTGGGTCAGCTCTCGCGGCATGTTTTGAAAATTCAGGCACGATAGTTTTAGGGAAAGATCCTCGCCTATCCAGCGATATGCTCGAGGGATGTTTGGTTTCCGGTATTCTTTCAGGGGGATGTGATGTAAAAAAGATCGGTTTAGCTCCAACTCCAGCGGTTGGGTTTGCCACACCTCACTTTGGCGCCAAGGCCGGCATAATGATAACGGCCTCGCACAATCCGCCGGAGTTTAATGGCGTCAAATTTTTTGGGAGCGATGGGATGGCTTTCACACCAGAACAGGAGGAGAAAATCGAGAATGCGTATTTCTCTGGGAGGACGAAAGCTGCACCTTGGAATGAAATCGGCAAAGTTGATGAAGTTGACATCTTGCCATATTACATAAAGAAAATAGTTGGGTCCGTTTCGTTGAGTCGGGGTTATAAAGTTGTCGTAGATTGCGCCTGCGGTGCGGGTGCTTTGGTTACACCTTTCATACTACATGAGCTTGGGTGTAAAGTGATAGCATTGAATTCGCAGCTGGATGGGTTCTTTCCGGGCAGAGCTCTTGAGCCAACGCCGGAAAACCTGCAAGCGCTGGGTAAAATCGTGAAGTCGCTTGGCGCAGATCTTGGCCTCGCTCACGATGGTGACGCTGACAGAATTGCGGCTGTCGATGACAAGGGCCGTGTCGTCGGTTGGGATAAGATGTTGGCCCTGATGAGCGCACATTCTGTAGAAAGAAGCGGGGGTAAAGTAGTGACTACTGTGGATGCTTCAATGATTGTGGATGAACTCGTGAATTCAGCAGGCGGTGAGGTAGTGCGGACACGCGTTGGTGATGTCGCTGTCGCTCAAGCTGTGAAATCCAATCGAGCGGTTTTCGGCGGAGAGCCAAGCGGCGCATGGATATTTCCAGAAGTTCATATTTGTCCAGATGGTCCACTGGCTGGTGCAAAAATCCTTGAAATGATTGACGAGGCTGCGAAACCTCTGTCAAAGCTTGCAGATGATGTGTCGGAGTATCCAGTCGTGCGGGATAAAATAAGATGTCCAAACGCAAAGAAAGTGGCTGTTATGAAGAGGGTCGCCACGCGCGCGAGGAAAGCCTTCGAAGGCGTCGGAAAAGTGCTGACGATCGACGGAGTGAGGCTGACTCTGAGCGATGGTGCGTGGGTTTTGGTCCGCCCATCTGGGACAGAGCCGTACATAAGAATCACAGCTGAGGCCAGGTCTGCCGAGCGGGCAAATGCTTTAGTTAAAGATGCGAAGGAATTGATTGGTAGGTGATAGCTTGCGGGCAGTAGTTCTGGCTGCGGGTGAGGGCGTACGGATGAGGCCACTCACCCACTCGATGTCGAAGATGCTTTTACCTATAGCTGGTAGGTCTTTGCTCGAACACGTTTTGCTTGTGTTGAAGGAGGCTGGTGTTGTCTCAGCAATTCTGGTCGTTGGATGCCGTAGGGAGGAAATTGCAGATTACTTTGGCGATGGCATGGAACTTGGCATGCAACTCTCTTATGTTTGGCAACAAAAACAAATGGGCACGGCGCACGCGCTTTCGTGTGCGAACCTAAAGGAAAGTTTCGTGATGGTGAATGGAGACGTGATGTTCGATTCACCCTCGCTTGCAGCGATGATCGAGAAACATAAGAGTACCGGCGCTGCGGCGACGTTGGGTGCGTATCGTGTCGATGATATAACTCCTTATGGTGCGTTGGTCGTGGAGGGCAAAAAAGTCCTAAAAATATTAGAAAAACCGAAGAAAAAAGAAAGCGGCTTGGCGAACGCCGGAGTCTACGTCTTCTCCCCTGCGATATTTGAGGCGGTTGCGAGGACTAAGCCTTCTCCGCGCGGTGAGCTTGAGGTTACGGCCTCCATTCAAAAGTTGATCGACCAAGGTAGATTTGTGCAGTTTCATGAGTTGAAGTGGTGGCAGCACGTTGGCATGCCTTGGGATCTTCTCGACGCGAATGAACATTTTCTCAAGACGCAGGCCGCCAACATGAGGGGGGTTATCGAGGATGGAGCGCACGTTGCGAGTAATGTTTCAGTTGGTGATGGCACGAGGATTATGTCTGGCGCATACATCGAGGGTCCAAGCAGGATAGGCAAAAACTGTGAAGTCGGGCCGAACTGCTTCATAAGGCTTTTCACGAGCGTCGGCGATAGGGTGAGGATAGGAAATGGTGTGGAGGTTAAAAACAGCATCATCATGGACGAAACGCACATTGGACATCTCTCATACATCGGCGATAGCATCGTCGGCGGAAGGTGCAATTTTGGGGCAGGGACCAAAGTTGGGAACCTGCGCTTGGATGAAAAAAATGTGAAAGTTATGGTGCGCGGAAAGCCCGTCGATACCGGCAAGCGAAAGTTCGGCGCGATAATTGCAGACGATGTCAAGACAGGTTTGAACAGCGTGATAAATCCAGGCATCTCGCTCGGGCCGAATTCTATCCTCGGACCCGGGGTGGTGCTCTATAAAGATCTGGCCCCGAACAAATGCATATTGATAGAGCAACAGCTCAAGGAGACGTCGTGTCGATGAGCGAAGAGCAGGACGAAGATTTCCGCAAACGTTTTCTAAAACTTTCGTATGAGATCGAGCAGCGGACGAGCGTCGTGCGAATAGGTGCTGTGCGGTCCGATAGTAAAGAAGCTGAAAAGGCGGTTCATTGTGTTCAAGGTTACGAGCCCACGGCGATAGATTACCTGAGGCGTTGTGAAAATGATGGACAGGCGCTTGAGATCATCAATTTCCTCGAGGAGAAAGGGGAAATCGATGCGAGCTACGCGAGGAAGCTCCGAGAACAGCTGGCCCGTCACGGGCTACGCAGCTTCGGCAAGAAAAAGGATTTGGGATACTATACTCGGGGTTAGCCATGCTTGAACTTGGCCTGGTTGGCAAGCCGAATACCGGCAAGACGACTTTTTTCAACGCTGCGACTTTGGCAAATGCGCCGGTGGCAAACTATCCGTTCACGACGATAGACGCTAACGTCGGCGTGACATACGTCAGAAGCCCATGCCCGTGTCGAGAGTTCAACGTGAAATGCAACCCGCAGAACTCCGCCTGCGTGGATGGGGTCAGGTACGTGCCCGCGCGCATGATCGATGTCGCGGGTCTTGTCGAGGGCGCCCACATGGGGCGAGGGCTAGGGAACGTATTTTTAGACAACCTTCGTATGGCGGCGGCGCTGATACATGTCGTCGACGCTGCGGGGGCTACGGATCAGGGAGGCAAGCCATGTGACCCTGGCACTCACGATCCTCTGAAGGATATCGATTTTCTCGAGGTCGAGATAGCGATGTGGATGCGCGGAATTATAACACGGGGATGGAAGGAGTTCGCACGCAAAACGAAGTCTGGTGACGTCAACGTGGTGAAAGATGTGGCGGAGCGTCTGAGTGGGCTCGGCGTGAACGAAAAACATGTGGAGCAGGCGCTGGACGCTTCTGGAATAGGTTGCGCTGCTCCAAACGTGTGGTCAGACGATGACTTGCTTCGATTCTCGCACGAGTTGAGGCGGGTCAGCAAGCCGATAATGATGGCGGCGAACAAGGCGGACGTACAAGCGGCTGCGGCAAACATCGAACGATTAAAGGAGCGTGGTTACATCGTCGTCCCAACGTGCTCGGAGGCCGAACTCGTATTGCGGCGGGCGGCGGAGAAGGGCATCATTCGCTACAAGCCAGGAGATTCGGATTTTGAAATCGTCGATGCGGCGAAGCTGGATGAGCGGCAGAAGCGAGGGCTTGAACTCATCAGAAAAATACTCAAGCAGTGGGGGTCCACTGGCGTGCAGCAGGTGATAGACAAGGCGATTTACGAGTTGCTCAAGTTGATAGTGGTCTATCCCGTCGAGGATGAAAATAAACTCACGGACAAGAAGGGCAACGTGCTGCCGGATGCGTTCCTTGTGCCACAAGGGACGACCACCCGTGGGCTTGCGTATCTCATCCACACAGAACTCGGTGAATCTTTTCTCTACGCGATCGACGCTCGGACTAAGATGCGAAAGGGAGAAGATTATGTGCTTAAAGATAAAGACGTCATACGAATAGTGGCGACGAAGGGGAGGTAAAGAATGAAAGCGTTGATTGCAGATAAAATTCATGAGGACGGCGTCAAGCTACTTCGTGAATTTGCAGAAGTAGACGTTTCTACAGGCTTGAAGCCAGCTGAGTTGATCACAAAACTTGGAAGTTACGATATCCTCGTAGTTAGAAGTGCAACTAAAGTTACAAAAGAGGTCATCGATGCTGGCAAACAGTTGAAGATTGTTGCTCGCGCGGGGGTGGGGCTCGACAACATAGATGTTGAGGCGGCAAAAGTCCGTGGCATCAAAATTCTCAACGCTTCCGAGGCTCCAACCATCGCTGTGGCTGAGCTAGTATTTGCTTCGATGCTATCTTGGGCTAGGCGCTTACCCCAGGCAGACGCAGGTATGAAGGCTGGACGATGGGAGAAGGCGCAACTCATGGGCAGCGAGCTGCGGGGGAAGACCCTTGGCATCGTCGGCACCGGGCGAATAGGCACGGCCGTCGGGTATAGGGCAAAAGCGTTTTTGATGGATATCTTGGCGTGCGATCCCGCACAAAATGCGGAGCTCGTGCAGCGGACCGGAGCGAGGTATGTCGCTATGGACGACCTACTGCGTCAATCGGATTTCGTGACTCTGCACGTGGCGTTGACGGAACAAACAGGGCACATGATAGGCAGGCACGAGCTGGGTTTGATGAAGCCAACTGCAGTGTTGATAAACACATCGCGCGGTAGGGTTATCGATGAGGGTGCGCTGGTAGAAGCTCTACGACAAGGCAAGATAGCCGGTGCGTGTTTGGATGTATACGAAAATGAGCCGCCCATTGGCAGCCCGCTATTGAAGCTGCAGAACGTGGTGCTGACTCCACACATTGGAGCTTCCACCGTCGAAGCGCAACGGGATGCGGCGATCGTCGTCGCACAGAAGATAAAAGAGGCGCTTGGTTAATAATTTATAGCGAGATTGTAAAGATGAGAAGAGTGGTCAAATGTACAAGCACATCAGGGATGATTGGGGCTCTCAGGAGCAAAGCAAGCTGATGAAGCAGCGCATGCGCGAGTGGCGTCAGGGCCCAGCTGTGGTGCGCGTGGCTAAACCGACTAGGCTCGACCGCGCTCATGCGCTCGGCTACAAGGCGAAGCAGGGCGTCGTCGTGGCTAGGGCCAAAGTTCGAAAGGGCGGAAGGCGCAAGGTAAGACCTTCGCGTGGGCGCCGACCCAAGCGGATGGGTGTCAGAAAGATTGTGCCTAAGAAGAATATCCAATTCATAGCTGAAGAGAGAGTGGCTCGAAAGTATCCGAACCTCGAAGTACTTAACTCATATCCACTCGGCTCCGACGGACAGCACGAATATTTTGAAGTGATAATGTTGGACCCGAGTCATCCCGCCATACAGAGCGACCCGGACTTCATGTGGGTGATGAGCGTCGCACATCGCGGCAGAGTGTTCAGGGGCCTGACTCGCGCGGGCAGGAAGAGCAGGGGCCTGCTGCGCAAGGGCAAAGGGGCAGAGAAAGTCAGACCGAGCGTCCGTTCTCGACGTCGTGGGCCGAAGTGAAATTGTATGGAATTGCCGTTCAAGAGCGCAAGGGTAAGCACGCTTGCACATGCAACTGAAGACGAGCAAAAAGTCATCGCAGCCCTTCGGATTTTGTTGCTGAATAGTGTTGAGATCAAAAGGACTAAACTTAAAGGTCATCATGGAAATCCTATCGTTTCTTTTGAAGCATCGATCGGACAGAAAAAAACATTGCACGAGTTTTGGCGACGCGTGGTCGAGAAATTGCGTGCGGGTGAGCTTGAAAAGATCGGCGAAATAGTCGACGATAGGACAGACGAGTCTTGTCATCTCTACCTCAGGTTCGATAAACAACAGGCGTATGCGGGTGAGCTCGCATTGACTGACAGCGGTGACGCTATCCACCTCACTTTAAAGGTCTCTGCTTATCCAGCTAGAAAAGAAGTTGCGGCCAAGTTGGTCAAAAAGTTCGTCGCTGCACCGGAGTTTGTGATGTAAACGAGGCCGAAGTATAGGTACATAGCGTTTGGTGTAACAGGCGCCAAGTTAAGCAAGGGCGAGGCAACGTCAGCTATTATGAATTCATTGCGCAGATTGCAAGATTTTGATATGAGTGTTGTGCGGATGATTTTTTTTGGGGCCGACTCCGGACGTGTCCTCTTGAGATGCGAACATAAACAGGTGGCGCAGGTCAAAGCGGCCATCCTCAAGTTGAAGCGGATCGGCGGCAGAAATGTGGCATTCAGCATTTTGGGAGTATCTGGCACGATAAGGGCGGCCAAGAGGAAGTTTCTGTCCGCTTTATAAGCAAAGCATTATATACACTATTGATTATGAAATACTGATTAATCACAATCATCAATTAAAGAGGTGTAATGAATGGCTTTTATGCCACCTGGAGCAGGCTATGATAGGGCTATCACCGTATTCAGCCCCGACGGTAAGCTATTCCAGGTTCAGTACGCCCAGGAAGCGGTCAAGCGGGGTTTGACGGCCCTTGGCATCAAGGTCAATGAAGGCGTGGTTCTGGCAGCCGAGAGAAAAGTGAGGAGCAACATAGTCGAGGAAGTGTCCGTAGAGAAAATCTTTCAAGTGGACGAACACATTGGTGCGGCGGCTTCTGGTCTGATAGCAGATGCACGAGTGCTGATCGATCAAGCGCGTATAGAAGCGCAGGTCAATCGCTTGCGGTACGACGAACCGATAAATGTGGAGATGCTGGCTAAGCGCATAGGCGACATAAAACAAATGTACACGCAGCACGGCGGAGTTCGGCCGTTCGGTGCTAGGCTTTTGATCGTGGGAATTGATGCGAATGGCCCACACTTGTTCGAGACGGACCCGAGCGGCGTCGTGGCAGCGTACAAAGCGCAGGCGATCGGGGGGGATGCGCCAACGGTCGTAGAGATTTTTGAAAAGAGGTATGACGAGAAGATGAGCATCGACAACGCAATCGTGCTCGCCATAGACGCCCTGCGCGCTGTGTCCGAGGGAGAATTCGACGCGACCAAGGTTGAGGTAGCAGTTATCAAGGCTGAAACCAAGCGCTTCGAAAAATTGTCCATTGAGGAAATTTCGAAGTATGTGAAACAGCTAGGTCCTAAACCAGCAGCCAGAGCCGCCCGGGAGTAACGGCTGAAATGGTAAAATTAGAAGATGCGGTCGTCGCTAGGTTATCCAGCCATAGCACGACTTTTGAGATTTTGGTGGATCCAGAGTTAGCGATGGCTGTAAAATCTGGACAGAGCGATGACATCCGCGGCGTTCTTGCATTAGACAAAGTTTTCAAAGATGCGAAGAAAGGAGACAAGGCTGCGGACGAGATGGTGCAAAAGGTCTTCGGCACTACAGACGTGCTGAAAGTTGCAGAGGAGATCCTTCGTAGGGGGGAGATCCAAGTAACCACCGAACAGCGCCGCCAGATGAGGGAGCAAAGGTTGAGGCAGGTAATCGCGCTCATCTCGAAACGGGCGATAAATCCTCAGACGGGGACGCCGCATCCGCCGGCGAGGATCGAGAGCGCGATGGAGACGGCGCGAGTGCATGTAGATGAATTCAAGAGTGCGGAAGAACAGCTTCCTAGCATCATAAAAGCTCTTCGGCCGCTCGTACCTCTAAAATTTGAGATTAGGCGAATAGCCGTCAAGATCCCTGCTGCTTATACGGGCAAGGCTCAAAGGGTCGTGAAAAGTTTTGCGACAGTCAAGCAGGAGCAGTGGCTCAACGATGGCTCTTGGGCTGCGGTGGTTGAGGTGCCCGCTGGCATCCAGGCGGAGTTTTTCGACAAGCTGAACGAGCTCACCAGCGGAGAGGCTCAGACGAAGGTGTTGTGATGTTGTACGCCCAAAATCGCGAGATAGTGATTCCCGGGCAGCTGATCGCCGAGGGCAGCCATTCAATATACGGAGGGGCGTTCAAAGAGGGCAATCGAGTTTATTCTTCCGTCATCGGACTCATGAACGTTCGCGGGCAGGATATCAGCGTGATACCGCTCGGGGGGCGGTACATGCCGAGGCGAGGTGATACCGTTATCGGAATCGCCATGGACAGCCATCGTTCAGGATGGATACTTGATTTGAATTCCCCCTACGTCGGCAACCTTTTCGTCTCGGATCTGGAGGGCAGGAAGATCGACCTCGACAAAGAGGACATAAGCCAGTATTTGCGCATAGGGGACGTGGTCGTGGCCGAAATAAGAGATGTGGATGAACGGATGAGGGTCCTGCTGGACGCTAGCGGGCCAGGCATGGGGAAAGTTAGAGGTGGCAAGATGGTTGAGATATCCTCGGCAAAAGTCCCCCGCGTCATAGGTAAGAAAGGTTCGATGGCGACGGTCTTGCAGAGCACAAGTGGATGTAAGATTAAAGTAGGCCAGAACGGACGCATAATGGTATGGGGGGATGACCAAAGGATGGTTAACGCCGTCGTGGAAGCATTGCTCATGATCGAACGTGAAGCTCACACTAGTGGGCTTACCGATCGAGTGAAACAATTTTTGGAAAAAATGAAATCGGAGGGAAAATGATGGGAAAACCTGAAAAGCTTATCGTCGATGGCAAACGGCTAGATGGCCGTGGGCCCGATGAGTTGCGGCCCCTGAAAATTGAAGCGGGGGTCTTGAAGAGAGCGGATGGCTCGGCATATGTAGAAATGGGTAAAAACAAAGTGCTTGCGGCGGTCTATGGGCCTCGTGAACTTCACCCGAGGCACTTGCAGCAGCCGGACACGGCGATATTGAGATGTCGCTACAACATGGCTCCGTTCTCCGTGGACGATAGGAAGAGGCCTGGTCCAGACAGGCGATCGGTAGAAATATCAAAGGTGATACGAGAGGCGTTTGAACCAGTAGTCTTCACCAAGCTCTACCCAAGGTCAGGCATCGATGTATTTATCGAGATCCTGCAGGCGGACGCTGGCACGCGCACAGCGGGGATAAATGCAGCGGCTGTAGCTTTGGCTGACGCCGGTGTGCCGATGCGCGACCTCGTTTCATCGGTCGCCGTCGGAAAAGTGGATGATACGATAGTGTTGGACTTGACGAAGGACGAAGACAACTATGGGACGACGGACATGCCGATAGCGATGCTCCCGCGCAAAAAAGTGATCACCCTATTGCAGATGGATGGTCACCTCACCCCAGAGGAGTTCGAGCGAGCTATAGAGATGGCCATGAAAGGGTGCGAACAGATATACGAGGCGCAGAAACAAGCACTCAAGACAAAATATGAGACTAAACCTGAGGAGGGATAAAGATGTATGAATTGGTTTCGACTGTGAAGCGAGATTATATTGTGGACTTGGCGCGCCAAGACAAGCGAGCAGATGCGCGCGCTCTGGACCAATACCGAGAGGTGTCGGTTGAAACTGGCTTGATCGAAAACGCACAAGGGTCGGCACTTGTCAAGATGGGGAACACCCAAGTGCTGGCGGGCGTGAAAATACAGCGAGGGGAGCCGTTTCCAGATACCCCAAGCAGTGGTGTGCTGATGGTTAACGCCGAACTGCGGCCAATAGCATCGCCGACATTCGAGCTAGGGCCACCTGATGAGAATTCGATCGAGCTGGCTCGCGTGGTTGATAGAGGGATACGTGAATCGGAGACAATCGACCTAGATAAGCTGGGCATAACCCCTGGCGAGGAGGTGTGGATGGTATACATAGACCTCCATGCGCTCGACTACGATGGAAACCTCATCGATGCAGCTTCGCTGGCAGCTGTGGCAGCGCTGTGGAATGTCAAAAAGCCGCAGGTCGAGGGGTGGACACTGGAGGAATTCCCAGTTGTGAAGAAGCCGGTAGCCGTGACAGTTGCAAAGATAGACGGAAAGTTGATGGTTGACCCATCGCTGGACGAACAAAACGTCATGGATGCGAGGCTGACGATAACCACCATCGAGGACGACAGCATATGTGCGATGCAGAAAGGAGGGATAGGATACTTGACGGTGGAGGAGATCAAAGCGGCTTATGAGTTGGCTAGGATAAAGGCGGCCGAGCTTCGTAAGCATCTAGGGTGAGGTAAATGGGGCGCACGAAGAAAATTGGCGCGGCCGGAAAATTTGGGCCGCGCTACGGCACGAAGTTGAGAAAGCTCGTTTCGGATATAGAACGCAAGTTGAAGCAGCAGTATAAATGCCCGAGCTGTGGCGCTATGAAAGTGCAGCGCGTGAGCACGGCGATATGGCAGTGCGGGCGGTGCGGTGTGAAAATAGCTGGCGCGGCGTACGTGCCCTCGATGCCGATAGCTAAACCGTTAGAGAAAAAAATAGAGGTGGAGAAGAAGGCCAAGGAGGGAAGTTGATGTACAAGTGTGCTAGCTGTGGTCGAATATTCGAAAAATTGGAGCGCGGAGATGTCAGATGTTCACACTGCAGGGGACGGATTCTACTAAAAACTCGTTCAGATATCGTTCATAAAGTAAAGGTAAAGTAAATGTTGATCGTTACATCTAGGCGCCCGTGCCATCGTGCTCGGATTTTGGCACGGGAGTTGGCCAAAGTGCTGCCGAATGCCGAGTACGTGCCGAGGGGTATAAAAAACGTTAAGAAATTATCTTCTCTTGCGGTTTCTCATGGTCACAATATTGTTATGATAGTTGATAGCATAACCAAGCAACCAAAATTTTTGCGTTTTTTGGAGGTCGATGATGGTTGGAAATGGCTCGACGTCCAGATAGAGTTGAGCGATGTTGAGTTGCAGAAGGATTTAGGGCAAAAAACACGACTTCTA
>Ga0066637_10001279_pt1 | contig 16185 bp, 16 predicted proteins | sample CryGeyCG2014_020_FD_62737 | JGI IMG/M metagenome (GOLD analysis project Ga0066637, IMG submission 62737) | Groundwater microbial communities from aquifer - Crystal Geyser CG08_land_8/20/14_0.20 | ecosystem: Environmental > Aquatic > Deep subsurface > Groundwater | place: USA: Utah: Grand County...
AGAAGAATCGAAGAACATTCGTTCTTCTCTACCCTTCGCTTGCGCTCGGGTGAACGAAGTTCTCTTCGCCTCAGCTTCCGCTCGCGTTAATGATTTTTTGACTCGTCATCTTCGACAAAACCCGGGTAAAATAATCTGTTCATCACCTGGTGATGAACAAAAGGTAGTTGGCGAGCATCAAGGATTGCACTTTTACACTATTGGCCAAAGGAAGGGGATTGGTCTTGCTGGCGGCCCCTATTATGTTTTAAATAAGGATACAAATAAAAATCTTTTAATTGTTACAAAAAAAAAGAAGGATTTGCTAAAAAAAGAGTTAATTGCTAAAAATGTTAATTGGATTTCCGGAGAAGAACCCAAACTTCCTTTGAAAATAAAAGCTAAAATACGGTACCGCCACCAGCCAGCCACAGCTATTATTTTTCGCCACTTAGGGTCTAAGGTTTATAGTTTAAAGTTTAAGGTTGCCCAAAGGGCAATAACCCCTGGCCAGTCAGTAGTTTTTTACTTGCCCGCCGAAGCCTCGGCGAAGGAGGGTGGGGGCCAAGAACTTGTGGGCGGCGGGATAATTTGTTAAAATATTTAAAACAAAGGTCAGAAGTTAAAATATAGTCAAAAATTATGTTTGATATAAAAAACAAAGTAGCTATTGTTACCGGAGCAAGAAGGGGTATGGGTAAATCCCATGCTTTGCTCTTTGCTAAAGCCGGAGCAAAAGTAGTGGTTGCTGATGTTCCAGAAGAAGAGTGTCAGAAAGTAGTTGATGAAATTAAAAAAAATAATGGGGAGGCGATAGCGGTAAAATGCGACGTGACAAAAAAAGGAGAAGTAGATAATATGATAAAACAGGCATTGGAAAAGTGGGGGAAAGTAGATATTTTGGTTAATAATGCCGGGATTTGTCAATTTAAGCCCTTTGTGGACTTAACGGAAGAGGATTGGAATAGAACTCTGGATATTAATCTTAAGGGATATTTTCTTTGCGCTCAGGCAGCAGCCCGAGAGATGATAAAACAGAAATCCGGCGTGATAATTAATATTGCTTCGGTTGAGATGGGACAGGTGGGCGGCGGTATGCCTCAGATTGTTCATTATTGCGCTTCAAAAGGAGGAGTGGTGGCGATGACCGAGGCCTTAGCTGTGGAATTAGCGCCTTACAATATTAGAGTTAACGCTATTGCTCCCGGAGCAATTGAGACCCCGATGGTGGAGGCAGCGAAACAGGACCCAAAAGTTCTGGAAACGACTCTGGCCAAAATCCCAATGCGCCGAATGGGCAAGCCGGAAGAAGTTTCTAATTTGGTTTTATTTTTGGCCTCTGGCGCTTCGTCTTATATGACCGGTTCCACTGTCGTGATTGATGGCGGTTGGTTAGCGACTTAATCGTCCGGGCATCTTGCCTCAGGGAGCACGCCGTCGGCCTAATTGGCGATATGAAATCTATCTACGGCCGCGGCTTATTTCTCGCCCCGCCTCCTTTATCAATAAGGTAAATCAAATTAAGTAGGGAGCGGGACTGCGAAGTGCTCCCCTCACAATTCTGTCTTGTTTAAAGATTTGGTGGTGAAATTTACTTTGAAACTTATTGTCTTACTTCTTCAGAAAATAAAAAAGAGCAGTTTAGAGACATGCCTAGGTCCTTAAAGAGATGTTCTGCCGAGGTATATTAGGATTCCAGCAACGATTGAGAACCACCAGTAGAAATCTGGTACTGGCCCCCACCAAGTAGGATGCCACCAGATCTTCCCTTTCTTAAAGTTTCTTAATCCCCAGTTGGGATTAAAAACAAACCAGAAAAAGTCCTCTAATACCAGCAGGCCCATTAAGCTGCCGATGAGGAAACTTTCCAGTTGCCAACTCCAAGGAGTAAAGAATACTGGTAGGTGGATCATATCTGCCAGAAAAACGACCATAAAGAAATGATATCCTGTTAAAGGCCGTCCTCCCAGAATTCTTACGACCCAGCCTTTCTCTACTCGCCAGCATGGCAGCTTTTCTGCCCAACCGTCTTTGCCTTCAATCTGGATTTCCCAGAAGGCAAGAATAAGAGCCACCGTCGCCAGATAATAAAGCAGGACCGCAGCCATTTCTATCCTCCTTTTCTTGTTGAATTGGTAAGTTGTAATCTGAAAAGATTATAGTATGTTTTAAAAGATTTGTCAAATTTCCGAACAAAGTCGAGCTCCCCAGTGGCACTTCTCGTATTCGTATATTCGTATACCGAGTCCAGCTTGCGGGACGAGGGTGAAGAAGAATCGAAGAACATTCGTTCTTCTCTACCCTTCGCTTGCGCTCGGGTGAACGAAGTTCTCTTCGCCTAATTCGTCCTAGACCCGTTCGTCCCGAACGGGACGGACTAGGGTAATTCGTAGGGTATGAAAATTACCAAAGATACAACTTTAGCTGAGATTATGGAAAAACCGGAAGCCCAAGAGATTTTGAAAAAATACAATTTCCCTTGTTTGAGTTGTCCCTTTGCTCAATCTGAAATACAGGGATTGAAGCTTGGCGAGGTTTGCAAAATGTATAACCTTGACACAGAAGGTTTGCTCAAAGAGTTGAACATAGTTTACAATAAAAAAGATTAATGGTAAATTAAAAATATGATAAAAAAACTTAACAAAAATTTAATAATAGGCATCGGTATTGTTGCGGTTGTTTTGCTGTCTGTAGCAGTTTTAATCTATTTTAATCAGGGAGGATTCAAAAAATTAATCAACAAAGGAGGAGAAGTTTTATCTGCTCAGCAAATAGCCGAGAAATCAATAAATTACCTTAACCAGAATATTTTACCCCCCGGAAATGCCGCTTCGTTGATAGAAGTGGTGGACGCCGGAGATGTTTTTAAAATTCGCCTGAAAATTGACGGAACGGAATATACTTCTTACGCTTCCAAAGACGGCAAGTTTTTATTTCCCGAAGGGTATGAATTAGACGCAACTTCAACAAACCAGACCCAAAATGAAGATAAAGAAACCATCGGCAGTTTTTTGGTCAGCAAAAATGAAATTTGCAAAGAAAACGAAAAACCCATCGTTTATTTCTTTGGCTCAGAGGGCTGCTCTCATTGTGTTTGGGAAAAACCAATAATGGGGAAAGTGGCTAATGATTTTGAAGGATATATTTCTTTTCACAACAACATTGATTCTGACGCTGATAGTTCTGTGTTTTTTCAATACAGCGACGGCGGCATACCAACCTTGGTTTTTGGCTGCAAGTATTACAGAGTTGGCTCCGGAGAGCAAGCAGGAGAGGAGAGCGAAACCAAAGTTTTAACCGCCCTGCTCTGCAAATTAACAGGGAATCAGCCTTCAAATGTCTGCAGCGCAGTTCAGGATTTAATCAATCAAATAGAATAAGTAAGAAAGATTGTATGGTTAAACTTTTTACTTCCCCTGCCTGTCCTTATTGTTTTACCCTAAAGGAATTTTTTAAAGAGCATAATATTGATTTTGAAGAGATTGATGTTTTTAAAGACGAGAAAACCAAAGACGATTTGATTAAAAAAACAGGGAAGATGGAGGTGCCCATAGTGGAGATAGACGGCGAAATTGTCATCGGTTTTGATAAAGAGAAAATTTGTAAATTACTAGACATTAAAGATTAATAGGCGAAGAGAACTTCGTTCACCCGAGCGCAAGCGAAGGGTAGAGAAGAACGAATGTTCTTCGATTCTTCTTCATCTGCGCTTTCATAAATGAAAGCTTGATATATGATTAAAATTGCCATCAATGGATTTGGCAGAATAGGACGCCCCGCATTTAGAAGGATTTTAGATAATCACCCAAATTTAGAAGTAGCGGCTATTAATGATTTGGCCGATTCTAAAACGTTGTCCCATCTCTTTAAGTACGATTCTGTTTACGGGGTTTATAAAAAACCGGTGAAATTTAACGAAAAAGCGCTTTTACTCGATGGGACCAAAAACGGAAAGCAGATTAGAGTTTTTGCCGAAACCGACCCTTCAAAATTGCCCTGGCGAGATTTGGGAGTTGATGTCGTCTTAGAGTGCACCGGTAATTTTACTGATTACGAAGGTTCTTCAAAACACATCGCTGCCGGGGCAAAAAAGGTAATAATTTCCGCGCCCTCAAAAAATCCTGAAAAAATTCCTTCCTATGTTTTAGGAGTAAACGAAGAGAATTTTGACGCGAAAAATGATGTTATCATAGATATGGGTTCTTGCACAACTAATTGTTTGGCTCCAGTAGCCAAGGTTTTACAGGAAAATTTTGGGATAGCGCGGGGTTTTATGACGACTTGCCATAGTTATACTAACGACCAGAGAATTTTAGATTTGCCTCATAAAGACCTGCGGCGAGCCAGAGCAGCTGCTTTGAATATTATTCCAACCACTACTGGAGCCGCCAAAGCCATAGGTAACGTTATCCCCGAATTAAAAGGGAAATTGGACGGCATCGCTTTTCGAGTGCCGACCCCGGCTGTTTCGGTCTTGGATTTAATCTGTGTAATAGAAAAAGAAACGACCGCGGAAGAAATAAATTATACTTTTAAAAAAGCTTCTCAAAAAAAAGAATTAAAGGGAATTTTAGGCATTGAAGACGCGCCTTTGGTCTCCTCTGATTTTATTGGAAATTCATTTTCGGCTGTGGTTGACGCTGGTTTAACGATGGCGCAGGATAATTTAGTCAAAGTCGTTGCCTGGTACGATAATGAATGGGCTTATGCGTGCAGGTTGGCGGAATTCGCGGAGTTTGTGGGAGAAAAGCTATAGTGTTTAATATGGAGTGTTAAACACTAAATTTTATCGGGGCTTTGCCCCGATTTTTTATTTAGGGTATAATAAAATAGCATGAACAAAAAAGGAGATTTATATTATCCGTCGCCGGAATTCAAAAAGAAGGCTTGGATAAAAGACCCGAAGATTTATAAGGAAGCAGATAAAGACCCGATTAAATTTTGGGAAAAATTAGCCGAGGAATTGACTTGGAAAAAGAAATGGGGAAAAGCTTTTTCGCACAAACCGCCATATTTTCAGTGGTTTGTTGGTGGGAAAATAAATATTACTTCCAATATTTTTAAAACCAACACCCGGAGTTGGTTAAAATTAAAGGAAAAAATTGCTCTCATCTGGGAACCAGAGCCGATGGATGAACAACCGCGAAAATTAAGTTACGAAGAACTTTTCAAAGAAGTTAATAAATTTGCGCAGGGCCTTAAAAAATTGGGGGTGAAAAAGGGGGATAGAGTAGGGATTTATCTACCGATGATTCCTGAGGTTGTAATCGCAATGCTGGCTTGCGCCAGAATCGGAGCGGTTCACTCGGTGGTTTTTTCTGCTTTTTCACCGACAGCGCTTAGAGTTAGATTACAGGATACGGAAGCAAAAATTTTAATTACAGCCGATGGATATTGCAGAAGAGGACAAGTTATTAATTTAAAGCAAAATGCCGACGAAGGGATAAAACCCTCCTTCGCTGAAGCTTCGGAGGGCAAGGGAACCAAAATTGAGAAAGTAATAATAGTTAAAAGGGCAAAAAACGAAATAAAATGGCAAGAGGGTCGAGATTTTTGGTGGGACGAGTTAATAAAAAATGAAAAAGATTCTTGCCCGGCTGAAATAATAGATTCGGAAGATCCTTTATTTGTACTCTATACTTCCGGCTCTACTGGTAAGCCGAAAGGCATTTTGCACACTGGCGGCGGCTACATTGTTCAGGCAAAATTCACCGGCAAATGGATTTTTGATTTTCACGATGAAGATATTTTTTGGTGCACTTCTGACCCAGGATGGATTACTGGGCATACATACACAATCTACTCGCCTTTGCTTAATGGAGTAACAACTTTAATGTTTGAGGGTGCTCCTGACTGGCCTGCGCCTGACAGATGGGCTCAAATTATTGAGAAACACAAGGTAACAATTTTCTATACAGCCCCAACCGCCATTAGGATGTTTGAAAAATATGGAGCCGATATTATTAAAAATTACGAATTTAAGAGTTTGCGGCTTTTAGGTTCAGTGGGTGAGCCCATAGATGAAACGGCTTGGTTATGGTATTTTAAAGAAGTAGGGAGGGAAAGGTGCCCAATTGTTGATACCTGGTGGCAAACGGAAACCGGGGGTATTTTGATAACTTCTTTACCGGGTCTTGGTCCCTTTAAACCATCTTTTACAGGACTGCCATTTCCGGGGATAAAAGTTGATGTTCTTGATGACAAAGGCAAGTCCTGTTTGCCGGAAAAAGAAGGGAATTTAGTGATTTTACCACCCTTTGCTCCGGGAATGCTAAGAGGAATTTATAAAAATCCGGAAAAATATTTAGAAACTTACTGGAGTCAATATGGGAAAGAAATTTATTTCACATCAGACAGCGCTTTAAGAGATAAAAATGGCTTAATTAGAATTATTGGCAGGGTTGATGATGTAATTAAAGTTGCCGGCCACCGGATAACCACTGGAGAACTGGAAGCAGCAGTAAATGCTCATCCCGAAATAAACGAATCGGCAGTGATAGGTATCCCAGACGAAATAAAGGGAGAGGTTCCGGTAGTTTTTGCAGTGTCAAAAGAAGTTAAGGATGCTGAGGTAATGAAAAAAGAGATTGTTGAGCAGGTCAAAAAAGAAATCGGGCCTATTGCCCTGCCAAAAGAAGTTTATTTAGTTGAAGATTTGCCGAAAACCAGGTCAGGGAAAATAATGAGGAGAATTTTAAAGAAGTTATTTACCCGAGCCGTAGCGAAGGGTGAAGAAGAGGATTTATCCTCTTCGCCTACTCACGAAGAACTGGGTGACCTCTCCACGCTAGCCAATCCCGAAAGTGTGGAGAAAATTCAAGAAATAATCAAAAATCAAGCTTCCGCGAAGCGGAAGTGAAGATGAAGATGAATCGAAGAACATTCGTTCTTCTCTACCCTTCGCTTGCGCTCGGGTGAACGAAGTTCTCATCGACAGAGAAAAATTATGCAAAATAAGTCCCAAAAATATATTCTTTGGTTTAAAGAAATATCAGCAAAAGACGTAGGTTTGGTTGGAGGGAAGAATGCTTCTTTGGGCGAGATGTTTTCTAAATTGACCAAGAGAGGGATTAGTGTTCCTGATGGTTTTGCTACGACAAGTTCTGCCTACTGGTATTTTCTGAAGAAGAACAAAATTTTGCCAAAATTGAAAGAAATTTTTAGAGAATTAAATGTGAAAGATATTAAAAGCTTGCAGAAAGTTGGCAGGGAGGCGAGAGGATTGATTCTAAGGTCAGCATTGCCGGCAGATTTAAAAAAAGAAATAATTAAAGCCTACCGAGAACTATCAAAAAAATACAGCCAGAAAAATCTTTACCCCGTTAGAAAATCTTCATTTTCTAATGGGGCCGATGTGGCAGTAAGGAGTTCAGCGACGGCTGAAGACCTGCCTGGAGCTTCTTTTGCCGGGCAGCATGAGACATTTTTAAATATTAGAGGAGAAAAAAAATTATTAAAAGCAGTTAAACAATGTATTGCTTCTTTGTTTAATGACAGGGCGATTGTTTACCGGGAAGAAAAGGGTTTTAATCATTTTAAAATCGCCCTTTCTGTCGGTGTGCAAAAGATGGCAAGGTCGGACTTGGCTTCTTCGGGAGTAATATTCACCCTGGATACCGAAAGCGGTTTCCGAGACGTGATTGTCCTTAATTCAATTTTCGGAATTGGCGAACAGATTGTTAAAGGAAAAATCACACCCGATGAATTTTATGTTTTCAAGCCCACTTTAAAGCAAGGTTTTAAATCAATAATTATTAAAAATCTCGGCAGAAAGACAAAAAAGTATATTTATGCTGAAGGCGGGGGCTGGAAAGAAGTTGGTGTTTCAGCCGCAAATCAACTAAAATATTCTTTAACCGACGAAGAAGTTTTGACGCTATCTCGTTGGGCTTCTTTAATTGAGGAACACTACAAAACTCCTCAAGATATTGAATGGGCAAAAGACGGCAAAACAGGGAAACTTTTTATTATTCAATCGAGACCGGAAACAGTTCACGCCCCGAAAATCGGAAAATTTTACGAAGAATATCAAATAAAAACTAAAAAAGCGCCAATTTTAACTGGCATTGCCATCGGAAACAAAATTGGCCAGGGGAAAGTTCATATCATTGAAAATGTTTCAAAAATAAATGAATTTAAAAAAGGAGAAATTTTGGTGACAAGAATGACAGACCCTGATTGGGTTAGTGTGTTTCCCTTGGCTTCAGCCATTGTTACAGACGAGGGATCAAAGGTGTGCCATGCTGCCATAGTATCAAGGGAATTGGGGATTCCGTGTGTGGTTGGAACCTTAAATGGAACTAAAGTTTTAAAAATTGGTCAAACTGTGACTGTAGATTGCACCCAGGGTTCGGGGGGGAGGATATTTTTAGGAAAGGTTCCATTTGAAATTAAAAGATACAATCTTAAGAATATACCCAAGTTGACTACAAAAATAATGATTAATATCGGAGCTCCCGGCATTGCTTTTAAAACCTCTTTCTTGCCAAATGACGGGGTGGGCCTGGCCAGAATTGAATTTATTTTGGCTGACAAAATTAGGATTCATCCTTTAGCTCTTTACCATTATCATCAGCTCAAGGACTCCAACCCACCCGCCACCCGACAAGGAGTGGACATCAAAAAAATAAAAACTGAAATTAATAAATTAACTTATGGTTACAAAGATAAAAAGCAGTATTTTATTGATAAATTAGCCGAGGGAATTTCTCAAATTGCCGCCGCTTTTTATCCAAAGCCAGTTATCGTTAGACTTTCAGATTTCAAAACCAATGAATACGCCGCCTTGGTTGGCGGAAGGATTTTTGAGCCGGAAGAGTCAAACCCAATGCTTGGTTGGCGAGGAGCTTCAAGATATTATGATAAAAAATTTCAGCCGGCTTTTGAAATGGAATGCCAAGCTCTTAAAAAAGCAAGGGAGGTTTTTGGCTTGAAAAATATTTGGGCGATGGTTCCTTTTTGCCGAACTCCTGAAGAAGGAAAGAAAGTTTTGGATTTAATGGCAAAAAAAGGGTTGGAGAAAGGCGAGGATGGTTTGAAAGTCATTGTGATGTGCGAAATTCCTTCCAATGTCATTTTGGCTGAAGAATTTTTGGAAATTTTTGATGGGATGTCAATTGGTTCAAACGATCTGACCCAATTAATCCTGGGGATGGATAGGGATTCAGCCATTGTTGCCAAAGTTGGCGATGAAAGGAATAAAGCAGTAAAAGAGATGGTCAAGAGGGTAATTAAACTTTGCCGCCAAAAGAAAAAATATTGCGGAATCTGCGGCCAAGCGCCGAGTGACTATCCGGAATTTGCCGAGTTTTTAGTAAAAGAGGGGATAGAATCAATATCTTTAAACCCGGATACAGTTATTAAAACAATTCTAAATCTTGCTAAACCCCGTATGACAACTTCGACAAAGTTTTCTAAAAGAAAACTTTAAATTGCGAAGCCAGTCGAAGTTGCTCTACGGGGTAAAATAAAATAATAAATAAAGGTCGGAGTAATTCTTAATAAACTAGTGAATTATGGCGAAAATCACACTCTCAATTATAAAAGCCGACATCGGCTCTATTGGCGGGCATATCAAACCCAGCCAAAAACTTTTAGAGGCAGTGGAAAATTATATTAAAGAGAAGGGCAGGGGATTAATCATTGATTATTATATTGGCCATACCGGAGACGACATTGCCATTTTGACCACTCATAGAAAAGGAGTTTTAAATGAAAAAATTCACAAACTTTGTTGGGACGCATTCATCTTTGGAACAAAAATAGCTAAAGATCAGGGGCTTTACGGAGCCGGTCAAGATTTGCTGAAAGATACTTTTTCGGGGAATGTTAAGGGTATGGGGCCCGCAGTAGCTGAAATGGAAATTGAAGAGAGGCCGGCTGAACCATTTTTGATGTTTGCTGCAGATAAAACCGATCCCGGAGCATTTAATCTTCCTTTATATTTAGCTTTTGCCGATGTAATGCATAATGCAGGTTTAATTTTATCCCCCGAAGTAAAAAAAGGATTTAAATTTGTAATTATGGATGTCTCTTTTACGCAAGCGGACCGCATTATTGAATTAAATACCCCTGAAGAAATTTATGATATAGCCGCCTTGCTGCGGGATTCGGAAAAGTATATAGTTGAATCTATTTGGTCAAGGAAAAGTGGAGAACAGGTAGTTTCAGCTTGCACTACCAGACTTCATAATATTGCCGGAAAATATGTGGGAAAAGATGATCCGGTAATGTTAGTTAGAACTCAAAAAGATTTTCCAGCCACCGGCGAAGTTCTTAGTCCCTACACCTTGGGTTATTTCGTTGCCGGCTTTATGCGGGGTTCTCATATAGGTCCATTAATGCCAGTAAAGAAAAATTCATCTATTTCCTTTTTTGATGGCCCGCCGGTAGTAAGCTGTTTGGCGTTTTGTGTCAAAAATGGTAAACTAACCGAGCCGGCAGATTGCTTTGACCAGCCCTATTGGGATTATGTTAGAAATAAAATTTCTCAAAAAGCAGAAGAAATCAGGAAACAAGGATTTTTTGGCGCAGCTATGCTGCCCATGTCTGAATTAGAATACACCGGAGTAGTAGAGACATTAGAGGCATTGGAGAAACGGTTTGTCGTTCGAAAAAAGAAATAACCGACAAAATAGCGCATTCATTTTGAATTTACCTTGTTCGCTCAGCGAATATTCGTAGATTCGTGGATTTATGCTTACTCTTTCCGTTAAAGTTCGCCAAGAGCTTGGTAAAAAAATAAAAACTCAAAGAGAAAAGGGAATTTTGCCCGGAGTTTTGTATGGTCCGGAAATTAAAAATTTATCCTTAGAGATTGATGGAAAACAATTTGAGAAGATTTACAGGGAGGCAGGAGAAAGTTCTCTGATTTCCCTTGAGATTGGCGGCAAAAAGGCGTTGGTTTTAATTCATGAGACCCAATCAGACCCGCTGACCGGAAAACCAATTCATGTTGATTTTTATCAGCCAAAATTGGGTGAAGAAATCGCCATTACTGTTCCCTTGGTTTTTGAAGGCGAAGCTCAGGCGGTAAAGGATTTGGGCGGCACTTTAGTTAGAAATATTCAGGAATTGGAAGTGAAGGCCTTGCCCCAAGATTTCCCCCGGGAGATTGTGGTAAATATTGAGAAATTAAAGAGCTTTGAAGACAATATTTTAGTCAAAGATTTAATTGTGCCAAAAGGAGTAAAAATTTTAAAAGAACCGGAAGAAATTATTGCCTTGGTTGTTCCTCCGGAAAAAGCAGAAGAGGAATTAACAAAGCCGATTGAACAGGAAGTGGAGTAAGTAAAGAAAGCTGAAGAATCCGCCTCATCGGCGGATGTGCCGGAGAGGCACAAAGCGAAAGAAAAGAAAGAAGAAAAGAGCAGCCCATAGCCTGTAGTTTGGAATTTTATAATATTGTCCTGTTCCCAAACCTCAATTTTCAAAATGATTAACTCAAGAATTATTAAAATCTTTTTAAGTTCCATTTTAGTCTTGGCGTTTTTATTCTCCAATTTTTTTGTTTTGGCAGCGCCCGATCCCCTGGAGGAACGTCAAGCTCTTGAGGAAGAATTGAAAAAACTGGAAGAGCAAATCACCCAGTATGAAAAAGACATCACCAAAACCCAACAAGAGAAAAACACCCTTCAAAATCAAATCGCTGTTTTAAGAAAAACGATTGAAAAAATAAACCTCCAAATTAGTCAAAGCAATGCGACAATAAAAAAAGTTGGTTTTCAGATAACGGATACCGAATCCTCAATAGGGCAAACTTCCCTGAAAATCACAGACTCCGAAGAGAAGTTAGCTAATAATCTTCGTCTCGTTTACGAGTCAGACCAGAAATCCCTAATTGAGATTCTTCTTTCAGAAAAAAATTTTTCTGATTTCTTTAACAATTTAGTGGCTTTGGAAGCTATAAATGCTAAAAGCCAAGAGCTTTTAGAAGGAATTAAAGGGCTTAAAGTTGATTTGGAAGGTCAAAAGCAAAATTTAGACGAAGAGAAAACAGATTTAGAAAAGATAGTTCAAATTAAAACGCTTCAGAAAAGCGAGAGTGGAAAAACCCAGCAAGAGAAAGATTATTTTTTGAGATTGACTGAAACAGAATATCAGCAGCAGCTTAAGAAAAAAACTGAGGCCGAAAAGAGGGCAGCTGAAATTAGGGCAAGAATTTTTGAGTTAGTCGGTGTGCCAAAGGCTCCGACCTTTGGAGAGGCCTTAGATATTGCTAAATACGCTGAGGGTATAACCGGAGTAAGACCGGCATTATTATTGGCAATCTTAACCCAAGAATCAAACATTGGTAAAAATGTGGGCCAATGTTATTTAAAAAACCCTTCGACTGGGGAGGGAGTGGTTTCTTATAACGGAAAAGCTGTTGCCAAGGTTATGAGCCCATCAAGAGACGTTCCCCATTTTTTAGAAATTACCAAAGAATTGGGAAAAGATCCTTACAGTACTCCTGTTTCTTGCCCGATGAGTTTTGGTTGGGGAGGAGCAATGGGACCAGCTCAGTTTATTCCTTCAACCTGGATGTTATATAGAGAAAAGGTTAAGTCGACAACAGGCAGGCCGGCTGATCCTTGGAATATTAGAGATGCTTTCTTAGCCGCCGCCTTTTATTTAGCAGATTACGGAGCGGCCAATAGAACCTATAATGACGAGTGGAAGGCAGCAATGATTTATTTTTCCGGCAGCACTAACTCCCGATATCGATTCTACGGGGATTCGGTAATGAATATCGCGGGTCAATACGAAGAAGATATCAAACAAGTTGCCAAAGCTGATTAAAATAAGAATTGGGAATTTTGTTTTACTCTTTTTTTTTGGAGAGCCTGGATGATTGGTTTTAATTTGCCGTTGATGATTCCTTCAATGTCGTGAAAACTTTTTTCGATTCGGTGGTCGGTTACTCTGTCCTGGGGGAAATTATAAGTTCTGATTTTTTCCGCTCTCTTCGCCCAGCCAATCTGGGCTTTTCTTTTACCCCCGATTTTTTGTAATTCTTCTTCCTCTTTTCTTGCCAGGAGCTTGGCCTCCAGAATAGCCATGGCATTTTCCTTATTTTGCAGTTGATTTCTTTCTGTTTGAGAAGTAACAACGAGGCCAGTAGACAAATGAGTAATCCTGACTGCCGTTTCTCTTTTATTGACATACTGGCCGCCGGGTCCCGAAGCGCGGTAGAAATCAATCCTTAAATCTTCCGGCCTGATTTTTATTTCTGTCTTTTTTGGTTTGGGCAAAACCGCTACCGAAGCGGTAGAGGTATGAATTCTGCCCACTTTTTCGGTTTGAGGAATTCTTTGGACCCGGTGAACCCCGGCCTCATACTTCATCTTAGAGAAGACATCGCCATTGGATAATTCAAAAATTATTTCTTTTAATCCGCCCAATCCGGTTGGCCGAGACTCCAGAACCTTTTGCCTGCAGCCAAGCGATTGGCCATATTTTGAATACATTTTGAAAAGATTTGCCGCAAACAAAGCCGCTTCTTCCCCGCCGGTGCCGGCTCTGATTTCTACGATTACCGCTTTAGCGCACGGTTGAACTGGTTGAGATTCAAGAGCGACCAGTGATTTTTTTAGTTCCTTTACTAAAATTTTTTCTCTATCTTGAAATTGGGCTATTTCTGTTTCAGCTAAAGAAATCAGTTCAACATCTTCCCGGGCAGAGATTATTGATTTGTTCTCTTCGATTTTATCTTTGAGCTCTTTGAGCTCTTTTTCTTTTTCAATAATCTGCTCTATAAATCTCTTTCTTTTTAATAATTCCTCAAATACGCGAGCGTTAGCGAAGCGTGAAGATGAACGAAGTTCATCAACTTTTTCCTTGCCCGCCGTAGCCCTTCGGTCTGAGGCCTCAGGATTGAAGACTTTAGTGGAGGTGGGCCAATCAGAAATCAACTCAGGATCACTGAGTTTTTCAAGAAGTTCTTCATACTCTTTTTTAACCCTCTCTATCTCCATTTTCCTAGTAACACATTTTCCCACGGTCGTGGAAAAAGGTGTTACAATCTATTTTTTCTTTTTCATTTCTTCTTTCCTTGCCAATCTCTTTCTAAATTTTTCCACCCTGCCCATCGTATCCATAATTTTTTCTTGGCCGGTGTAAAAAGGATGACATTTTGAGCAAATCTCAACCTGAATGAATTCCTTGGTTGAACCAACCGTAAAACTCGCGCCGCAAGCGCACTGAACCCGAGCATTTTGATAATATTTTGGGTGAATGTCTTTCTTCATATACCAAGCTTCCATTTATGGAAGCGCAGGTGGAGATGAATTTTTAGATTCATCGACCATGATTTTAATTTAGCAAATCTTGTCTGAAAAATCAACCCTTGTCCTTAATCTTTAAATATGGTATATTTAAAAATGATTTATTATGGTTGCAATTAAGGAAAAACCAAAAATTAAAAAAGAAGCCGATTTTAAACTCGATACTGAGGAGATGGCTCAGGCCGGTCTTCATTTTGGTCATCGGACTTCCCGCATTAATCCCAAAATGGAGCCCTATTTGTATGGGGTAAGAAATACCGTCCATATTATTGATTTAGAAAAAACAAAAGAAAAATTTGGAGAAGCTCTGAAGTTTATCCAGGAACTCATTTCTGAAAATAAAATTCTACTCTTAGTGGGAACGAAGATTCAGCACAAAGAATTAGCAAAAAAGATCGCCATTGAATGCGGCTTACCTTATATTACCGAAAGATGGCTGGGCGGCACATTTACCAATTTTGAAGTTATCAAAAAGAGGATAGAGTATTTTAAAGGTCTGGAGAAGAGAAAAACCGAAGGAGAACTGGAGAAATATACCAAGAAAGAAAGGGGAAAAATTGACCAGGAACTCCGAAATTTAGAAATAAAATTTGGGGGAATAAAAGATTTTGAGAGATTGCCGGACGCCATTTTTGTTTTAAATATGAAGAAAGATGCTTTGGCAGTAAAGGAAGCGAAAATGAAGGGCATGAAAGTAATTGGCATTGCTGACACTAATATTGACCCCACCCTGGCTGATTATCCAATACCAGCCAATGATGACGCAATTTTATCGGTGAGATATATACTGGATAAAGTTAAAGAGGTAATTCTTAAAACAAAAGGAAAATCAGCATAAATCAGCTTAATCCGTATAAATCAGCGGCAAGGCAATGGGTTCAGAGATTACCGCTGATCAATGCTGATTTAACTGATTGATGCCGATAAAATAATGATAACAATTAACAAAATTAAACAACTCCGTCAAGAAACCGGGGTTTCAATTTCGGAATGCAAAAAGGCCTTAGAGGCAGGAGGCGGTGATTTTAAGGTAGCAAAAGAAATTCTTAAGAAATGGGGCAAGGATTTAGCTGGTAAAAAGACCGTCAGGGAAACTCATCAAGGTATCATTGAGAGTTATATCCATCCAAATAAAAAAATCGGAGCGCTTTTGGAATTAAGTTGTGAAACAGACTTTGTTGCTAAATCTCAGGATTTTCAAAATTTGGCTCACGAACTATGCTTACAGATTGCAGCGACAGACCAGGATATTCCTTTTTTGTCTCAGCCCTGGATAAAAGACGGCACAAAGACGGTGAAAGATTTAATTGAAGAATATATTGCTAAATTTGGCGAAAATATTATTGTTAAAAGGTTTGTAAAATACGAAATGTAAATGTATGCCGGAAATAATCCTTCTTTTCATTTTAATCTGCAGTTTCATCGGGATGGGAGCAATTGTCCTTTTGAAAATTCCGGCGCTGGTGAAGTTGCCCCAAAAGGTTTCTTCCCAACCGGACTGGAAAAATGCTTTTTTAGATTTCATTAAGAGAATAAAAGACCGCCTCCATTTTAAGAATTTTTCATCCGAAATATTCTTACAGAAAATACTATCTAAAATCAGAATTTTAACTTTAAAAGTTGAAAGCAAAACTTCCAATTGGCTTCAGCAACTCAGGGAGAGGTCTCAAAAGAATAAATTCGGAGAAGACGACAACTATTGGCAAGCGATAAGAAAATCAACAAATCAGGCAGTTAAAAAATCAAAGAGGAAAACCAAGTCGGCATAGCTTAGCAGTTAAAGCCCTTTATTTTTTTCTGCCGGAGTAGCTCAATGGTAGAGCAACTGTTTTGTGAAGCGGAGCGAAATCTCGTATAATTTGCCTCCTTAGCTTAGTGGTAAAGCAGAGGTTTTGTAAACCTCAGACGCGGGTTCAATTCCTGCAGGAGGCTATTTAAGGTA
>Ga0066637_10001287_pt1 | contig 16139 bp, 15 predicted proteins | sample CryGeyCG2014_020_FD_62737 | JGI IMG/M metagenome (GOLD analysis project Ga0066637, IMG submission 62737) | Groundwater microbial communities from aquifer - Crystal Geyser CG08_land_8/20/14_0.20 | ecosystem: Environmental > Aquatic > Deep subsurface > Groundwater | place: USA: Utah: Grand County...
TTTCTCTGAAATCTTATCAGATTCCATTAATCTTTTGTAAGGCGTTTTGGCTACCTCATACGATTTAGTTGTTTTACCATTTACCTTTTCTTTTTCTTTTAATTTTAAAGTTGTATAAAAATAATTGGTCAAAGTCTGTGTTCATTTTGATACATATCATTTATCATCTCAACTAATTTCTGGTCTGTAATTCGGTCGTACCCAACAACCCTTCTAATTGACTGGTAGTTTTTGCCTTCAATATGAGCTTGATCATTTTTATGATATGAACGACTTCTAGTGTAGAAGACGTTGTTTCGATCACAGTAACCTTTAAGCACCCAGTTGACAAACTCATGACCGTTATCAAAATCAGCAGATAATACTGGGAAAGGAAATTGTTTTGTTTTCATTTCGTGAAACGCACCGACTACCTTGGCTTTTGTTTTGTTTAAGAAAATCTTCTTCTCATTCCAATGGGAAGCAATATCCAAGACGTTTAGAGTCTCAGCGTAATGACCTGACAAACTCTCACCACAATGTAGGACACAATCCATTTCAACGTGACCTGGTTCTTTAGTTTCCTTCGCATTAAAATTAGTCCTAACTGGAATTAAAGTTTTTAAAAGAGGAGATCTTTTAGTACCGGACAAACCATATTCTTTTTTGGAAATATCCTTTTCTGCTTCCAGCAATCTGTCAATTGTAAAGGTGCTCATCTGTTTCAAAAGTTTTTCTTGATTTCCGAAAAGCTCAATTTCTCCAAACTCCTTTAACTTTTTAATACTATCTCCAATATCCGGTTTCAATCTTTTAGAACAAGGTTGCCCTACTACTTCCCAGATTAACTTTAATGGTTTGATTAAATCGTATCCATAAATTTCTTTTCTTGACCTTATGGTTTTTCGTCTTACAAAGATCTTCTGTTTTAAAAGCCTGATTGCACTTTTTCTGACAATCTGAAGGTTGGTCACAACCTCAGAGATTATTGCTGACTTTTCATTTCTTGTTTGACAATTTCTATACTGCGCTCTTACCGTTACCAGATATTCCTTTTTTGATTGATTTGACATACTGATTGTTGCCCTTAAATTAATAATTAATTGGGTAACAATTATATATCTGGCAACGCCCTCCTATTTTTTAAAGTTCGGTAACATTTATGGTCTGGCAACTCGAGACCTAATATTTTAGCGTAAGTTTTTTCATTCTGTTTTATAATAAAATCTTTAACAGGGTAATCGCCTCGTTGATTTTGGAAAAATTTAACTTGCCAAGGCATATTTTGTTAGCATCTTACTTTTAATTAAAACAGAAATGATAACTAAGAGGGAATAAGAAGCTGAAAGAAAAGACAAAAGATTAATTAAAGGTTTGTTATTAGTTGTAGTCGAACTTATTCCTAACACATCGCCATTATCATAATTTTTTAGAACACCCCCAATTGGATAATTAATACTTCGATGTATCGACCCGCCTGCTTCGCTTTGCGAAGCATAGCGGGCAGGTACATCGAAATTTGTTGATGTGGGGGATAAATTTGTCTTTCCCGTTTTGACCGATGTAATTATTGTTGGCGTAGGATTGATACAAGAATTATTGGCAGAATTATAACTTGGTTCTTGGAGACAAAAGTCATCGGATTCCAAAGAAGTTCTTCCTAAAGTTTTTCCCTGTTCGGTTTTCCCATACTCAAAATCATCTTTAAGATTTTTGTTAAAATCTAATAATCTAATACTATCTCCATCGTTGTTAAACATTGAGGAGGAGGGATTAAAAACAGCGTAACTTTTTCCACTAATTTCTAAAGAAAATATTTTAGGAGAAGATCCGGCGTTTTCCAGATCATCAATATACCAGTTGTTTAAAGAAACCGGAAAATCATTATTATTATAAATTTCCAGCCATTCTTTTTCTCCTATGGCCGGGTTAACCATGGCTTCGGAAATGAAAATATTATCGTAAGATTGCGGGGTTAGGGCGGGTGTTTCCGTAGGGGACGGGTTCCCCGTCCCTATTGTAGGAATAATTGTGGGTGCGATTGTTGGCGTTAATGTTGGTGATGGTGTCAGAATTTGACAAGCAGTTTGATTTGAGGTGTTTTTTGTTGAGAGATTGAGAACAAACCAATTGCCATCAAAATCAGGACATTTAGCAAAAGTTTTAGTTGAGTCAAAAGTACCGGAATAAGTAGCAATTTCGATGGTATCTCCTAAATTATTTTTTAAAGATATTGTATCACCGGTGTTATTCAAAACCGAAGAGGAAGTAGCCAAAATAAAACCAAATGGCAAAGCACTTTGTGTCGAGATTTTTATTTTATTGCCGGCTAAATCTAAAAGTTGGTATTGAGAAATATCTATTGTCTGATTTCCATCGTTATATAATTCTACCCATTCGTATTCGCCCGAGGGTGGAGCTGGATAGATTTCATTAAGTTTTAAAGCGGCAAAAACATTTTTGCTAAAGATTAAAACAAATAACAATATGGTAATAAAAATTATTTTTTCCATAATTATGTACGGAACAAAAATTTTTGTTCCCTACATTTTTATAACCTTATGAATATTTCTTGTCAACCGCTTATAACCTACAAAACTACTTAAACGTCGCAGTAGAACAAAAAGATTTTGAGTAATGAGTACTTAATTTCAAATCCGGGCCATAGATAGGATCGTTCATAATATAATCATCACCATCTTTTTTGGTAAGAACAATAAAATGACTGCCGCCATAACTACAACCACCAACGCCAACAATGACATAGTTGCCATTGGCGAGTTCCTGATCAACATTAACGCCGCCATAATAACTGTGTCCGGCCACTGACTTCCATGGAAGGCTCATGTAGGCAGTTGATCCATAGAAACGGGAAGGGTCAGAAGCAATATCTTTTGGAGTAACATTATCTCCATAATGTTTAGCAACCATGGACACGGAAGTTAAGAGACAACCTACGCTCAAAATATTTTCACTAGAATAGCCAATGGTTTGATTTGCCCAGCGTTCATCTCTTTGAGAATAATAAGCTCCGTCGGATCCATTACCAAATTGGTTAGCGCTAATTATTCCAGCCCCAGCACTGGAAACGAAAGACTTAAATCCGGCAAGTTGAGCTTTAGCTTGTGTAAGAAGTCTTTGATACGTAGCTTCATCATTTTGAGTATCAGTTAAAAGTTTTTGTTTTTGAACTTTTTGATTGTTAAGAGATTGTTTTTGATAATTTAGCGTTTCAGTTAATTTATCTAATTCTGTTTTTTTTTCCTCCCGCAGTTTTTTTTGTTCTTCATAATTCGTTTTTGTTTCCTGAACCATATAAAGAAATTTTTGATTATTATTTTGAGCCGACTTTAGATATTTAACCTGATTTAGAAAATCATTAGCATTTTTATTGTCTAAAAGAAGAGAGAAAATTGAAAGAGGCTTTTTTTTATAACCTTCTACTATTCTTTGGATAAGCTGTTTTGATAAATAATCAAGAGATTGATCCAATCCTTCAATTCTTGAGCCTAAGAGATTTATTTCTTTTTCTGTTTCAACAATCTTTTGTTCGGTAGCGCTTATTTGTAAACCCGTTAAATATATTTGAGTGTCCATGTATTGGATTTGTGAAGATAGAGTGTTCTTTTGTTGTTTTAATTGCTGCAGTTTTTCTTGATATTCGTTAATTTTTTTCTGGAGATCAGTTGTATCTTGAGCCTGAATAGAAAAAATTACTAAGAAAAAAAAAGAGACAAAAATAAGGACTTTCTTAACCATGATCAAATTATACTTTAAGATACTTATTGGTAGCAATGTAAGAGGCGACTGTGGCAATAATAGCTCCGAAGATTGACGTTGAGATAAAAACAATCGTAAAGAAAATATAATTGAACGGCCAGATAATTAGCTGATAATTAAATACATTAACGGATAGAGAACTGATACCTTTAAGATATGATTGTAAAAATGGATTAAAGTAAAGAGCCAGTAAAGAAAAAATTCCAAAAGATAAAACAGAGGCGGCTATCCCTAAAAATAAACTTTCTATAATATAAGGTTTTCTGATATAGAAATTAGTCGCACCGATTAGTTTTAAAAGAATGATTTCACTTTCTTTAAGAGCGATTTTAAAAAGAATCGTCGTTGTTAGAACAACAATTGACATAAGAATTAAGTAACTAAAAAAAATCAAGGCGATCTTTCTTATCGTATTAGTCAAGACTAATAACTTATCAACAATGTCTTTTTCATACTGGACTTCGTCAATATCTCCTTGTTTTTTCAGATATTCGGCGATTTCCGGTAAGTAAACTGGTTTTTTTGCATAGATTTCAAGGGAAGGAGGCAGGATATCGGCCGAGACCATTTCCAGAAGTAAAGGGTTATCTTTGTTAAGTTGTTTATAGATATTAAAAGCCTCGTTTTTAGAAATATATTTGATATTTAATACCTTTCCAGAACTCAATAATTCGTCACGAACTTTAAAAATTTGATTTTCTGGTGTCTTATTTTGAAAATAGACGGTTACTTGAGGTTTTGTTTCGAGATAGCTTAAAGTGCTGTAAAGAAAAGTTAAAGAAACAAACAACATTAATGACAAAAAGAGAGTAAAGAATAAAATTAAAAAAGCCGATAGCGATTGATAAGGAGTTCTTCTAATTGATGTCCAGATTTCATTCATAGGTCATATCCTCCTTTTCTCAAGTCTTTGATGATTGTTCCTTCTTTCAAAGCCAAGACTCTTTTTTGAAACGAATTAACAATATCAGTATTGTGAGTGGCAATAATAATGGTTCTTTTCCCCTCTAATTTTTTGAAGATTTTCATAATATCCCAGGAAGTTTTTGGATCAAGATTACCGGTTGGTTCGTCAGCCAGAATAATATTTCGGTCACCGATGACAGCCCGAGCGATAGCAACTCTTTGCAGTTCTCCGGCCGATAGTTGCAGAGGAAAAACCATTCCTTTTTTGGCAAGACCAACTATCTCAAGAACCCGCTTTACTTCGGATTTTATTAATGAATAATCAGCCCCGATTACCTTAAGACTGACGGCGATATTTTCAAAAACATTTTTATCAATAAGAACTTTAAAATCCTGAAAAATAATTCCAATTTTCCGGCGCAAATTGATTTTCTGGGAAAAATTCTTGTCAGTAATATCAAAATCATCAATAATAATTAATCCGCTAGTGGGTTTAAGTTCTTGAGTAATCATTTTTAAAATACTAGTTTTTCCTGCACCCGAAGGCCCGACTAAAAAAACAAACTGATTATCATCAATTTCAAAAGAAACATCATTTAAAGCAGTATTACCTAAAGGAAATTTTTTAGTGACTTTGTCAAATGCAATCATTATTTATTTAGCGAGTTTGGAGAGTTTTGCGAGTTTATTATCAACTCGTTAACCCGCTAAACTCGTAATAGATAAATTATTTAATTATTTCTCAATTTCTACTAGTCCTACATCCATCAGCCAACCGGCTTTTTCGGCTTGAAAAGTTTGTCCCCAGACCTTGACTTTTTTACCAATATAGTTTGACAAATCAACGGTAGTTGAAGTCAGATAAACGTTTTGAGATAGGCCACCGGGACGTTCCAGATGAAAGTTGCCTTCGCCATCAATACCGCCTTCACGCAAAATACCTTCAACACTATCTTTAAAGGTTTTTTTATCAACGATACCGGCGGATTGAGCGGTAGTTTTAGCATTACTGTTGTTAGTAGTTTTTTTATTGAAACGGGAAAAACTAAAACTTAAGACAGCTCCAATAATAACAGCAACGGCTATCAAAGTAAAAAAAGTAACATAAGACATGCCTTCAACTTCTTTCGTTTCCAAAGTATGAATCAAATTATTATTTTCCATATGGAATTAGAATAGCAATAATAAATTCAAAAGTCAAAAGGCAAAATTCAAAAGTGAAAGTAAAAAGTCAAAAGTTTTTTAAAATTTTTAATTTTGACTTTAATTTTTGACTTTTGACTTCTAACTTTTAACTTGTTTTAAGTATGCCTCAATAAATCCATCCAACTCTCCATCAAGTACTTTATCAGTTTGCGTTTCTTCATAGTTCGTTCTTAAATCTTTAATAAGTTTATAGGGATGAAGGACATAAGATCTTATTTGATGTCCCCAGGAGGCCATTGTTTCAGTTTTGAAACCAGCTATAGTTTTTGCTCTTTCTTCTTCTTTTATTTTCCAAAGTTTAGCCCGCAAGATTTTCATAGCATTTTCCCGGTTAGCTCCCTGATATCTTTCGGTCTGACAGGCAACAATGATACCGGAAGGTTTATGGATGAGTCGTACCGCGGTTGCCACTTTATTGACATTTTGACCCCCATGTCCGCCGGAACGATAAAATTCCCACTCAACTTCATCGTCTCTAATGCTAATTTCTTTATCTTCAATGATTGGTAAAACTTCAACCAGAGAAAATGAAGTTTGCCTCAGCTTGTCTGCATTAAAAGGTGACTGACGGACCAAACGATGAACACCGGCTTCAGCTTTCAGAAAACCATAAGCAAACTTTCCATAAACGTTTATAATCGAACTTTTTATTCCCGCTTCCTCTCCTGCTACTCGGTCAAACTCTTCAAACCGCCAGTTCTTTCTTTCAAAGTAACGGGTGTACATTCGATAAAGCATGCTGGACCAATCCATCGCCTCAGTTCCTCCTTGGCCGGCGTGGATAGAAAAAATTGCCCCACCGCGATCGTATGTTCCAGAAAGAAAAAGAATTACTTCATATCTATTAATTAGTTTTTTTGCATCCGTTAGTTGATTATCCTCTAACAGAAGCTCAATCACTTCCAGATCATCAATCTCTTTTTTTAGATCAGTGATTTTTTTCATTGTTTCACCGGCTTTTTTGGGTTCTTGCCAGAAAGCTGGCTCGTAACTTTGTGACTCAAGAGTTTTTAATTCGTCTTTTTTGTCCAGAAGATTGGCTTTATTTAAAATTGATTGGTACTTGGTTTTTAGTTGCTCTATATTAATTTCCATTCCAACAATTATATCATTTGAAGTCGGCAGCGAAGATTAGTACCAAATCAGCGGCTTCTTTGTCGTCTAACACCGTGATTTTTGGTAAGGTAAGATAATCTTTTAGATCATTCTTAACCATATCTCCTAATTGAGCTTTGTCTTTTTTTACCTGAATCTCGGTTATTTTGAAATTAAAGTTATCGGCATTGCCGGTAACGATTTCCGTATAACCTTTATTTTTGAGAATTTCTTTTATTTCCGTTGCTTTACCTTTGAGCCCGGAGCCATTAAGAATTTTTATTTTTACATCTTCTTTTTTAAAGTTAGGGGTAGGAGTTGCCGGCGGTGGAACGATAGTTGGAGAGACGTTAATGATTTTGTTAGATTTGGATATAAAGGTAGGTAGTTTAAAATTAATTTTAAATTTGGAAATTAAGATAAAAAGTAAAAATGAAACAACAAAAGAACTAATAAAGAGCATGGTTTCTTTTTTTGGCATTTTAATTTTTGGTAATAAAATTTTATTTTTATTCAAATTAATACCGTTTTTCAAAAGAGAAAAACTTTTGTTTTCCTCAGATAAAATAAAAGCACCGAAACAGACATCATAGGTTAAAATTGGGAAAGCCTTTCCGTCTTTAGGAATGAGCATTTTTAAATATTCTTCATAAAAAGTTGGGACGATTCGCTTCAGTGGATTGGTCCAGACACCAACTGATTTTGTAAAAGTATCTTGGCGGATATTATCTGATTTTTCTCCGGAGATAATAATCCGGTTAATCTTTTTTTTATCAGTGGCAATTTCATCGATTTTTGCTTTGAGAACATCGGCAATTTTGTCGGTTTCCAAATATTTAATTGATATTTTTTCGTCGTCAATCAGTCCACAAGAGTCAAATAAATATCCGCTTAAAATATCCGGCCCCAATTCAGCATAAAGAATAGTTTCTTTTTTTTCTTTTCGCAGAGTTTTTTCAAACAATTTAAAGTAAGCCATGGTATCGGGAATAATCGAGTTGATTTTAAAATCAATCAAAGTCATTGCCTGTTTGAGATTAAGGAGAGTTTCTTGGTTGATGCCAAAATAAGTGACGATTTTTTCATTTTCCGATTCCTGAATAAAAAAATCACTAGCTAAATCAGTATTATCAACCGGTAAAATTGAGCGGGCTTTATCACCGATAAAAGAATTAAGAGCTGAGGCGGCAATATCGGAAGGAACGGTCGTACGAAAGAAGTTAAAAAACTCTTGAGGAAGAATAAGACAAACCTGATCTTCATTGACAGGTTTATTTGATGAAGAAATTACTTCCTTGATTGCCGATGCTAATAGATCAATATTGGTAATTTTTCCTTTATCAATTAAGTCAGATCCATAAGTTTTTTGCTGATATAGAGTTTCCTGCTGGCCAAGAATGGTTTTTTTAAGATAAAGGAGTTTAATCGTGTTGCGGTCGAAATAAAGATAGATCATAGGATAAATATAAAAGATTAAAGATTAAATATCAACTAAATTCGATTCAAGCGTGATAGAATAGGGATGAATGGAAAACCCGATTGAAGAGATCAAAAAAAAGATTAATATTGTTGAGTTTATTGGTAGTTTTATTACTTTAAAAAAAGCCGGTCGTAACTTCAAGGCCGTCTGCCCGTTTCATCAGGAAAAAAGCCCTTCTTTTGTTGTTTCTCCAGAGCGCGGTATTTGGCATTGTTTTGGTGCTTGTGGCGACGGCGGTGACGTGATTAAGTTTTTAATGAAATGGGAAAATATTACTTTTATTGAGGCTTTAAGAGAATTAGCCAAAAAAACTGGAATTAAGTTAAATAAGATTAGTTTTGAAGATAAAATTTGGCAGAAAAAAGAAAAATATTTAGGAATGAATCAGCTGGCCAGCGAATTTTTCCACTATATCCTAAATAAAACCGCTTTTGGAAAAAAAGCCAGTCAATACTTGAAGGATAGAGCTTTAAATCAGTCAATCGTTGACAAATTTCAACTTGGTTATTCGCCGTCTTCCTGGGACTCTTTAAAATTATTTTTGAAAAAAAAGAAATATGAAGAAGAAGAAATGACGGAAAACGGTTTATTAGTTAAAAACGAAAGAGGTAGTTATTATGATCGATTTCGCGGCCGCCTCATGTTTCCCCTTAAGGACAGCCGGAATAATGTTCTTGGTTTTTCCGGAAGAATTTTAGATGGAAGTGAGAAAGAAGCGAAATATGTTAATACTCCTGAAACTCCAATTTACCATAAAAGAGAATGCCTTTTCGGAATTAATTTGGCTATTGAAGAAATAAAAAAACAAAAGAATGTTTATATTGTTGAGGGTGAACTTGATATGATTATGCCTTTTCAACACGGATATTCTAATTTTGTGGCGGTCAAAGGAAGCGCCTTAACTAATGAACAGTTAATGTTACTAAAACGTTATACCGACAAAATTACTTTAATGATGGATGCCGATCCGGCCGGTATTGAGTCGATTAAACGGGGAATTGATGAAGCGGAAAAGTTTGACTTTGAAATAAGAGTGGTGATGATTGATTATGCTAAAGATCCCGACGAAGCCTTAAAAAAAGATCCGGCTCAATTTAAGAAATTAATTGCTAAACCAATACCAATTTATGATTTTTTAATTGAAACAGCCCAGAAAAAATATCCGGAAGAATCAGCCTTTGCTAAAAAAAAGATTGGCGAAGAAGTAATTCCGATGGTTGAAAAAATCGGGAATCCAATCGTCAGGACTTTTTATATTAAAAAATTAGCCAGTATTCTTGAAGTTTCTGAAGTCACTGTTGAAAATTTAATTAGTCAGTTAAAACGAAAAAAGAAACAACTATCTTTGAATAAAATTAAGTACAATAAACCGGTTGAAGACAGTCGGGAATTAACAATTGATAAATATATTTTAAGCGTTGTTTTTCAAAGTGAAGATTCAAAAGAAATTTATCACAAATTTTTTAATATTTTAAAGCCGGAATATTTTTTACATCCTTCATATGAAAAAATTAGCCGTTTCTTTTTTGACGAAATAGAAGAAAATAAAAAAATTGATATTAATCAGTTTGGTAAAAACTTACCGGATGAGTTACGGCCGATATTTGATGAAATATTTCTTTTTGCGTCTATCGATCATAATTTATCTGACGCAAGCTTAGACCGGTTAATTTATGAAATTAAGAAATATTATTTTAAGAGAAAAATAAAAAAGTTACTTTCTGAGGATGAGAGCGTCGAAAAGAAAAAACAACTAAAGAAAATCTCGGAAGGTTTAAAAGAAGTAGAAAAAAAACTAATTTCTTTATAGAATAGTAACAACATATGTTGAAGCATCACCTACCAAAGTCTTTAAAAGAATTAATTAGCCAGGGACGAGAGGACGGATTTTTAGTTCAAGATGATATTTTATTAATTTATTCTGATCCGGAAAAACATATTAGGGAAATTGATGGATTTTTTGATAATGCTTTAAAAATGGGAATTGATATATTTGAGACAATCTCGACTCGAGACGAAAACGAATCGCAAAAGTCAGTCGAAGAGATTGAAAAAGAACTGGAACATTTAGTAATTTTAAAGCACGGCGAGTCACTTGATCCGATAAAAATGTATCTCAAGGAAATTGGAAAAACTCCCTTACTTAAATTTGTGGATGAAATTGATCTGGCAAAAAAATACGAAAAAGGCAGTAAAGACGCTAAAGATAAATTGACTAAAGCTAATCTTCGACTAGTCGTTTCAATTGCCAAAAAATATTTGGGAAGAAGGTTATCTTTCTTAGATTTAATTCAGGAAGGTAATAAAGGTTTAATACGCGGAGTGGAAAAGTATGACTGGCGACGGGGATATAAATTTTCTACTTATGCCACTTGGTGGATTAGGCAGGCGATCACAAGAGCCATTGCCGACCAGTCAAGGACAATCAGAATTCCAGTTCATATGATTGATCATATTAACCGTTTTTATAAAACGCAAAGACGATTAACACAAAAACTAGGCAGAGAACCACTCGTTAAAGAAACTGCTAAAGAAATGCTAATGACGGTTCCGGAAATTGAAAATTTAATGAAAATTTCCCAGCAGCCAAGATCTCTATCTACTCCGGTCGGTGATGATAAGGAAGCAACTCTTGAACAATTTGTTGCCGATACTAATCAACCATCTCTTTATGATAAAGTGTCGAGAGAACTTTTAAAAGATGCCTTGAATAAAGTACTTGAGACTTTGTCTCCGCGGGAAAAAAAAGTTTTAGTTATGCGTTTTGGTTTGGAGGATGGAAAGCCAAAGACACTGGAGGAAGTTGGGAAAGAGTTTAAAGTAACCCGGGAGCGAATTCGTCAAATTGAGGCTAAAGCCATCAGAAAACTCAAACACCCGACCAGAGCTCGAAAATTAAAAGATTTTCTGGAATAATAGTTTTATGAAAGACAAAAAAATTTCCTCAACACAAAAGGCCTTAAATCTTTGGGCGGTAATTCTAATTATTTGGAGTGTTTACCGGACATATCTTAAACTTCCGGAATGGTTTGACGAGTTTATTGCCAAACCTGCTGTATTTGTTTTACCGGTTTTTGTTTATATTAAATGGGTAGAGAAAAAAGAAATTCTTTCCAGTCTATATTTGAATAAGAATCCTAAAGTTTTTTTAAAGGAGTTTTTCATCAGTCTTGGAGTGGGGCTAATTCTTTTATTAACAGCGTTGTTGTCTGTTTATCTGAGGTTTAAAAAAGTCGGACTGTTTGCTAATTTCCCCGGTTTTAATCAATTAGCATTGATTTTTATTACCGCTTTAGCAACCGGTATTACTGAAGAAATTCTTTCCCGCGGATTTGTTTTGAAACGGCTTTATGAAGAATCAAAAAATGCTTATTCATCGGCTTTTTTTGCCAGTATTTTATTTTTCTTTTTGCACGTACCGATTCTTTTTGCCAGCAATAAAATTAATGGCAGTATGCTTTTGATATTTATGGTGACAGACTTACTTTTAAGTATGGTAACGGGATTAATTATGTTACAGCGGAAAAGTTTGGCCGTGCCGATTTTAATTCATGCTTTTTATAACGTCGTTGTTGCCCTTTCTTTAATATAAAAAATAGTCTCCGTTCCTACTTTTATCTCTTTTAAATACGGTTTCTCAATGTCTGAAAAGTCGTCAGGAAAACCAATAACAACGGAATTTTTTAAATTATTTGTTTTGGGTAAATCAAAGATAAATTTATCAAATTTTTCTACTTGACCAAAACCATATTGATCGGCAGAGGATAAAAAAGATTCTTTTTGATAAATTTCTGGTGGGTATTGGAGATAGAAAAGAAGATAGATATATGGTTGGCCATTTTTTTTGGTGATATAAAATTTGTCAAAGCGATTATAGTTTGTCTTAATATAGTTTGATAATTCTTTATATCCGGCTTGCCAACTACGAAGAACAACAGCTCTTTTTGGATAGTGATTGAGATAGAAATCCCATGAATAAAAATTAAAAAACAAGAAACAAGGAACAAGAAACAAATAGAATATATATTTTTTATTAACAAAATTAATAACTCCATAAGCAACAATTATTAAGATTGGTATAAAAATGAAGATTGAGCGGGTAATCGATTCTCCCGCCCATGATAAAGCAGCGGAGACGGGAGAAAAAAGAAGCATTGATAAAATTAAATAACGCCATTTTTCTTTGTTTTTAAATAAATAATACAACCCAATAAAAATAAATAAATATTCAAGAATAGTAATTGGTGAGACGCCAGGAAATCCAAAACGGGTGTTTTCGTCACCGTTAATAACTAAAAATTGTGGTGAAAAGTACTTTAGATATTCAAACGATAAATCTTTGGCTCCAACGGTTAATTTATTATAGAATAAACGACTACCTCCTTCACTACGTAGTTCATTAATTTTTAAAGAGAAACCAATGTTGTTAAAAAATAATAAGTTTTGAATGCGAGTGGGTTTATAGATAAGATCGGTAATGCCAAAAAGAAGTATGACCACAATAAATATTAAGACAGTCAATTTTGACAACTTTTTTTTGAAAGTAAAAAATAAAAATAAAAGAAAATAAAAACCAGCCCAGAGACGGGAAAAATGATAGCCAAATAAGCTAACTAAAAAAGTAATAAAAAATAACGAATAATTAATTATTGAAGACTTTTTAATTAATCTGATAAAAAGATAAGCGAGGAGTGTTAAAAAAAAAGCAGTTAAAAATCCCTCATGGGCTTGGCGGCCAAGAAGTTGTAAGCCAGGCGCAAAGGCGGATAAAAAAGCTGCGAGTAATGAAACGTTTTTTTTGTTAAACAACTCTTGAGTTAAGAAATAAATAATAATTGGAAAGAAAAAAACAAAGGGAAGATTAACCATTCTAATGCCGGCTTCAGTCAGGCCAAATATTTTAATAAAAGGAACGGCTAAGTAGGTTAAAAGAGGTAGTTTGTAATCGCCAAAAGATTTGAATCTTAGAGGCATAAAATTTCCGTACTGGTCTTTGCCGGTTTTTAAAATCGAGTAAGCATCATAAGCATTAGCGGCTTCATCGGCGTTTAAAGCAGGAGGAGAAACATTCATTTTATATAAAAATAGAGTGACAGAAAGGAGAGAAATAATTATTAAAAGAATTGGGGTTAAATATTTTTTTAACATAATAAAAATAAGTCAAAAATCAAAAGTCAAAAGGCAAAAATACAACTAAAAAGTAAAAAGTTAAATCACTTTTTAATTTTAACTTTAAATTTTGACTTTTAACTTCTAACTTTTGAATTGATCTAATATTTCTTTATCACTTTTCTTAAACAATTTTACCGCTTTTTTTCTTGCTTGTAAAATCTTAGGCAATCTTATAAGTGCATCAAAAAATCCCGGAATAAAAATTAATTTTGGAAGATTAAGTAGATGTTCAAAAACTAATTTTTTATCAGTTAAATTTTTCCAATGAAAGATTAATTGGTTACGGAAAGCGGTTTTTAATATTTTAGATTTATCGAAATATTTTCCAATGGTTGATTCATGGTGATGTTCGACTTTAATATCAGCGTCATACAATATTTTGTATCCTGCCTTCCAAGCCCTATAAGATAGGTCAATGTCCTCCCAATAAAAAGGATTAAATAATTCATCAAACAGTCCCAAGTCAATGAGCAGTTTTTTTTTAAAAATAGAAGAGCCGCCTTCAGCCCAGAAATTAGATAATAGATGATAGATACTAGATGATAGATAGGAATGGTTGATGAGACCATTTTGAAAATATCCACGATTAGCACCGACGATTTTTCCATCTTTCTCAATCTGGGCAAATCCAACTGCAAAAAGTCTTCGATTTTTTTTGAAATAATCCAAAGCATTTAAAAAGGAATTATCCTTTAAAACAACATCAGAATTCATTAAAAAAACATAATTTCTTTTTGCTTTTAAAACGCCACGATTTACATTTCCAGCAAAACCTAAGTTTTTTTTGTTGTTAATAACAATAGATTCTGGATAAATTTTTTGTACAGGTTTCAAAATATTTTCCAGTGGGTAATCATTCATTACAATCACCTCACAACCAATAAAATATTTTTTATTAATTTCCAAGTACCGATAGAACATGTCATAGTTTTTGTAAACGGGGATAATGATTGAAATTGGGTATGTTTTCATAGTGACAAAAGGGTCAGTCCTTCGTAGAAGGTCTGACCCTAAATAATTCTGTTACTTTAGAACGGAACGCCTCATAAGAAAAATTTTTTTTCACGAACTGTCTTCCGTTAACAACAATTTTCTCTTTTAAAGATTTGTTTAAATCTATTTTAACCATTTTACCAATCAATTCATCGACTTGAGAAAACAGAAATCCGTTTTTGCCGTCTTTGATTAATTCTTTCGGTCCGCCGGCGGAATAGCAAAATGTCAGGCAGCCGGCGGCCATGGCCTCAAGCGGAGCGATGCCGAAATGTTCGACCATTTCAGGATATTTTTCTTCGTCAATTCCATAACCCGTGAAGTGCCAATAATAAGTCGAAAGTCTATATAGTTCATAAAGTTCATAAAGCGAAACATTAGGTTTAAGGATAATTGATCGATCGTTTCCGGCTAATCTTTTTAAGTTATCAAAATATTCCTGATCTTCTTTTTTAAAGCCACCGGCTAAGATCAATTTATAATCAGTAAATTCTTTAGATTTATTTTTCAAATCCTTGAACGTTTTTATTATTAAGTCCTGCCTTTTGCTATGGAGATGGGAAAAAAATCGGCCGACCGAAAGAATGATTTTTTCTTTTTTTGAATAATCAATTTTTTGATTAATTAATTTATTATCTAAATACGGCATGATTACTTTTGATTCAATTCCAAATTTTTTAAGCCATTTTTGGGTAAAAAGGGAATGGGTTATAAATTTATAATTTATTAATTTAAACCGATTAATTAAATTCAAAGAATAAAGCTTTTTATCCGGAATCATTGCGTAAATAAAATTATTTTTTGCTCCGGAAAAAAAATAACTACCATCGGTTACGTAAAAGAAATAGTCAAAAATTTTTAAAGTCTGTAAAGTCCTTAAAGTTTTTAAAGGGAAAGAATTGTTTTTAAATATATTTGGTAGATACTTCGATGTATCGATACATCGAAATGCGAAGCGATCTTTAATTTCTTTTGTCAGATTTTTATCCCAAAAAATATTTACTTCATAGCCTTGTTCGGCGAAAACTTCTAAAATGGAGAGAATATGTTTTTCACCACCACCTAAGGTGTCAAGATAAGGATCATAAAGAGCGGCCTTTTTTGTTTTGTTTTTCATAAAGAAAAAGATAAGTAATTGTTTTTGAAAAAGCTTGATAGATTGATTCAATTATACCAAATGGCCCGTCAAGAAAGCCTGAATTTTTAATGAGACGCCGGTAAAGTTCAGCCAGATATTTTCTAAAAAAAGTTTTAGTTCCGGAGGTTTTTTTAGCTTTTAATAAGAGATTTGATTCAATATCTTCAAAAATGACAGTTTTTTTTACCATACTGGTTAAATCTCCGTGAAAATAATGAATCAGGGGATTTTCCAGATATCCAAAATCGCCTTTTATTTCCGGAGTAGAATGAATACGTTTTGGCCAATCAACAAAATACTTTTTGTTTATCAATCTTATTTGATAGTCCGGCCACCAGCCACCGTGGCGAAGCCATTTAATTCCAGCAAAGGTGTTGCGACGAGGGATTT
>Ga0066637_10001288_pt1 | contig 16138 bp, 14 predicted proteins | sample CryGeyCG2014_020_FD_62737 | JGI IMG/M metagenome (GOLD analysis project Ga0066637, IMG submission 62737) | Groundwater microbial communities from aquifer - Crystal Geyser CG08_land_8/20/14_0.20 | ecosystem: Environmental > Aquatic > Deep subsurface > Groundwater | place: USA: Utah: Grand County...
GGCCACTTTCCATTATCTGTATCTAATGGTATATGGTAAGAAAGGGCCAGGGCCGGGATATGGGGATTCCATGTCCCGAGGATAACAAACACGTTGAGCATAGTTGAGATTTGCACTTCTCAGCTACGCTCTTTTTTATTCAAAATTTATATTAAAATGGCTTTATAAAAAAATCATTTTATTTGTTCCTTCCTTTTCCGAGCCCTGTAAAAATTTTTGCAGGATTCAGAAGAGGAAAAAATAAAAATAATTTTAAAACCGTTCCGATTGTTGTCGGAGCGGTTTTTAGGTAGAAAAAAAGAGGTAGAGGAAAATCAGAAATAGTTTTTGAAATAAAAAATTTAAAACACAATCCTGTAAATCCAACAAATTATTTTCTTAAATCTTTAAGAGAAGAAATTTTTTTTACTCTGCCAGCGCGGTAATCTTTTTCTGCTTGTTCTAAACTTCTAATAAAGCTATCACTAAAAAAACCAAAATTAGCCGCTAATCTTTCAAATTGATGAGCATTTAATTCCAAAATAAATTTTTGTTTGGCAGGAGTTAAGGAAATAGCTAATGGGGCCATATATTTAATATTATTTCTCAAACTTATTTTACTTTTTTATTATATTTCATAATTTACACATTGTCAATATCCTCATTATTATTTTTATCTGTTGTTATTTCTTCCGCTTCTTCTAATTCTTCGTGCGCTTGCTCAAGCTGATGCAGAGTTTGATCCTGTTCATAATCATCCCGGCCAATTAAAACATCGCGCGGTTTTGAGCCGTTGGCATGGCCCACTATGCCGCGCTCTTCTAACAGATCCAGAATTCTGGCTGCTCTGGCATAGCCAATGCTTAAGCGCCTTTGCAGATATGAGGCCGAAGCTTTGCCTGATTTTAAAATAATATCTTTAGCTTCTTCTAATAAATCATCGTCGCTGTCGTCAAAAATAAAACCAGTTACACCAGAATCAACTGAAATCTGTTTTTGCGTCACTGCGTCGTTGTATTCTGGCTCGCCTGTTTGTTTGAGATAATTAACAACTTTGTCTATTTCCTGATCAGAAAGATAAGCACCCTGGATTCTTTTGGGCTTGGATAAATCAGCGGAAATAAAAAGCATATCGCCCCGGCCTAAAAGTTTTTCAGCGCCAGCGTGATCTAAAATAGTTCTAGAATCAGTGGAGGCGGCCACAGAAAAAGCAATGCGGGAAGTGATGTTTGCTTTGATGAGTCCGGTAATAACATTTACCGAAGGCCTTTGCGTTGCCACGATTAAATGAATGCCGACCGCCCTGGCTTTTTGAGCCAGCCTAATAATGGCTGGCTCAATATCATTAGCCGCAATGGACATAAGGTCAGCTAATTCATCAATTACAATAATCAGATATGGCATTCTTTCGCGCGCGGTTTGGTTATAGGCATCAATATTTCTTTTGCCGGCAAGAGCCAAAGTTTTAAATCTGTCTTCCATTTCTTTGACTGCCCATCTTAAGGCATTAATTGTTTCTTTGACTTCTGTAATAACAGGACAAATCAAATGCGGCACATTGTTATATTGCGTCATTTCCACTTGTTTGGGATCAATCAGAATAAATTTTAATTCATCTGGTTGATTTTGATAAAGCAAGGAAATAATAACTGAATTCAGACAAACTGTTTTGCCAGAATTAGTGGCGCCAGCCACAAGCAAGTGCGGCATTTTTTCCAAATCAGCCAATTGCGGCGCGCCAGCCACATCTTTGCCCAAAGCGATAAATAAATGAGAAGTTCTTTTTTTAAAATCTTCTGAACTTAAAATTTCTTTTAAAGTCACTAAGGCAATTTTTTGGTTGGGCACTTCAATGCCGACCAATGATTTACCAGGAATTGGCGCTTCAATCCTGATTGGATGAGCGGCCAAAGCCAAAGCTAAGTCATTGGAAAGCGTCGTGATTTGTGAAACCTTAATCCCAGCCATTGGTTTAAAAGTATATTGGGTGACTGTGGGTCCCACAGATATTTCACCCATTTCTACTTCTATGCCAAAATGTTTTAGAGTGTTTTTAATAATTTCCTGATTAGCTTTTATATTGCCGGCTGTGGGTTTAGTTGATTTGTCATTTAAAAGTTCCAAGGGCAAATCAATTTTGGGGTAGGTTTTTTTTGTTTTATTCAGATGGATTAATTCTTGTTCAGCGTTGATATTTTCTCCGTTAGAAATATTTTTTTGCTCTAAATTGTTTTGAATTTCTTTTTGTTCAAAACCAACCTCTTCAGCTTCAAGATTTTCTAATTGTTGATCAATTTTCTTCTTACTAATTTTTTCTTTAATTTTTTGCAGGAAATTAAAATTTGACCAGTTTAAATTAAAAAGTAAATTCTTAATAGAAGTTTCAAAAAAAAGCAAAACAGCAATTAAAAAAAGCGCGATAAGAATAATAATTGCACCAGGCGTATTGGCGATTTTTTCCAAAGGATTAGCAACAAAATAACCCAGAATTCCACCCCCCATTCCATTTTTGGCAGCTAAAAAAGTTTTTTCCGCGGTAAAAAGCTGGAGAATGCCTAAAAAAGATAAGATCATTAAAATTAAACCAAGAACCCTTGAAGTATTGGATTCATATTTTTCTGAATTGATAATAATATAGCCAATCACAATTAAAGCCAAAGGTGTCAGCCAATAACCCCAGCCAAATGTCATTTGCCAAAATAACTGTAAGGAATCGCCTACGCCACCTGCTAAATTAAACAAAGCCAAGAGACTTAAAAAAGCCAAAGCAAAAAGAAAAATTATGAAAATGTCTTTTTTGGTTTCCGAAGAGATAATAATTTTGGGAACTTTAGAAGATTTGTGTTGTTTGCTCATAATTTAATTTTATCACTTTAATGTCTTCTTGCCAAGAAATAGTTTTTATACTACAATAAAAGAAACTAATAAATAATAATTTTATGGCTCTTCAAGCAAAACGACATTCAAAAACAGCTAAAAGAACAAGACGCGGAGCGATTAAACTAAAAAAACTGGCTTTAACCGCTTGCGCTCAATGCAAGACAATGATAAAACCACACACGGTTTGTTATAAATGCGGCAGTTATAAAGGCAGAGAAGTGATAAAAATAAAAATTAAGAAAGGCAAAAAAAACGAGAAAAAATAATTTTTATGTCTAACAGGCATTTATCAAGAACTATTGCCATGCAAACGCTTTATGAGTGGGATTTTAATCATCGGTCGCAGAAATTAGACAAATTGACTAATGATAATATTGAGCAATATGCGGGTGGCATAGAGGATACGGAATTTATTGTCCATTTGGTCAAGGGCGTGGTTAAACACCAGACAGAGATTGATGAAAAAATTGTGAAATACGCGCCAGAGTGGCCGCTTGATAAAATTACTGCTCTGGACAGAAATATTTTGCGTTTGGGAATTTATGAAATGATGTATGAAATTGGCGAAGTGCCGCCCAAAGTAATCATTAATGAAGCTATTGAAATGGCAAAAACTTTTAGTGGTTCATCGTCTGGAAAATTTGTTAATGGAGTTTTAGGCGCGGTGTATAGTGACATTGCCTGAAAAATAATTTCTTGGCCATTAGACATCCAGACAATTATGTCTGTAGTGTGATGGTCAGGATAAAAAAGGAAAAAATATGAAACAAGAAAAACAAACTTTTGCCGCAGAAATCGGCGGCAAGAGTTTCATTATTAAAACTGGCTATCTGGCAAGCCAAGCAAATGCGGCTTGCACAGTCCAATACGGCGAGACAGTGGTTTTAGCCACTGCCTGCATGTCAAAGAATGTCAGGGAAGACATTGATTTCTTCCCTCTTTTAGTTGATTATGATGAAAAATTATACGCGGCTGGAAAAATTAAGGGTTCAAGATTTATTAAGCGCGAGGGCAAAGCTTCTGACGAAGCGATTTTGTCAGGCCGGCTTGTTGACCGTTCAATTAGGCCGCTTTTTGATGAAGTAATTAGAAATGATGTTCAGCTTGTTCTGACAATTCTTTCTTTTGACGCGGAAAATGACGCGGATATTTTGGGCTTAAACGCGGCTTCAGCCGCTTTGGCAATTTCTGATATTCCTTTTGAAGGGCCGGTGGCCGCGGTGCGTGTTGGTTTGATCTCATCAGAGGAAAATCAGGAAAAATTTGAAATGGTGTTAAATCCGACTTATGAGGCGCGCAAAAAATCAGTTTTGGATTTAGTGGTGGCTGGCACTAAAGATGAAGTGGTTATGCTGGAAGCAGGCGCTAATCAAATTTCTGAAGCACAAATGCAGGACGCGATCGCTTTTGGCCAAAAACATTTAAAAAAAATTTTAGACTTGATTGAAGAAGTGAGAAATAAGATTGGTTTGGAAAAAACAAAATTGGATCAGGAAAAATCTGATGAAGAAAAAGCGGGGATTGCTAAATTAGAAACAAAAGTCGGGAAAATGGTTGAAGAAAAAATTGATGAAATATTTTCCTCCAAATCTAAAAATGAATATCATAATAATATTGAAAAATTAAATCTTTATGTTGATGAAGTTTTAAAAGCTGATAATGAAGTTTCCAAAGAAGAGCGGGGACAAGGCATAAAAATGATTGAAAAATTTTTAGATGTTCACGCCAGAAAATTAGTTTTGGAAAAAGGCGTCCGTGTTGATGGCCGGGCCATAGATGAAATCAGGTCATTGTCTGCTGAAGTCGGAGTATTGCCAAGGACCCATGGCTCTGGCTTGTTTCAACGGGGCGAAACTCAGGTGCTTTCAGTTGTGACATTGGGCTCGCCTTCTGATGAGCAAACCTTAGATACCATGGAAGAGTCTGGTAAAAAACGCTATATGCATCATTATAATTTTCCGCCTTTTTCTGTGGGTGAAATCGGGCCCATGCGCGGGCCTGGCCGGCGCGAAATCGGACATGGCGCTTTAGCAGAAAAAGCATTATTGCCAGTGTTGCCAGATAAAGAAAATTTCCCTTATACCATTCGCGTGGTTTCAGAAGTTTTATCTTCAAACGGCTCTTCGTCCCAAGCTTCCATTTGTGGTTCAACACTTTCTTTGATGGACGCTGGCGTGCCGATTAGTGCGCCGGTCGCCGGCATTGCCATGGGCATGATGAGCGATTATCAGGATAAAAATAATTACAGAATTTTAACTGATATTCAAGGCATTGAAGATCATTCAGGAGACATGGATTTTAAAATTGCCGGCACTAAAAAAGGCATTACCGCTCTGCAATTAGATATTAAGTTAGGTGGCATTGGCATGAATATAATCGCGGAAACTTTAACTAAAGCCAGAGAAGCCAGAGAGAAGATTTTAAGTGTGATGGCTGAGACAATTGCCGAACCAAGGCAAGAAATGTCTCCTTACGCGCCGAGAATTTATACTTTGCAAATCAATCCGGATAAAATCAGGGATGTGATTGGTCCGGGCGGCAAAATGATCAATGAAATTATTGATAACACTGGCGTGGCAATTGATATTGAAGATTCTGGCTTGGTATTTATTACTTCTGTTAACGCGGACGCGGCTAATAAAGCCATTGAATGGGTTAAAAATATTACGCGTGAAGTTAAACCAGGAGAATTATTTACCGGACGGGTAACAAGACTCATGACATTTGGAGCGTTTGTGGAAGTCCTGCCAAAGCAAGAAGGTCTGGTTCATATTTCAGAAATGGCGCCGTTCAGAGTTGGCCGGGTTGAAGATGTGGTAGACGTCGGCGACATGATTCCGGTCATTGTCAAAGAAATTGATGACCAGGGCAGAATCAATTTAACAATGATTGGCACAGATTTTGATACTTCTAAAATCAAACAATCTTCCGCACCTGCTGAATCTCACCGCGGTGGATTTAGCCATAATGGTTTTGACCGCGGACCAAGAAGAGATGACAGATATGGCGGGTTTAGAAGATAAAAATTAAAAAATAGATATTAAAAACTAAGAGAATGAAAAATTTATGAAAAATTTAAACTATAATATTATTTTAAAACCAGAAAAAAATGGTGGTTTTAATGTGGTTGTTCCGTCTTTGCCTGGCTGTGTGACTTATGGCAGGAACTTAGTAGAGGCAAAAAAAATGGCCAAAGATGCTATTAAAGTTTATGTGGCGAGTTTGCTTAAGCACAAAGAAAATGTGCCAGAAGATAGCTCTTCGTATGTGGCAAATATAAATTTTGAGTTGCCAATTTTTGGCAGACAAATTAAGTATGCCTAAATTGGTAGTTATCAAAGCCAAAGAGTTAATAAAAAAGTTAGAAAAACTTGGTTTTGTGGTTGACCATCAATCCGGTTCGCATGTGGTTATGTATAGGTTTTCTGATAAAAAAAGGGCAGTGGTGCCAATAAGTTTTAAAGAAATTTCTAATGGCACGCTATTAGCTATTTTAAGAGAAACTGGACTAAGTAAGCAGGATATTATTTAATTATTATTTGTTTAATTTTTGTAGGGGCGGGTTTTAAACCCATCCTTTTTGGTTTGAAATTAAAATAATTAGGTGATAAAATATAGTTATATGACCAAACAACAATCTTTAGAAAGAACCAAGGAATTAGTGGAAAAATTTAATAATTTTCCAGAAAAAGATAAAAGTCGGTTTAATGAAGAACAGACAAAATCATATTTTATCCGTCCGCTTTTTGAGGCGCTGGGTTGGGATTTCAGCGACCCGGGCGAAGTTTCGCCGGAAGAAAACATCACCGGCAAAAGAGCTGACTATGAATTCAAAATCAACGGCATTCCCAAAATGTATGTGGAAGCCAAAGCCATTAAAGTTGATTTGGATTTGGAGATTCACGCGCGCCAAGCCATAAATTATGCTTGGAACAAGGGCGTGAGTTGGGCGGTGCTTACGGACTTTGAAAGCATTAAAATTTTTAACGCTCAAGGCCAATCAAAATTATTGTCCGACAAACTGGTTTTTGAAATTAAGGTGGCGGATTATGAAAGCGACCTTGAACGGCTGTGGCTTTTGTCAAAGGAAAGTTTTTTGGAAAACGGTTTGGATAAATACGCGGAAAAATATGGCAAGAAAATCAAAAAACAAACTGTCAATGAAAGTCTGTTTGGCGATTTGCGTGAAGCGCGCGAAATCTTAACTAAAAGTTTTAAAAATTGGAATGAGGAGTTAAAAAATAATCAGGAAACCTTGGAAGAGGGTGTGCAAAGAATTTTGGATAGAATAATTTTTATTCGCGTTTTAGAAGATCGTGGCATTGAACCGCCAACATTAAAAGAAATTTTACACCAACGCGATACGCTTGGCGCTAATGCCCAACTTTTTCCCTTACTCGTTAAAAAATTTCGTGAGTTGGATCAAATCTATAATTCTAATCTTTTTACCGTGCATGCTTGCGAAAAATGGGAAGAATATGACGACTCTCTAAAAAGAGTAATAAACTTGCTTTATGGTAGTACCGTTTATGAATATGATTTTTCCAAAATCCCGGCCGATGTTTTGGGCGGGGTTTATGAAAGTTATTTAAGTTATATTGCCCAAAAGCCAGTTGAAATTGATGCGGAAGGCGCAAGCGGAAAATTTTTTAAAGCTGAAGATAAAAAAGAATTAAAACAGAAATCAAGAAAAAAAAGAAAGGAGCAAGGAATTTATTACACGCCGAAATTTATTGTGGATTATATTGTGGAAAATACTTTGGGCAAGAAATTAGCAGAAGCGAAAAATATGGTTGATTTAAAAAATATTAAAATTTTGGACCCGGCTTGTGGTTCTGGATCATTTTTAACCAAAGCCCTAAAGACAATGAATGAAAAATACAAGGATTTTGGCAATCCAGGCGACCAATATACTAAGGCGGAAATTCTTAAAAGTAATATCTACGGTGTGGATTTGGATACGCAAGCAGTGGAATTGGCCAAACTGAATTTGTTGATTGAAGCGCTGGATAAGAAAGCCAAACTGCCGGATTTGACCGGCAATATTCGCGTGGGCAATTCTTTGATTTCTGGCGCCGAAGCCGAACTCAAAAAATATTTCGGCCCCTCTTGGCGCGATAAACATCCGTTTAATTGGCAGGAAGAATTTGAAGAAGTTTTCAAAAATGGTGGGTTTGATGTGATTATTGGTAATCCGCCATGGGGCGCGAACATTGATAAAGAAGCAGAGTACTTTGGCGAAAAATATCCTAACTCAACCAAATCTCACAAAGATATTTATAAAATTTTTATAGACAAGGCCATTGGTTTATTAAAAGATGAAGGATTGCTTGGTTTTATTGTGCCAAACACTTTTCTTTATCAACCACGCTATGAAGATGTTAAGGCTGTTGTCAATAAGTATGAAAATTTTGTCATAAATCTTGGTGAAAAAGTTTTTAACAATGTTGAATTGCCATGTTCTATTTTAATTATTATTAAAAAAGTAGGTGGTAATAAATCTGTTTTAGATTTAACCAAAGAAAAAAGAGAAAATTTAGCACATAAGATTTGGCAAATTAATGAAAATTCGGCTGTTGCTCAAAATAAAATTATTAATACAGTTAAAAAAAATACTGGCATGACTTTTGACGAGGTTTTTTTAATGAAAGACGCGGGTATAAATTATCAAGCAGTTAAGGTTGGTAAGGGAGAGAAAGGGAAAAGTAAATTAAGTCAATTGCTTTTTTATGAGGGAAAAAAAGAAAATGCAGAAGACAAGGAATATTGGAAGGGTTCACACATAAACAGATATTTCATTTTAGAAAAAACAAATTATTTTGTTAGGACAAATTATAAAGATTTTAAATTAGAAAATGAGAGAGTAATTTTGAATAGAGAATTTTTTAAAATGACACCAAAATTAATTTGGCGTCAAACAGCAAGTTCAATTATAGCATCGGTTGATGAAATAGGTGTTTGGTTTGGGAGGAGTATAATTGGCGCTATTTTAAAAGAAAAGTTTGAAAATAAGGTAGATTTGTATTATGCTTTGGCTATTTTTAATTCAAAATACATTGATTATCTTTATCACCAAAGAGTTTTAGAAATTGGCAAAGTATTTCCACAAGTAAAATTAAAATATCTGCGTGATTTGCCATTTGTTGTAGCTTCAAAACAGCAACAGAAACAAATTTCTGAAAAGGCAAAAACAATGATAAGGCTTAATGTAGATTTGCAAAAAACACCAGAAAATTCCGATAAATGGAGCGCAATCAAAAAAGAAATTGGAAAAACGGACAAAGAAATTGACGAGAAGGTTTATAAGCTTTATGGGTTGACAGAGGAGGAAATAAAAATAATTGTGGGAAAATAAAAATATGTCTAACAAAAATTTTTTTGATAATCAAAGTGATGGCACTGCGGTAAAAATTAAATTTTATGAGAATTATATTGAGGGTTATCTTACTAAGATATTAATGCAATTTGGTGGCTGTCTTGTCGCGGATTTGTTTTGTGGTCCAGGTAAAAATGGAGAAAAAGATGGTAGCCCTTTGATTCTAATTAAGAAAGCTAAAAAAGTATTAGAAAACCCAACTCTTTTAGTAAAACAGAAATTACTTAAAGTTTTTATAGTTTTTAATGATTGCGATAAAGAAAATATCGAAAAATTAAATATTGAATTATCCAAAACAACACTTCCGTCAAATATTAAAATACTCAAACCACAATGTAGTATTTTTTCTGATATTATTTTAGATATTTCAGAACCTAAAATTACAATACCAAAATTTTTATTTTTAGATCCGTTTGCATATAGCAATATTCAGTTGTCAGAAATAAAGAAAATAATGGAAATGCCATTTTCGGAAATAATGTTGTTTCTACCCACATTTCACGCTTATCGTTTTAAAACATCTACTAAAAATACACCAAAGTTAATAAGTTTTTTATCTAATTTTACAGAGAGAGGAGTATACGACTATCACAACATTTATGAGTTTAATAATTCAATAGTTAATAGAATTAGAAAAGAGTTAAATTTAAAATTTGTTCAACACGCCACGATAGATGTTGGAAAGTCAAAAAATGCTCTTTTTCTTATTACTAAAAGCATAAAAGGAGCAATGCTTTTCAATAATATTTTTTGGAAAGAAACATATAACGGAAAGGCGTTGAAAGTCTCTGAAATTAAATACCATGAAATAAATCCGAGTCTTTTTCCAAAATCAACCATACTAACTACTGAACATAGAAATTGTATTAATGAATTTCATAAAAAAATGGTAGTTGAATTAATTAAGAAAAAAGAAATGTTTAATACCGATATCATTGAATTTGCAGTAATGGAAGGGTATAAACCGAAATGTGCGAATGATATGCTGGTGCGTTTAAAAAAGGAAAACAAAATTAAAACAGAATATATAAATAAAATAATGACAAAAGGATTTTATGTGTCCGAGGATAAATATAAGCAAAAATTATGTAAAATAATATATTTATAGTATAATTAAGCTATAAACACTTAACCCATGCTCAAAATAAAAAGAAAATCACTTCTATACAAAAGTGGCGTGGAATACGCTGATTATTGCATAAATCACGTTGAGGGCTGCTCTCACGGTTGCAAATTTCCTTGTTATGCTATGATGATGAAAAAGAGATGTGGCATAATTAAGGATTATCAAGATTGGATTAAACCGAAAATAGTGGAAAATGCGTTGGAACTTCTTGATAAAGAAATTCCAAAACTAAAACACAAAATTGAAGTTGTGCATCTTTGCTTTACCACCGATCCTTTCATGTATGGACAAAAAGAAGTTTGCGATTTAACTTTAAAAATAATTGAAAAATTAAACAGAAATGGAATTCGTTGCACGGTTTTAACCAAAGGAATTTATCCAAAAGAACTAATTAACACAAAAAAATATAGTCCAGAAAATGAGTATGCCATAACACTGGTTTCTTTGAATGAAAATTTTAAACGCAATTTTGAACCATACACTGCGCCGTATGAGCAAAGAGTAAAAGCGTTAAAATATCTACATGACCATGATTTAAAAACATGGATAAGCATGGAACCATATCCAACGCCAAATTTGGTAAAACAAAACTTGAAACAAATTTTAGAAAAGATTAAGTTTGTTGATAAAATTATTTTTGGCAAATTAAATTATAATGTAGAAGTTTCTAAGTGTTGGAATAATATAAAGTTTTATGAGGAGTGTGCTAATACAGTGATTAAATTTTGTAATAAAAACACAACTGGGTATCACATTAAATATGGCACCCAAAAACAAGATGATAAACAGACCGAAAAAATACTTATAAAACCAGTTTTACAGACAATAAATATTTTTGACTATCAGCCAATGAAATTGGATAAAAGGAACGTTGTTTGTTAGAAGAATTCAATCCATCCCACATTTTCTCAAGCGGAGAGTGGCCTTTGTGGAGATTGGCCGTCCCGCTTTTTGTTTTGACCAAAAGCAAGTTATTTAGTAAGATAAGGTTATGATTTATTTTGTCTATGGAATGGACAATTATCGGGCCAAAGAAAAATTGAAAGAACTGCGGGAAAAATATGCTGATTTTGAATGGCAGAAAATTGAGGGTGAAAAAATTTCTTTGGACGAGTTGTCTGGAAGAATTAAAAGCGCTTCACTTTTGTCTCCCAAACGTTTTATTGTTTTGGAAAATTTGACTTTAAATAAGGCGCAAAAAGAAATTAGTCAGTTTTTTAATGGAAACCAAAGTGCGCTGGACAATCAAAACGATATTTTTGTTTTTTTTGAAAATAAAGCGGACAAAAAAACATCATTGTATAAATTTTTAAGCCAGAGTAAAAATAAGTTTGAATTAGAAAATTTAGCCGGCGCAGAATTGAAAAAATGGATTTTAAATTACGCGCAGAAAAAGGGCGGACAAATTGAACCCCAGGCGCTCCAGGAAATTTTAGCCGGTGAGCAGAGTGATTTGCAATTTTTAGCTTTGGAATTAGATAAGCTTTTGGCTTATGACAAAAAAATCACAGCTGCGTCTGTTAATCTATTAACAGCCGCGAGTTTTGACACTAATATTTTTAATTTAACAGACGCGGTCGGCGCTGGGGACAAAGCCCGGGCCTTGAAATTGTTAAATTATCAATTTAATTCTGGCGCGGAGCCGTTATATCTTTTAAGCATGATCATCCGCCAATTTAGAATCCTTATTCAAATTAAAGAAACAAGTTTGAAAAATAATAACTATAATTTAATAGCCAAAGAGCTTGATTTGCACCCGTTTGTGGTGCAAAAAACCATAAGCCAGATTAAAAAATATTCTTTTGAAGAATTGGAGCATAAATACGCTGAACTTTTGCAAATTGATTTAATGTTAAAGAGCAGTAAAATTCCAGCAGAAGTAGTACTTACAAAATTTGTGATGGAATAATACACGAACAAATACACTCCTTTCTTGTCATTCCTGCGAAAGCAGGAATCTCAGTGTTTTTAGCAATTCCACGAGATCCTCACTTGCGCGGGGATGACAAATGGTATATGATAAAAGTGTAAAAGTCAAAAATTAAAGCGCCGGAGAGGCGTTAAAAAAAAGGAAACTTATGTCAACTTTACTTTATATTATTTTGGCTGTGGTAGCAGTCTTTATTTTTTGGGTAATTGGCGTTTATAACGGCCTTATCAGGCTTAACAACAGAACTAAAGAATCTTGGTCTGATATTGATGTGCAGTTAAAACGCAGGCATGATTTGATTCCAAATCTGGTGGAAACAGTCAAAGGCTATGCCAGCCATGAGCAGGAATTGTTTGAAAAAGTATCAGCCGCGCGTTCGGCCGCGATTTCTGCCACAACACCAGAAGCAAAAGCTATGGCAGAGAATAATTTAACTGGCACTTTGAAAACATTATTTGCCGTGGCTGAAAGCTATCCTGATTTGAAAGCGTCAGCTAATTTTTTGCGCTTGCAGGATGAATTGTCTGACACGGAAAATAAAATCCAGGCTGCCAGAAGATTTTATAATGGCAATGCCCGCGACTTTAACATTAGAATGGAAGTTTTTCCTTCTAACATGATTGCGAGTATGTTGAAATTTGTAAAGTATGAATTTTTTGCTGCTAATGAAGAAGAAAAGAAAAATGTGGAAGTAAAATTTTAAATGAATTATGAATTTTGTAGGGACAAGTTTAAAACCTGTCCTTTTTGGTTTAGAAAATAAAAATGCGCATCATTAGGATGCGCAAGGACAAGGGGGTATTGTTAAGATCTTTTTATTTTTTAATAATTTGCACTCGATCCTGTCCGAGTTTTTTTTGTAGCACCTCGGCAGATAGCCTTGGCATTATAATAGCAGGACGAGGACCGATTTTTACCTCCACATATTCAATGGAGTTCAGTGGAGGCTTGTTCATATCTGCAGTTATTATTCCTGCGCTAGAATGTGATCCTCCACCATTGACTTCAGGAATTTTCCCACGGTTTATGAAGTATGGGCCTGTCATATTTCCTCCTGCGTTTTTTTGTTTTTGTTTTGCTTGTGAATTATAAAAATCACTTTTTTAGTGATGAATTAAGTATAGCAAGGAAATTATTCGGTGTCAAATTTTAAAATTTACTCAAAATGCACTTCTGTTTCAAACCGAGTTAATTTATCTTTGATAGCTGGAAATTTATTTAATTCAGGATCAAGATTGATAATTTTATCAGTCCAAGGTTTGGCTACTTTAATAATAGGCCAGTCAGTCAGTTTAGCGATTTTTAAAAGGTCATTAAAACCAGATTGTTCAAGGCCATAAACTTCGCCAGGTCCGCGAAATTCCAAGTCCCTTTCTGCTAATTCAAAACCGTTTTTGGTTGTGATCATGGCATGCATTCTTTTTAAAGTTTCCTCGCCTTCTGATTCAGTTAATAAAAAGCAGTAGGATTGGAATTCGCTGCGGCCTACGCGGCCGCGGAGCTGATGCAATTGCGAAAGTCCAAATCTTTCTGCTGATTCAATAATAATTACAGAAGCATTGGGCACATCAATACCAACTTCAATAACTGGCGTGGCAACTAAAATTTTTATCTGGCCATCTTTAAATTCGCGCATAATTTTTTCTTTTTCAGTTTGTTTTAATCGCCCGTGCAACAATCCGACTTTTTCCAATGGAAATATGTTTTTATCAATTTTTTCATATTCTTCTGTCACTGCTTTAACGCCTAATTTATCTGAAGGATCTATGAGGGGGCAGATAATAAAAGCTTGCCGGCCGATTTTGATTTGCTCGGCTACAAATTGATAAATGCGCGCGCGTTTTTCCGGACCAGCCACTTGCGTTATGATTGGTTTTCTTTTTTGCGGCATTTCATCAATCACTGATAAATCCAGTTCGCCATAAACTGTTAAGGCCAAAGAGCGGGGGATTGGGGTTGCGGTCATGGATAAAAAATGAGGCATATTTTTTTTGGTTTTGTCTTTGGCCCAAGCCTTATCTTTAAGAGTTTTTCTTTGCGCCACGCCAAAGCGATGCTGTTCATCAATAATAATTAAAGACAGATTTTTAAACTGCACTTTTTCCTGAATCAAAGCGTGCGTGCCAATCACAAAATCAATTTCGCCTTGAGCTAAATCTTTAAGTAAAGCAGATTTGGTTTGTTTAGTATTAGATCCCTGATTAAAGTTATGGATTAACCAGAGTGAACGGGTGAGTAAAGCTATTTTAAAATTGTAATTTTTAAAGAGCTGGCAGAAAACATTAAATTGCTGTTCGGCCAGAATTTCAGTCGGAGCCATATAAGCCGTTTGCAGATGATTTAAAAGCGTATTAAGAATTGGCAGGGCCGCAGTAATGGTTTTGCCAGATCCGACATCGCCTTCCAAAAGCCTGTTCATTGGTTTATTTTTTCCCAAATCCTGAATAATTTCCCAGGCAGATTTTTTTTGGCTTATTAACATCTGAAATGGCAAATTAGTCACGAATTTTTTTGTTTCGGCTTGAAAAAATTTTATTTTTAGACTTTCAAACTTTAAAATTTCCCGCTTAATTAAAGCTGAACGAAGCTGCAATAAAAATATTTCGTCAAATTTTAATCTTTTTTCCGCGGCCCGCAGATTTTCCTGATTGATGGGAAAATGAATTTGATGGATTGCCTGGCTTAAAGAAAAAAGTTTTTCTTTTAAAATAATTTCAGTCGGCAGCCAGTCTTTGATTTGCGCGGTTAATGGCAAAATTTGTTTTAAAATAAAACGGATTTGTTTTTGAGATAACTTTTCCGTGGTGGAATAAATCGGCACCAGGCGGTTCGTGTGCGTGGTGACTTTTTCATACTTGCCTATTTTTTCAAAAACAGGATTATGAAATTCTATAGAATGATCAGTAATAATTGGTTTGCCAGAAAGATAAATTTCATCGCCGACAGATAAAATTTTTGCTGCATAACTTTGATTAAACCAAATAATTTTAATTTGTCCGGTCTCGTCAGCCACCATAGCTTCGGTTAAAAGCATTCGGCTTTTAAAAGACCGTCTGGCCGTGATGAGTTCAATTTTAACCCGGAGCGTGGTTAAGACATTAGGCGTCAAATCTTTAATTTTGATTAAATTAGAATAATCGTCATAGCGGAAAGGAAAATAAAAAAGCAGGTCCGCAATGTTTTCCAGACCTAATTTTTTAAACTTCGGAGCCAAATCAGCCGCGATTTTATTAATGGATTTTATAGGCGTGGCAAGAGTAAAAGCCATAGTTATTGCAATTATAACATCAAAAAATTGAAATTAAAAGGTAGAAGTGGTAGAATTTGAGTATATGGACAAGCAAAAGATTCTATCTCAAGTTAAAGAAAAACCATATTTTGTTAATGGCAATTTTGTGTTATACAATAATGATTGTTTAAAAGTTTTAGAACAAATCCCTGAAAATTCTATTGATATGATTTTTGCTGACCCGCCATACTTTTTGTCCAGTGGGTCTTTTACTTGTCAAAATGGCAAGATGGTTAGCGTGAAAAAGGGCGACTGGGATTTGAGCAATGGCACAAAAAAGAATTTTGAATTTCATCTTGCTTGGACGAAAGCGTGTTGCAGAATTTTGAAACCAGGCGGCACAATTTGGATTAGCGGCACTTACCATTCAATTTATCAGTGTGGCTTTGCCTTGGAGATTAACGGTTTTTATATTTTAAACGACATCGCCTGGTTCAAACCCAACGCTTCGCCAAATTTAAGTTGCCGGTTTTTTACTGCCAGCCATGAAACTCTAATTTGGGCGAGAAAAGAAAAAAAGGCAAAGCATAAATTTAATTATGATTTAATGAAAAACGG
>Ga0066637_10001292_pt1 | contig 16108 bp, 19 predicted proteins | sample CryGeyCG2014_020_FD_62737 | JGI IMG/M metagenome (GOLD analysis project Ga0066637, IMG submission 62737) | Groundwater microbial communities from aquifer - Crystal Geyser CG08_land_8/20/14_0.20 | ecosystem: Environmental > Aquatic > Deep subsurface > Groundwater | place: USA: Utah: Grand County...
CTACCAATATGTTAGCATAAAATAGAGATGAGAGCAAGCATTTTATCCGACGGGGAAATAAATTCCTCCGACGATAAAATAGATAAAAATCAACTAGAGTTTTTCAGAGACCTCTTTTTTGAGATTGCTGAAATATTCTAAAAATAGACAGCAATCTCTGATTAAAAGATTAAAAGCAGATTACACAGATTAAATCTCCGACGGAGAAATCTGTGTAATCTCTGGTAATCTGTATAATCAGAGGTCTCTGATGTCATTTTGGGGAGTTTTTCAGAGACCTCTTTTTATATCCGTTAAGCTGCCCTGTAACTTCTGCTTGTACTCTGTTAATAACTTTAATACTCAGTCCAGGAAAGAACTTTTTTGGTTGGTGGATGAATAATTATACTATAATGCATCCCCTCTTGGCCACCAGGGGTAGTAATAACATTAAAACGCGAATATTCTGATTTGACCTCAAATACCGGAAGAAGCATCAAGAGATCCTGTTCCTGACGTAAACCCAAGTCATCATATTTCCTTAAATCATTCAATAAACCACCCAAATTGGAAATACCATAGGTGGGAGTTACTGGTGGATCGGTAATTGGTTCCGTATCCAAAGGGGTAATCTTATTTTCCCGGCGAAAACGGATCAGTAAATCCGCTACTTCTGCATCTAAACCTAAAGCCACTAATACGGGCTTGCTGACCGTATTAATATTTACCTTGCCCAATCCATAAACCGTAACTAAATCTTTAAATTGCAAAAAAATCTCCTTAGTAATCCCCTCAACCAATAACACTTCATTAATTGTGCTAAACGGCCGCAAATTAGAAGTAATTATAGCTTCCGCTAAATCTTCATCCATCCCCGGCAGGCGCGCCAAAACCTCAACCGAAGCCAGGTTCAGATTAATCAAAGAACTTTCATCAATAATCTCCGGATTATCTTTAGATCCGTTTTTATCGACAAAAAAATACCGATAAGAATTATTAGCACATAAACTTACTTTTTCTTCTTTACTCAATTCATCCCAGGTATCATATGTAGGAGTAGCATCCTTTTCTCTAAGATAAAAAACTGTTTTTAATGCGCCCTGGGCCAAGGGTAAAGAAGTAATTAAACGGGAATAGGCTTTACTAAACCTGATCTCCTGAAAAACTAGGCCGGTAATTCCTAGGCCTAAAATACCCAGAATCATAATCGTCCAAAGGCAAACTACTAAGATACTGCCTTGCTTAGGCTGTCGGTAAATAGACGGTTGATTCATAGTTTTGTTTTTCCGTAGAAATAATAAATTTTACCGCTAACGGTAAATAATCAAACTCCCACTTATCCGCCCAAACATAATCATTTTTGGCCAAATCTAAATAAAGATAGCTAAATTTTACTTCTTTGACTTTGGCCAGAAAAATAACCGGATCAGTGCGTAGCTCCGGGTCGAGGTTACCATCTTCTTTAATAATTTTATCTAATCTATCCGCCACCCGCTTAAAGGCAAAGGTTGAACTATCAAAATAATAGGTTAGCCGGGAAGGAAAATTATCAACATTAGAACAAAAACTTAATTTTGTTTTATCACCCTGGAATAATTTTTTACGGCAGGCAGGCTGCTGGCGCAACTCACGGGCAAGCCTTTCAGTTTTAAGCAGGAATTTTTGCTGGGTAAAATCAGTATTTTTGACCCGCCGTAAAACTGACATACCCGAGGCAAAAGTTGAATAAATAGCGATACTGACTACTGAAAAAATAGCTACCGTGATCAATAGCTCGATTAAGGTAAACCCCGTTAGAGACAAGAAACCGAAGGCGTCTGACGGCTGCCTGCGGCAGCCTGTCTCTAACGGGGTAAAAGCGCGCCGGGTATAAGGAATTTTATTTTTTTCTGAGTAAATAAGTCGCGAGAGTAACATTTTTTGAGGAATTTTTCTCCGGCCAGGTAAGTGTCGAACAAGCCGAAACTAAAAATTTAGCCAGATAATCAGATTCAACAGTCGCCGGTTCCGGGCTTATTGCTTCAACGCTTACTGGTTCAGCATCGGCCAGCTCACCACCGGCAAATTCCGGCAATTTCAAAATTGTTTGTTGGTATTTATAATCTTTAATCGGCCCTTTGATGGTTTCCTCAGCAGCGATAGCCGGCTTAACCCCTTTAAGGCTGACAAACTCTAAATTATCAAATTTTTCTTTGGCTAATATTAATGCGGAGATATTATTTTGTGCAGAATTTGCTCCGCGCAGAGCCAGGATATAAGAATTAGCTACTGAAGTTAGGCCGATACCCAGAATCAACACACTAATCATTAATTCAACTAAAGTAAACCCCGTTAGAAACAGGTTGCCGGAGGCAACCGTGGGGCTTCCTTTGTATCTTGTTTCTAACGGGGTAAAGGCGCGCAAGTTACTCACTCCAGTTTACCACATCATCGGCTGTACCCGGCTTTTTATCATTGCCCATAGAGGAAAGATCATAACTATCAGAATTATGCTCACCCGGAGCTTTATAAATATATATATTACCCCAAGGATCCAGGGGTTTTTTCTTTAGATACGGTCCGCGCCAACTTTCGGCATTAGCTCCTCCCGGGGTTCTTAAATAATCCAATAACTCCGGATAATGGCCTGAATCCATTTCATAAAGATCCAAGGCTAAAGGAATACTGGAATTGATATCGGTTTTAGCCGCCTGAATACGCGCTTGTTCAGATCGGCCAGCCAGACGCGGGACAACCATCGCCGATAAAACTCCGATAATAATTACCACCAACATTAATTCAATTAAAGTAAACCCTTTTTTCATACTAACCTCCCTAAATCTAGCGCCTATAACCTAACACCCCTAACCTAAAACAATCTCTAATGATTAAGTAAAAGCGACTCCTAAAATAACCAGATCAATTTTTAATAATCCGATATTTTCATCTTTAACTGATAAATTAATCTTCTCTACCTGCAGCAGGATATTTGCTCCTTCAATCCCGGAAATAAAATCTAAAAAATTTTTTAACTGGCCCTCAGAGCTCAAATTAATCCGATAAAGAGTTACTCCGCCTTTAACCTTGGTTACCCCGGCAGAGTTCATATCCGATATCTGTAATTTAGATCTTCTGGCCTCAGCTTCAATCTTGCTCATCACCATCGCGGATTTATCTTCGTCCGTTCCTTTAAGGCTTGAGTATCCTTCAATCTGTTTTTGGGCTTTGAGAATTTCCGTGCGGTTATGTTCTAAAGCCATATATTTGCGCATCGTTAATTTAGCCTGTTCAATCTCTTGAGCATAGGTACTCGTCTTATCATAGATCGGACCTAAAACAAAAATCTTAAGCACAAACAAAATCAACAAGACCCCGATCGAAATTACTAATGTTTTTTCTTTACTGTTTAATTTTCTCATTTTAGGAAAATCTCAAAATCTATTACATCTTTATCTTTTAATTTCCTTCGACGCGTGTAACGATTCTGGGCGCCTTTAAAAATTTCCGAACTGCCCAAGGTATTGGTAAAATCCAAAATATCAGGGATTGTTTGAGCATAGCCTCTGATGGTAAACGCCTTGCCTAATTCCCAATTGTAATTGGTAATAACAATATTATCCGGACACAAGCGGTTCAAACCATTAAGATAAGTTAATGCTGAAGATTTAGCATCCACGTATTGCCGGGCAATCTTTAATTTACTTGTAATATCCTCCAACTCTTTAGCCTCCTTGCCCGAAGAGATAACCCTATTTTTTAAATCCGCGGCATAAGATTGCTGTTGAACTAACCTGACTAAAGCAATCCCCCCCAACATAATTAAAATATAAATTAAACCTACCCCCAAAATCATTAATTGCTGTAACTTAAATTTCATCTCCTTCTTGATCTGGATTTCCGGAAGCATAAATTTAAGATCATCCTTGGCCACATGCGTGCTAAAACCCAATACCGCAGACAAAGAAACATCTTTAAAACCAGAAGCCAGAAAATTATCATACTCCTTAGAAGAAAGATACTGGGCCTTCAAATTAAAATCCCTGCCTAAGATAATTTCCATAAACACCAATTGAGAACTCGCTGCGCCGGTTAAAAATAGTTTCTCACAACGGGCATCGGGTATCTCATTATTTAAAGCCACCAGGGCCTGCTTAAACTCCACAGCAAATTTATCCTTTTCCAAAGAATCCTTCAGTTGCTCAGCCCCTTGGGGGATAACGACGCTTGAGCCTAATTTTTGATTATGTACCAAAACCAAGTCGCTGTAATTTGTATCTATATCTAAAATCATATATGAATTTGGTAAAGCAACTTTATTTTTTGCCGCATCAACTACATAATGCACCAACCCCTGAGAGCTCATCAGAATAGATTCAGGAAGAATGCTCACCGGAACAAAAGAGCTAACAATATTTTTAAAAACACTCTTTAAGGCAACGGCCAAGATTAAATGACTATTACTAACGCCATCAAATCCCAGGTTTTGATAAGCCCAGATCACCTCTTCTTTATGATACGGAATCTGGCGAATCAGATAAAGCCCGAGCATCTGTTCAATCTCTTTGGGGTCTTGCGAAGGAAGATCCACCCGGCGAACTGTAATTTTATTCCGGCTAAGCACTACCGAAACATCCAAATCTTTACCGCATTTATATTGCTTTAATATTGAATTTAATGCCGCAGAGATACTCCCTGGCTCAACATTAACCAGAGGCTCAACGGCAACTTTATGGCCAACGCTCACCTTCAACCAGTGTTCCAAGACCTCAATAACTATTTTTGTACGCATTTTTATCTTTTAACCGCCAACAATACTATTCATATTAAATATTGGTAGCAGCATAGCAATCACCATTGCTCCGATCACTAAACCTAAAACTAAAATTATTGCCGGCTCAATTAAAGAACTCAAAGTTTTCAAATCTGATTCAATCTCTTTTTCATAAGCTTCCGCGATATCCGCTAAGACACTTTCTAATCTGCCGCCTTCCTCACCTACCCGGACCATCTGCACAAAGAAAACCGGAAAAATCTTAAATTTTGCCAGGGCATCGGAAAAAGGAACCCCTTCAGCAATATCTTTGCGCGCCTGTTCTAACTGAGAAATATAAATTGGATTGCCAATTACCGGCCCGGCATCCGCGAGCGCGGAAAGTAAATTTACTCCGCTTTGTAAAAGCAACGATAAACTTCTGGAAAAACTAGCCACTGACTGTTTATAAACAATATCCTTAACCAGCGGAATATGGTATTTTAAACGGCTAAAAATGCTTTCTTTACCCGCACGCTTAATCTTTAAGGTAAAAACAACCAGCGCAATTAGAATAATGATTACCCACCAATAGCTTTGCAGAAAACTAGAGATTTTAAGCAAAATTAACGTGGGCATGGGAAGCTGAGCCTGAAAATCATCAAACATCCCCGCTAAACGTGGAAGCACAAAAGTAAGCATTACAAAAATTGTGCCTACGCCGACTAAGCTCATAAATATCGGATAAGCCAGGGCTTGCTTAACTTTTAACCTTAAATCCTGGAGCCGGCGTAAATAATCTAGAAGCTGAATTAAGGCCTCTTTGAGTTTTCCGGTTAACTCACCGGTATGCACAATATTTACATAAAGCCGGGGAAAATATTTCGGATAACGGCTTAAACATGTCGAAAATGGAACACCTTCTTTAATATCTCGAATAATCTCGGCAAGCAATGTTTTCTCCAGTTGATTATCCGAGTTCTTTTCTAGGAGCCTTAAAGCACTTAATAACTCTACGCGAGAATTAATTAAATTATAAAGTTTTTGCGTAAATAAAACTAACTGCTTTAAACCATATTTACCGGTTCTTAATTTTACGTTACTTTTTAAATTTAACGCCGCGGCAGCCGCCGCCGGTGAGACAGCTAAAGGTTCAACACAGATCGGCACCAGGCCTTTACTCTGAAGATCCTCGAGCACCGCTTCGACATTCGCTCCCTGAATCTTGCCCTCAACAATCTCATTAAGGTTCTTTTTAGCTTTATATTTAAATTCCATCTTACTCCAATTCCACCACGCGCAAAATTTCTTCTTTGGTAGTTAATCCCTGCTCAACCAAGAGCATCCCATTTTCCATAAGCGTACGCATACCCTTTTCGCGCGCCTTAGCTTTAATCTCTTGCGCGCTTTTATGTTCAACAATCAAATTTCGGATATCCGCATCAATTACCATAATCTCATAAATCGGCCGGCGGCCCTTAAATCCTGTTTCACTGCAAGCTTCGCATCCTTCCCCTTTGCATTGCAAGCAAACCAAACGCACTAAACGCTGAGCAATAATTACCTCCACCGAAGAAGCTAATAAATAAGGTTGGATCCCCATATCCATCAGCCGGGCAACTCCGGTGGCCGAATCATTGGTATGCAGAGTAGAAAAAACTAAATGACCGGTTAATGAAGAACGAATTGCTAGATCCGCGGTTTCTGAATCACGGATCTCCCCGATCATCATAATATCCGGATCATGGCGCAAAACACTTCTTAAGGCATTGGCAAAAGTCAGGCCAACTTTAGGATTAACCTGAATCTGGGTTATTCCTTCAATAGCATACTCAATCGGGTCTTCGATACTGATAATCTTTACCTCTTTACGGTTTAAGCGGCTCAAACAGGTGTAAAGCGTAGTTGTTTTTCCACTTCCGGTCGGACCAGTAATTAAAATAATCCCGTGCGGTTTCTGAATCAGCTTATTAATTATCTCTAAATCTTGAGGCAGGAATCCGATTTTATCTAAATCTAGGAGTACTTCGGAAGGTAAAATCCGGATAACAACATTCTCTCCGAAATACCCCTGGAGAATAGAAACCCTTAAGTCTACTTCTTCTCCGTCAAGAAGTCTAACCTTAGCCCGGCCATCCTGCGGGATACGATGCTCCACTACATCTAAATGACACATAATTTTTATCCGCGAAACAATCGCCGGCTCAATATAATAAGCATCTGGGGGCATCTTCATTTCCCGCAAAACTCCGTCAATCCGGTAACGCAGAACCACCTTATTCACATAAATCTCAATATGGATATCCGTTGCACGCATCTTAATTGCTTCAGTAATAATCTGATTAACTAACTTTATTACTGATGCTTCGTCGGCATTTTTTTCGATATCCTCAACGCTCTCATCCTTAGTTAATTTAGTCCCCGCGCTGGCCTTACCTTCCATAATCTTATCCACTGTCCCAGCCACTGCCCCATAATATTTATGAATCGCCGTCTCAACTTCATGCCGGCTAGTTAAAACCCGGGCGACTTGAAATCCTAAATCTATTTTTATATTTTCCGCCAACCAAACATCCATAGGATTAGAGACCGCTACTGTAAGCACTTGATCCTCTAAATTAATCGGCATAAATCCGTAGTACTGAACAAATTTTGCCGGTACCGCCTTAACCGCTTCAGTTGATATATGCACTCCTTTTAAATGCGGGAGGAAAGGCAAATTAAACTGCTCGGCAAGTACATTTAAAAGGTCGATTTCTTTAACTAATCCCCGATTAACTAAAATCTTGCCCAGCATATCCCCATTAACCGGAGACTCTTTCAATGCCTCATTAATCTGTTGCTGCGTAACCAAACCCTTTTTAACCAATATCTCTCCGAGTAATTTTGTCAGCATCATGCGATCTCCAGTTTCCCGATAGAATACAGACGGGATTCATCCAGTTTATCCGCTTGGCCCTGCACAATTTTTTCACAACCGCTAATCGTATCTTCTATCCCGACATAAACTCCGGGTTTACCGGTATAAACCTCAGCCATAAAAAATGGCTGGGCTAAAAAATTCTGCAGCTTCCCGGCCCTATCAAAAATAATTCTTTCCTCCGGAGAAAGTTCCTCTTTTCCGATAATCGAAACGATGCGTTCTAATTCATCGTAACGTCGAAAGTGCCTAATTACCTCCTGAGCAACATCAAAATGCCGCCGGCCAACTATTGCCGGACTCAAAGAGTTCGCCGAAGACAATAACGGATCAATTGCCGGATAAAGGCCGCGCTGCACCAGGCTGCGTGAAAGCACAATCAAATTATCCATATGCGCAAAAATAGCCACAACTGCCGGATCAGTTAAATCATCCGCCGGCACGTAAACTGCTTCAATAGCCGTAATACTTGCTCCTTTATCCGAACGAATTCTTTCATGCAACTGGCTGATCTCGCTGGCTAAAGTCGACTGATACCCGCCTTCCGAAGGAATTCTCCCTAAAAGTGTCGACAGCTCGCTTCCGGCCTGGACAAAACGAAAAACATTATCCATAAAAAATAAAACGTCTTTGCGCTGCTCCAATAAATATTCCGCCAAAGCCACTGCCGAATTAGCTGCTTCAAAACGCATACCCGGCGATTCATTCATCTGCCCAAAAATTAAAATTGAACGCTTCAATAAATCTGCGCGTTCAAATTCATAATAAAGTTCATTTCCTTCGCGGATACGTTCACCGACGCCGGCAAAAATACAAGTTCCGCTTTGATAAGTAATAATATTATGGATAATCTCTAAGATTAAAATTGTTTTCCCGAGGGCAGCCCCTCCGAGAAGCCCGCTTTTAGAACCTTTAATCAGGGGAAACAAAAGATCAATCATCTTAATACCGGTTTGAATAATTTCGGTTTTGCTTTCCCCTTCAGGCTTAACCTCAAGCTTAGAATGCGCGACCCTGTTTGTAATCGGAATGCCATTAGCTAAATCAACCCCCCCCCTATGATCCACCGGCTTAATCATCGCGTTTAAAACGCGGCCGTAAAGGACTTCAATATCGCGCGGAATCACCAACCCCTGCTTCTCCTGCCTAACCGGCATATTTCTGCCCACGCCATAAGTAAACCCCAAAACAATACACCGGCAAACATTATTCATCCGGTGCTCGACGACATGCAAAAACACATCTTTCTCCAAATTGCCCAAAACTTTGAGCAAGGCCTTAATCTCCGGCAATTCAGCATCCAAAGGAAATTGCACATCGACTACTGAGCCGTAAACGGCAATTACTTTCCCTAATTTTTCTTCTGTCGTCATTGTTCTTTCCTCTTCTCGCATCGAAGACACTTAATTATTTCTTCTCACCACCCGCGCCGCGTAAAGTTCGCGGATTAATTTATCCGAAAGCCCATGTAAATATTTAAAATACTCCATACGCAAATGCTGATTAATCTTGGTCAACTCTTGAACGCTTCCTTCCAGATGCATAGTCCGGGCAGCATACTCTGCCAACTTACTTGACCAGAAAATATGATAAAAACGAAAATCTAACCATAATTTAATCCAGCCCTCTAGGACTGATTTAATATTCGGCTCAATTAGAATCTCCTTACCTTTACGCACAACATCTTCTTTGCGCTCTAAAGGCAAAAGATTTTCTACCTCCGTCTGCTGGGCAGTAATATTGATAAACCGGGAATAAATTACGGTTACCCGGCTAATCTCCTGTTTAAAATAACGCTTGGCCAGATAATCCCTAAGCAGGCCAATTCTTTGAGTATCCAACTTATCTCCCGGCGATTCAAAACTAATAAAACTAATTTTAGCTTCATTAAGATAGTTAATCCCCTGTTGGCCTAAAACGACAATTTCATCTTGTTTGCGCTTAGTATCCAAAAGGCGATTGATCAGAAAAATAGTCAGTTCCCCTAAGAACCCTCCGTCGGAACTAACCAAAACAATCAAACCCGGTAAATTTTCCGGTGGATTAAAAAAACTATTTGTCGAGACATCTAATGGTAATGAGCTATAAGCGGAATTCAGTAAAGTATAAAAGTTTTCTGCAGGCTCCTGATGCACGCGGAACTGATTAAACTGCAAGGTAGCCGCCATCTTCATCACCTCAATTAAATCCCCGAGATTCATATTAAAGAACAGGTTCTGCTTTAACTTACCGATTGGGATCATACTGAGTCTAAAATTAGCCTAGCATAAGAGTTCTAAAGAACTCCTTAATCACTTTATCTAACTGCAATTTAACCTCTTCGGTTAACTCCCCCCGTTTATTTAAATCATCAATCAGACTCTGATTATATTTTTCTAAATGTTTAAAAAATTCATTTTTAAATATTTTCACTTGGGCGATATTCAATGCCTCTAAAATCCTTTTCTGAAAAGCATAAAATAGGGCAATTTCTTCGGCCTGAGAAACCGGGGCATTATTTTCCTGCGTTAAAATCTCATAAAGCGTGCGGCCACGCTGTAGTTGAGCAGCAGCCTCCGGAGAAAGTTTGGTCCTCAAGCGCGTTAAACGCAATAAAGATCGAAACTGTACATACTCATACCGCAGGCCCTTGCTCAATTCTTTAATCGCTGGGCATTGCACCTTGCTGCCAATACGTGAAACCGATAACTCTAAATCAATCCCCGGTTTAAACCCTTCCTGAAAAAGATTGGTGCTTAAATAAATCTGTCCGTCGGTCATCGAAACAAGATTTGAACAAATATAGCCGGTAATATCCCCTTGTAAGGTTTCCGCTAGGGGGAGAAAAGTCATTGATCCACCGCCAAATTTAGTTTTTAACCTGCCCGCCCGCTCCATAAGCTGGGAATGCAGAAAGAAAATATCTCCCGGATACGCTTCGCGCCCGGGTGCGCGTTCTAACAGGAGTGACATCTGCCGGTAAACCCAGCTGTGTTTGGTCAGGTCATCAAAAACTATTAAAACATCTTTACCTTTATACATAAAATATTCACCTAAAGAAGCTGCGGTATAAGGACAAAGATACTGCTCGGCAGTAGAGCTTCCGGCAGAAGCTGAAACCGCCAAAACATAATCCATTAAACCTTTTTGTTTTAACTGTTGGATAATTTTATTAAAAGCAGCGTTATTACCCCCAATCCAACAATAGATACAAATAACATTTTTCTCCTTTTGATTAATAATCGTATCCAAGCCAACGCTGGTCTTACCGATCTGCCGGTCACCGACGACTAACTCACGCTGCCCCTTGCCTAAAGGAATTAAAAGATCAATAATCTTAATTCCCGTATGCAGCGCCTGATTAATCGGTTCACGTTCCATAACCCCGGCTGCTTCCCGAAATGCCGGGTTAAAACCTGCCGGTTCAATCTCTTCTTTGCCATCCAAAGGCCTGCCTAAGGCATCAACTACCCGGCCGATAAAATTTTCTCCCACCGGAACGTTTAATAATTCGCCTTTACTAGAAACCGAGTCCCCAACGTTGACCCCCTGCTCATCACCAAAGACAATTCCGTAGGCTCCGCTAGGATTAAATTCAATAATCATCCCTTTATAGCCATTAGCCAGCTCAATAACCTCGCCATAAGAACAACTGGGCAGGCCGCTTATTTTGATAATCCCCTGCCTGACCTCTTCGATCTTACCGACTTCTTTAATATCTAAAGCTTGAATTTGCATAAATAGGGACAGCAACCATTTTTTAAATAGGGCAGCGATAAGTTAAAAATGGTTGCTGTCCCTATTTAATTTTTTTTAAAATAAGGAAGAATTCTTTGCAGTTTATTTTTTAAAGTTCCGTCAATTACTAAGCCGCCGATTTCAACAATTAATCCGCCGATGAGATCCTTTCTCAAAATCTCCTCAAAAATCATCTCCCTGCCGGTCTTTTCTTTTAAGACCTGCTGCAAATTTTCTTTCTGATCTTTCCTAAGTAATTGACTAGAAATAACCTTGACCCGATCCGAAACTACACTGAATTGATTTTTAGAGAGTTTAGCGATCTCAAAGATTATCTCAGAGATAAACTCTTGCTGCAAATTTTCTTTATCTTTTTCACTTAAGAGCTGCTCGACCAGTTTCATGGCTAAATCCAAACTGTGGACCTCGGTCTCTTTCAAATATTTTTCTTTAAATCTCTCTGCCTCATTATTGCCATCGGCAATAATTTTAGTTACTTGAGTTTTGGCCTGCTCCTCCAGATTCGCGCGTAACTTGATACCTTCATTGCGCGCCTCTTCAATAATTAAGCCGGCTTCATCTTTAGCCCGCTTAATCTGCGCATCACCCTCTTCTTTGGCGCGTTTAAGTTCATCTGTGAGCTGTTGCTCCTTAATTAAATTCTCTTCATGCAGGGTATTTAATCTGGCCAGAGCAGCATTCAAATGGCGGGAAAAAAGAAAACGTAAAAGGAAAAATATTCCAATAAAGGTAACCGTCTGAATAATTAATAAATTTAAAAGCATGTTCTCCCTTCTCCCCGCTATTTTCGTTATTCTAACACCTAGAACCTATAACCTAAAACCTAATTCTATTTAGCAAATAAATTATAAATAATCAATAATGCTAAAACCGCTATGGCTTCGGAAAAAATAAATGATAAAATCATGACGATAAAAATCTTGGCTGATGCCGAAGGGTTGCGCGCCACTGCCTTAACTGCCGCCGAGCCGACCAGGGCAATAACTGCCGCCGGACCGGCAGTACTCAGAAACATAACAAAAATCAGGGCTAAAGTTGACATATTAAGTGATTAAATCTCCACAAATAAAATTAACTTATTACTACGTAAAAAAGCAATTCCGTCTTTAATTGCCGTACGCTCTTTATCACTTCTTACCACACCTTGGCGTAAACGAATCAAAAAAGGTTGGTGAAAATCTAAAACGCAAATATCGCCGTCTTCAGCCGGTAAGCGCACCTCTTTTGCCCGGCCTTCCCAGACTACTTTTTTCGGCTCTAATATAGAAACCTGCATTTTAACCCCGCACCTTCTGTTTATTTATTCTAACCCTCACGTCTTTCTATATTTAAATATTAAGAAGGTGCGGGGTTAAGCTGCGCACCACTTGTTTTTGCCGGTCTTTTTCGCCTGATATAAAGCGTTATCCGCCTTTTCGATCAGCACGCTAATCTCCTGCGCGTCTTCGGGGATACCGGCAATACCTATGCTTACGGTTGTCGGCAGGTACAACCCGACTTGAACCCGCAGGCGCTCGGCAACAATTTTGGCAGCCATTTTATTCGTCTGCGGCAGGATAATCATAAACTCTTCTCCGCCGTAGCGGCAAACTAGATCTGAGGGGCGCACAGAATTCTTAAAAACTTTGGCCGCATCCTTAAGCAAAACATCCCCTGCCGGATGGCCTTGGCTATCATTATAATTTTTAAAATTATCGATGTCAAGCATTAGTAAGGAGAGCGCCGCCGGAGAGCGCTTCAGGTGGTTGACTTCTACCGTAATCAACTCATTAAAATACCTGCGGTTAAATAACCCGGTTAAGCCGTCGCGCACGGCAAGATCAACAAGAAATTCTTTTTCTTCGTTACCGTAAAGCAGAAAATACCTTTCTACCGCCCGCTCTATGACAATCCTGACCTCCGAGCTGTTTAAAGGCTTGGTAATATAGCCGTAAGCGCCTGCCTCCATCGCTTCAATCGCCGAGCTGATAAAAGAATACGGAGTAATTACAATGACATTGGTCTGTTCCGAAATCTTATGCACTGCCTGAATAACCTGCGCCCCGTTCATCTTGGCTGAACGCATTTCGGTTATTACCACACTAAAGGCGCTGCTGTGCAGGAGGTTTATTCCTTCTTTGGGGTTCGTCACTACCCACGTATGGTAACCAACGGCCTTAAGCGTATTATCCAGCTGCGCAGCCAGAGCCGCATCCTCATCGATAATCAAAACATTTACCTCTTTTGCCATATTTTCTCCTTCTCGTCCATGTTTAGATCCCTGCAAGTATCTTTTCCATAAGCGCGCAATACTCCTGGAGTTTTTCATAAATTCCCTGCGCGACGTTTTCTTTATAGGTGTGCGAGGTATCGTTTCTTTTATCAGTCATTTCCTGCAGCGCCACAGTTTCATCCTCGCTGGCAAGCCCGAGGGAAAAAACCTCCTTAAAACAGGACTTGGGGGAATTCGCGATAATCCCCTCTTTTTCCTTTAGGTATTCCCGGATAAACTTCCAGAAGGCCTCAAACGTATATTCAAACCGCTGTATGGCCGCGTCCCGCACAATCACGGAAAACGGCTCTCTTAAAATATCCTTAAGAGTACTTAAGGCTTTCAACGCGTCGCGATGTTTTAATTCCAGTCTTTCCATATTACCGCTCCCTTCATCGTTTCCTTTTTAAAATCCGAAGAGGCCTGCGAAAAATCCACAATCTCCACCTTATAAGGAATATTCAACTCCTCTACCTTGTCCTTCAACAAAACCAGCTTTTTTTTATTAAGCGCGCCGGAAGGTATCAGACCTATGTCAACATCCGAAGTCCTGCGGTGCTCCTGCCGGGCTCGAGAGCCAAAAAGCACCACCTTTACCTTCTCTCCATCTAATGAAGCCAATGTCAACTGTTTTAATTTTTCTATATATTTATTTTCCATCTTCTCTCCTGCTTCTCTTGTCATTCCCGCGCAGGCGGGAATCTGATCCCCGCTTTCGTGGGGATGATGCTCTAAAAAATAGTCGCTGTCCCTATTTATATTTACCTATTTATCCTAGAGAACCGAGAACCGAGAACCTAACACCTATCTATGTAAAATATAACTCTTCCAGGCCCGCTCCATCTCCTCAGAATTAAAAAAATGATATGTCTCCAACAACGCCTGTTTCCAAGGCTCTGCGTCCCGTAATTTTCGGCAAAAATCTAGGAACTTTTCACTGCCATACTCTTCCATTAAAAAAATAATGATTGAGGCGCTTTCGGAATAAAACGTATACGGCACAATTAAGGCAAAATCCCGAATCTCAAAAAGCTTATCAAATTTAAGATAGTTGTTTTGATTAATAATATTTTTAGTTATGGCCATGCGGCTAACCAAACTGCTCTTTTCCTGAGAACAGGCAATTCCTTCATCCAACCAAAGCGGCAGCTCTTTATCTGATCCGACGAATTCGCGGAAGATAATATGCGTCATCTCATGCGGAAGAATAGAATCAAAAAAAACATCCTGCCCAAGATAGGTCTTAATCGTACGGTTTTTTACGGAAACCATCGCTCCGCTCTGGGTTGCCTGCCGGGTTTCTTTGCTATAACCAGCATTATCATTAAATAAATAAATTTTCGCGCGGTTATCCCAACTCCAAAAATCAAACCGGCGGAACCCCATATTCTCCACAATGCTATTATAATATTTCTCCGCCTGGTTGATCAACTCCTTGACAAAACCGGTAGTATCCTCCTGGTAATAAATAATGAAGTGCTGGGATTTTTCCGTTTGCCAAAGAGAGCTGTCAACTTCCGCGCAAATCCCCCGGGAAAAGGAAAATAGAATAAAGAGGGAAAGAAGTAGTTTTTTCATATTTATTAATTAGGGACAGCGACTATTTATTGGATAAAACATAATATGAAAAATAGTCGCTGTCCCTATTAATCCTGAGGTTTTTGCTCAGCTTCAATTTTGGTTTGCCGCTGCCAAATAAAAAAGAAACCCAAACCCAAAACGCCCAAGAAAATAATAATAAACAGGATGATCTTCCAGGTAAATTTCGCCATCCCCTTTGGCGCTACTTCCGCCAAAAGTGTTTTCGCCGCCAGCAAGTCCGCCTTAGCCGAATTCAACAAACCGATACTACTGCGATAATTAGAGATATGATATCCAGGGCTAATTGTCGCAGCCTTCTGCATCTCACTAACTTCCTGAAGCTTCTTATCAATACCTTGATAAATCAATGCCGCCTTTTCTGCGAAATTGGTTTTCTTAAAATCATCCGTAGTACTCTTAGCCTCTTGACGCAATAAAGAGATTTGGGTTTCATCGATCACCCAGATATCTTTAAGCTCAATCTCCTTCTCCAAGACTTCCTTGGGCTTAAGCGTATACTCGCCATGAACATAATAAGAACCCTGCTGCGTATCATAACCAACCTCCAGGTCTTCTTTATAAAGAATATCCTCGGGTTTAGTTTCCATCGGCAGATAAACCTTCACCGGAACAGTTTGCTCAATATCCGCCGGGTTCACTGCCACCAAGCGCAGAGTTATTCCCGCTTCAGCTTTAGGAATAAAAATAACAGAATTGAAAAGAATTATAACGCTAATTAGCGCTAATATTCGCGTAAATTCGCGTTTGTCGCTAATTCTCGCTAATTTATTCGCGTAAATTCGCTTCGCTAATTCGCGTAAATTCGCGTTTCGTATCATACACTCTCCTGGTATAATCTTCAGGTATAATTATGGATTATACCTGATTAGTAGAGTAGAGCAGTGGCGCA
>Ga0066637_10001293_pt1 | contig 16098 bp, 15 predicted proteins | sample CryGeyCG2014_020_FD_62737 | JGI IMG/M metagenome (GOLD analysis project Ga0066637, IMG submission 62737) | Groundwater microbial communities from aquifer - Crystal Geyser CG08_land_8/20/14_0.20 | ecosystem: Environmental > Aquatic > Deep subsurface > Groundwater | place: USA: Utah: Grand County...
CAATTATCCTCTTCGAAATCATCTTCCGTTTTGAGTTTTGTCCGCCAGCTGGCGAATTGAGCTTTGAGCTTGCGCAAAAGCGCAACCATGCAAGCCTCGGTGGCTAACATGTGTTTGATAATGTTTTTGTTTTCAACTTCCCGGTTTAAAATCTCTACCAGTTTATTTCTTTCCGGCATTCTTAGCTCCTTTCGGTTTTAAAATCGGAAAAAGAATCACTTCTTTAATTGACCAAGTATCGGTAAAAAACATCGTCAGCCGGTCAATGCCGATACCGATACCGCCCAGAACCGGCATGCCGTATTCCATCGCCACTAAAAAGTCCTGGTCAACCGGGTGGGCTTCGTCATTTCTCCCCTCCCTCATTGCTTTTTGCTCGCTTTCGAAACGCCGTCTTTGTTCAATCGGATCAATCACCTCAGACCAGCCATCACAAATCTCCTCTCCGCCGATATAACCTTCGAACCTCTCCACCCAGCCATCTTTGACGCGGTGCTTTTTAGATAAAGGGCTGACTTCAATCGGATAATCAATCACCCAAGTCGGCCGGGTTAAGGTCGGCGGAATTAGGTGTTCAAAAATCAGGTAAATCAATTCGCCCTTGCTTTCGTTTCCTTTGACCTCAAGCTTTTTATTCTTGGCAAAAAGGAGTAAATCGTTTTTAGTTGATTTTTCCACATCTATCTTTAGCTTCTGTTTAAACAAAACCGTCATCTCCACTCTCGGCCATTTGCCGGAAAGGTCGATTCCTTTACCATGAATAATAATTTCCTTTTTCTTAAAAAGTTTTTGAGCTAAATGTTTATAGAGACCCTCGGTAACATCCATAACCTGGTGGTAATCGGCATAGGCTTGGTAGAATTCCATCATGGTAAACTCTGGGTTATGGGAAAGATCCATCCCTTCGTTGCGAAAATCTTTGCAAATTTCATAGACTTTCTCGTAACCGCCGACCACCAATCTTTTAAGGTATAGTTCCGGAGCGATTTTAAGATACATGTCAACATCCAAAGAGTTCAAGTGGGTAGCAAAGGGCCTGGCATTGGTTCCGCCATAGAGTGGCTGAAGCGTCGGCGTTTCTACCTCAACAAAACCTAACCCATCAAGATATTCCTGTATCCCGCGGATGATCTTGCTTCGCGTTTCAAACCTGGACCGAACAATAGGATCCAAAAGAAGATCCAGATACCGTTTCCGATAACGTTCCTCAGCGTCTTTTAATCCATGCCGCTGATCCGGCAGAGGCCTGATTGCTTTGGATAAAATCTCAAAAGAAGTGACGTCAACGCTGACCTCCCCGGATTTAGTTTTGACCACTTCTCCTTCCACCCCCAAAAAGTCGCCTACATCCAAGAGTTTAAGCACGGGAAATTTGTCCTTGCCCAAATTATTTTCCTGAAACCAAAGCTGGATTTTTCCGGTTGAATCAACCAAGTCAAAAAACAAAATCCTGCCGTGACCGCGAATAGCCATCACCCGGCCGGCAGTTTTTACTTTTTTCCCTAATTTTTTAGAAACCTGAAGACAGGTGTGTTTTTTATCAAAGCGGTAAGGAAACGGATTTATCCCTAACTGCCGAAGTTTTTTGATCTTTTCCAAACGCTGTTTCCTGATCGTTGCCAACCTGCTCAGCCCCATATTATCTCTATTATAGCTACTCGATTTCCAAAATGCGATATTCAATCATCCCTCCAGGGGTCTCGATTTTGACCAAGTCGCCTTTCTTTTTTCCTAATAAACCGGAGCCGATCGGCGATTGATACGAGGTTTTGCCGTTTAGGGGGTCTGCCTCGCCATCGCCAACGATTTCAAACTCGCGAACAATTGAGTTGACCTCTACTCTGACTTTGTTGCCAATATCAACTTTCTCAGTATCGCTATCGCTGGTGTCAATTACCTTCGCTCCGCCTAATTTATCTTCCAAATCCTCAATCTGGGTAACGACCACGGCAACGTCTTCCCTGAGCTGATGGTAAGCGGAATTTTCGGCCAGATCGCCTTCCTGACGGGCCATTTCCATGTCTTCCACCAATCTGGCTCTCTTTTTTCTAAGAAGACCCAGCTGGCGTTGCAATTTTTCCAAACCGACCGCGGTCAGTACGCTTTTCATATTGGCTCCTTAAATAGCGTTAAATAAGTAATAAGTCCTTTTTAAAAAGAAAAAGCCCCGCTTGGCGGGGCCTAACTTCTCTACCAATTAAGCCCCTCGCCTACAAATCGGGCTTATTAAAAATAATGACGGAAAGACAAATCTTCTTTAGCATCGACTTTCTATTATAACAACAAGTTTAGTTTTGTCAAATCTATGGGTAATAAATGTGTACCAGGTTTTCACCTTTCGCCGATCTAACGCGGATTAGACTAACATCAACTCAAACAAGTTTCACCCCTAAAACGCTAAGGATGGACAACCAATTTTAAATGTTAAATGGATAAATGATAAAATAGATATCAGCCGCCCCTATCGTCTAGCGGTTAGGACATCGCCCTCTCACGGCGGAAACAGGAGTTCAATTCTCCTTAGGGGCACAAACAAAGATCTCCCCAGCCGGGGAGGAAATATTTGTCTTCCTTTTCCCGAGGTGTCAAGGACAAGACACCCCGGGGGTGTACCACCGGGATAAATTTCCCTGCCACAAAACACCACCAGCATATAAAAAAATCTACCCCAGCACCACGGGGTAAACTCGAGTGGTAGGCAAGTCTGTCTTCCCGAGGTGTCAAGGGCAAGACACACCGGGTGTGTGTTTTTCGGGCATGTATTATTCTTCGCCTCTGATTCTGCCGACTTCGATCACCAAACCCCTCCCTTTAGCCTGAGCCTGACGAAGGATCAAAACCGCTTCCCGATTCGAAAGGCATCGAGTTAAACAACGCTTGCCGCCGTCTACACTTATAATTGTTCCCTTGCCACCACTTATTAATGAAGAAATGTGCCCTTCTCTTCGGGTTGTTCCACAGACAGCTACTAAAACCCCAAAGTTCCCATTTCCCCTCCTGATCCGCCTAACCACTTCCTCCGCTCCTTCCCGGCATAAAGGTCCTGTTCTTCCTCCCAGACCAATATCAGAAGATAATGACTGCGAAGAAGTGTAGTAATCAGCCCTGCCAAAAAAAGACCTATTGAATGCAGCCTCAACCGTGATCACGATAGAAGGTAATTGATTGGCCCCATTAGGTTGTCCTCTTTCCAGATGTTCTCGATAAACAGAAGGTTCTAATGCGCCACGAACCAAACCGTCAAAAGCAACCGGAAGACAACTCCCCCTCCTCTTCTCGGAAGAAAGACCGGCATAAGCGTCTAAAACCTTCTCTCTGATTGCGTTTCCAAGCCGTTTGTAAAAATGCATTTTAGGATAATAAAATTTGTATCAATTTCACCAGAGAGCGCAATTTTAACATCTTTATCGCAGTTTTTCCAGAAAATCTCATCTCTCGACCAGTTCTAAAACGAGGCTATTACGATCCCGGATCGCTTTTAAGATTTCCGGTCCGGGATCGGACCAACTCGACAAAAAATAAACTTCGGCGAGGCCTAATCCACCTTCGCTAAGAGCTACGGGGGGGACACAGTAGACCTAAGGTTTTTACCTATGGTAAAAAACAGTTTGATTCGCCTTGAGTTCTCCGCCAGCTGGCAAACCACGGTTTTCGCTATCTTGAAATAAAGCCTCCCTGACCCAAAGGCCGGGATATTACCCCGGGCGGGTGATACGGGTGTAATACCAAAAATCTGCGGCCGGTTTATAATAACAAGCATGAAAAGGTCAACCGGAGAAAGAAAAGAGGTTCGGAAATTGTTCGCCAGTAGACGACGTGTTACCGAGTTGATGGAATCCGTTAGGGACGGAGGCTTGCCAGAAAAAGAAAGAAAGAGGCTTCTTAAAAAACTTATACAGATCGGGAGTAGAGCCAAATCAGATCCGGAAGGAGCCGGCATGGTCCGGGTTACAACTCAGAAAAAAGAACTTACAGGCTTTTCCTATATTCCCCGAGAGGTGGTGGCTCGCCAAGAAGCAATCCGGGAACTCATGAAACCAGAGGCAATTACCGGATTGGTTAAAGGTTTCGCCTACGACCCGGAAACAGCAACCAATCTTATTGAGATGGGGACACAACGGCAAAAAGGAGCACCAAGAAGAGAGAACGCTCTTAGACTTTCAGCGCTTCTTTTAAAACCTGACTTATTTTATCGGCAAAGACAAATTCAATATCTTTTTTGACTTTTTTAGGCAGATCATAGAGGTCTTTTTTGTTCTCTTTGGGTAAAACTACCTTTTTAATCCCGGCCCGGTGGGCGGCTAAAACCTTTTCTTTTACCCCGCCAATAGGCAAAACTTGGCCTCTAAGAGTTACTTCTCCGGTCATGCCAACGTCCTTGAATACAGGTGTCTTGGTCAAGGCGGAAACTAAAGCAGTAGTGATCGCCACCCCGGCCGAAGGACCGTCTTTGGAAACCGCTCCCTCCGGAACATGAATATGGAAATCCGTTTTCTGGAAAAAGTCTTTATCTTTAATCCCCAACTGACGCCAGTGGCTGCGGACATAAGACAAAGCAGCGTGGCAGGACTCTTTCATCACTGTGCCCAATTTACCGGTCAAAGACATCCGTCCCCTGCCGGGCATCAAAGCTACTTCGATAAAAAGAATCTCCCCACCCGCCTGAGTCCAAGCCAAGCCGGTGGAAACTCCGGCTTCATCTTTTTTACCTTTCAGCTGGTGGCTGAATTTCCTCGGACCCAAAAACCGGCGCAAAAGAGGCTTGCTAATTTTTGAATCATTAACCTTGCCTTCGGCAATCTTTCTGGCCACTTTACGACAAACCCGGGCGATTACCCTTTCCAGCTCCCTTACCCCGGCCTCGCGGGTATAGCCTCTGATAATTTCTCTTAAAATCGGATCGCTAAAATCTACATCTTTTTTCCTCAGACCATGCTTTTGGACCTGTTTAGGAACCAAATACTTTTTGGCAATGGCTAGTTTTTCCTCGTCGGTGTAACCCGAAAAATGAATTATTTCCAGCCGGTCCAAAAGCGGTCCGGGAATAGTGCTGGTGACATTGCCTGTGAGAATAAAAAAGACCTGGGAAAGGTCAAAAGGCACCTCCAAATAATGATCGGAAAATTCCCGGTTCTGCTCCGAATCCAAAACTTCAAGCAAGGCAGAGGACGGGTCGCCCCGAAAATCACTCCCTAATTTATCAATTTCGTCCAACATGAAAACAGGATCTTTGGTGCCGGCGTTTTTAATTCCTTGGATAATCCTGCCCGGCAAAGCGCCGACGTAGGTTCTCCGATGACCTCTAATTTCAGCCTCATCCCTAATTCCCCCCAAAGAAACTCTGGCAAACTTCCGGCCTAAAGCGCGGGAAACGGATCGGCCGATTGAAGTTTTACCCACTCCGGGAGGGCCGATAAAGCAAAGCAGGTTGCTGCCGCTACCGCCGTTTTTAGGCGCCTTCTTTCCAGCGCTGGCCTTCTTTCTCAACTTCATCACCGCCAAGTGTTCCAAGATCCTCTCCTTGGCCTCTTTTAAACCAAAATGGTCCTGGTCCAAAATTTTTTTTGATTTTTTGATATCCAGTTTAGCCTGGCTGGTTTTACTCCAGGGCATTTCCGCAAGCCACTCCAGATAGGTCCGAATGTAACTAACCTCAGGGGAAAAAGGAGACATCTTGACAAGCCGATTCAACTCGCTGACCGCTTTTTTCCTAACTTCAAAAGGCATTTTAGCCGCTTTAATCTTTTTCCTTAGCTCTTTAAGGTCGTCGCTTTCTCCCTCGCTGACACCCATTCTTTTAAGCTCCCGGTTAATCGCCTTTTTCCGCTCCTCCAAAACCGCTTTTTTCATCTGCCTCTCAAATTTGGCCTTGGTCTTTTTTTCAATCGATTGGTCTAATCTTAGAATATTTATCTCGTGGAACAGGCTCTCGCTGACTACCTCCAGCCGCTCTCTTAGAGAAACCGTTTCCAGGATTTTTTGCTTTCGCTCAACCGGAAGGTCCAAAGAAAAAGCGACTTGATCGGCCAATTCGGAAGCAGGAACACCCTTGCTGAAATTTACCAAAATGGCCGGATCCATAATCTTACCCAAACTAAAGGCTTTCTTTACTATCCTCAGCAAATGGTCGGTTAAAACCTTAACCTCCTCGGTTTCTTCGACAATTTCGGTTAAAGTCTTGAACTTGACCCGAATATAAGGAGCGTCGCCTAAAAATTCGGTGATTTTAGCTCTGCGCAAGCCTTTAAAAACAGCATGGATTGTTCCGTCTATCCGAACAATGTGTTCTACCCGGCAAATTACCCCGCTCCGATAAAGGTCTTTGTCTTCCGGGTCGTCTACCCGGGGATCTTCCTGAGCGGAAACCATGATTAACTTATCACTTTCAAATGAAGTGACCAAAGCGTCAATCGATTTCTGGCGCCCGAAAACCAGCTGGAGATCAACTCCGGGAAAAGCGACTAAGTTTCTTAATGGCACCAGAGGAAGAATCCCCTCTTTGCCATTTTCTTTGGTTGGTGGTAAGAGTATCGGCATTTTCTTAGCAGTCTAACAAATACTCTGCTAATTGTCAAACCGGCTAAAGCAGGTTCTTGTTAAGAGGCTACCATCATAATATAAAAAGTAAATAGCCGCAACCTTCAACTTCCTAAAAAACAACACCACCCCGCTGTTTAAAAGCGTCAAAAAAATGGAAGCCGGGTTCCTGGTATAATCTCTTTTATATGAAAAGCGGAAGAGCAGCTATCGTTGGCCGGCCGAATTCAGGCAAGTCAACCTTAATAAATGCCCTGGTGGGCAGAAAGATTTCCATTGTTACCAACCGGCCGCAGACTACCAGGAAAATAATCCAGGGAACTTATTGGGATGACCGCGGACAAATAATCTTCTTGGACACTCCCGGAGTATTTGCCAAAATAAAAGACCCCATCGGCAAAAAAATGGCTAAGCTCTCTAAAGAGAGCCTTTCCGGGATTGATTTGGTCCTTTATCTGGTCGATCGCTGCCGATCGCGGGGCGAGGAAGAGAACCGGATTTTAGGAATGGTCAGAAAAATCGACAAGCCGAAAATTTTAGTAATCAACAAAATTGATGTCAAAAAACCAAACCAGATTCATGAATACCTTTTCCTTAAAGAAGAATTCGACGCGATTATCGAAATCTCCGCTCTGCGAAAACAACACCTCAAGAGCCTTTTAACCAAAATATTCGAACTTTTACCCGAAGGGGAAGCGATTTTCAACCAGGAATCCTCTGCTGTTTTTCCGGTGATAGACCTTCCGCCGAAAGAGTTTTTAGCCGAAATAATCAGAGAAAAAGCTTTTACCAGCTTAAGGCAGGAACTGCCTTATACCTTGGGAGTAGAAGTAAACCGGGTTGAGGAAAAAGAAAATATTTTTGAGATCGAGGCGACTATTTTTACCGACGACGACCATCATAAGTCAATTATTATCGGCAAATCCGGAGCAATGATCAAAGAAATCGGCTCCTTGGCCAGAAAGGAAATGGAACTGATCACCGACAAAAAGGTTTTTCTGAAATTGCAAGTGGTTACCGACCGGCGCTGGTACCAAAAGTTGTCTTGAATATGGTATTTTACCCTTTACTTACTTTAGGCAGGACAATAATCACGCCCCCATCTCTCCAAGCCTCTTTTATTTGCCTTTTCGCCGATCTTCGGGTACAAGGACGAATATTTCCATCATCAAGACAGGTCGTTTTCATAACAACAGAGAGTCCACCTTCTCCATCAGAAATTAAAGTAGCTGCATGGTTATTAGTAAACAAAATAGCGGCATGAACTTTTCTCTCCTGGATTTCCGCTGCTATACTTTCCGCCCCCCGATTCACATCGTAACGAACCCTTACCCTCTCCCTCCGGCTCATCTCATCACCAGCAACATAAAATTTTGTCACCCCGACAGCCGGTCCTCTCTGTAAAAGATATCTCGCCATCCGGACATTTATGCCTCTTCTAAGCCCCTCGCACAAACGATAACGCAAAGGAGAAATTTGCCCATCACCAGTTGTCATTCGAATTGTATCCACCGCTATTAAACCACAAGTAAACCCCCCATTCCTTCTTCCCATGGCCAAAGATGCTTTTTTAACAATCCTTGCAAAACCTTCTCTTAAATCCGGCTTCATTTTAACTAAGTCCCTAAAATAATTAAGATATTATAAAATAAGAGACTTATTTAGGCAATCTTTAGGCTTTACTTTCTAAATCTAAGTGTAAAAATATAAATTCAAAGTGAAAAGCTTCTCGACTCGGCAGACTCGCTCGAAGGATAAACTACACACGGGTTTACACCCGTAGTTTTCGCTATCTTGAGATAAAATTCTTCTCGACTCAACGACTCGCTCGAAGGGTAAACAGTTTAATGGCTAAATTGTCAAGCCCACCTGCCAGACCGCTTCCGTCGCAAAGCAAGCTGACAAATTCTTTTTAAGTCAGCTGTTTGTTTTAGATAAGGGGATTCTTCTCTCCCCAAGGGAGATCAGAATGAGGATAGAAAAAGGTTTTCGCTTTCTTGAAATAAAAAGGCCCACAAATTGCGATTATTAAATATTTTTAGTATACTACTTACTCATCATAAGATAGGATCGGGCGTTATTTAAGAAAATAATCATGGCCGAAAGAAAAATTGTCGTTACCCCAACCGAAGCTCAAGAAGCAGGGGCTATTTCCGCCCTTACTTTGATCAGACGAGGGGTAAGTGAATTGGCGGGTCAATCCTTGGCCGTAGAAACTTTTTACCTTCCCAGTGGAAGACAGATGGACAGTTCCGGAGGAAGAAGGGTTGGAATCACACTTGGTCTGGAATCCCCGGTACGACAAGAAGGATCTACGCTCCCGGAATCAGACCAGGTATTGCTTCCGCTGGTTATGACTGAAGGCCACGCAGCTGTTTTGATAGGAAACTTGCTTCGTCAGGGTGTACTTACAAGAGAAAAGCTCAATGAGTTAGTCGAGAGTATCAATCAAGATGCCGCAGCTTTTCAAAGAGAGCCGCCAATTAGGTAAATGTGTCAACCTATCACACCCCGGGGGTGTACCGGGGGAGGTACTACAATCACCATACGATCCAAAAAATCAGAAGCTAAGACGGAACTTGCCGATTCTGGTCCTGATTATCAAACTGGTGGTCGCTCCGACACCCAACTGCCGGCCTAATTGATAGACCAAAGAACGAACATAAGTCCCTTTGCCCACCACCATTCTGATTTTGGCCTTGGGACCATACTCGAGCAGTGACTCGGAAGTAACATTGACCCCTTCGGGAAAAGAGGCTTTGGTGAAACTCTCCAATTTAATTTTATAAACGACCGCTTTTCTTTTGGGCAGGTTTTCAAGATCGGCCTTTCCTTTTCTGGCTAAACGGTAAAGTCTTTGGCCGGAAACTTTAACGGCGCTGAAAGCAGGAATCACCTGTTCGAACTCCGGAGTAAATCGCAACAGTTCCCGTAAAACTTCCCTCGCCGACAAATCTTCTAATTTTTGTTTTAAGTTTTCGGCAGGAAAAAATTCCGGACTGCCTTCTAAGTCCCAGGTGGGAGTAGTTACCCCAAAAGAGGCCTCAGCCAAATACTCTTTTTTCATGGCCATAAATTCAGACTGCCTTTTGGTCGCCTTGCCTACCAAGATAATCAAAACCCCTTCGGCCAAAGGATCCAATGTCCCGGCATGGCCGACTTTCTCGCCGGGAAAACGGCGTTTGTATTCGGAAACAACCTGGTAAGAAGTTTTTCCTTTTGGTTTATTAACTACAAAAACTTTTTCCATTTTGAAAATCGAATTGAGCCACTCCCGGGGTGTACAATCTCGGAGGTGTGATAGCATTAACGGTTGAAAAACTCGCTCCTTGTGATTAGTATATAATACTGACATGCTTCAGGTTAAAAATCTAAGCAAAAAATTCGGCGATATTACCGCGGTCAACAAAATCAGCTTCGAGGCAAAGCTGGGAGAAGTAGTTGGTTTTTTGGGCCCCAATGGAGCCGGCAAAACTACTACCATGAGATTAGTAACCGGATTTTTAACACCTAATGAAGGGAAAATAACCATTAAAGGCCTGCCGCCTAAACAAGCTCACCACTTGATCGGCTATTTGCCGGAAGACAATCCGCTTTACTACCAATTTACTCCTTTGGAATATCTGAAGTTTATCGGGGAAATGAACCGGTTGTCTAAAACACGTCTAGAAAAAAGGCTTGATTATGTAATCAGAAATTTTAATATCGGCCAGGTTTTAAGCCAAACAATCGAAACTCTTTCCCGCGGTTTTAAACAAAGAGTCGGTTTGGCTGCCAGCTTAATCCACGATCCGGAACTGGTTTTAATGGACGAACCAACCAGCGGCTTGGACCCAAACCAGCAGATGGAAATCAGAAAAATGATCAAAAAGTTAGCCAAAGATAAAGCAGTAATTTTGTCAACCCATTTTTTGGCTGAGGCTAAGTCTGTCTGCGATAGGGTAATTATTATCCACCACGGCAACATTGCCGCCGAGGAAAAGCTAACCGATTTAAAAAGGAAGCGCCAGTCTTTAGTAAAATTATTTTCCAGATTAACCAGAGAATAAACCGCCAGATGGACAAAAAAAGCCTTTTTACTCTACTCAAAAAAGAAATTTATTATAACTATCTGATCTCCCCTCTGGGTTATATTTTTGCCGCTCTTTTTTCGGTAATCTCGATCTGGCTTTTCATTCAGGATCTTTTTTTAATCAACCAGGCTTCCTTGTCTCCCCTTTTCAGTCTTTTCCCTTTTTTATTGCTTTTTTTCCTGCCGGCGATTACCATGAATCTTTTTGCCGAGGAGAAAAAGAGTAAAACCTGGGAAATCCTGCTAACCTTGCCGACCGGAGAGAAAGAAATCGTTTTATCCAAGTTCTTAGCGGCGCTTGCTTTTGCTATTTTTTCGATGTTAATGACTATTCCCTTGGTAGTGATTGTCGGAGTTTTGGGAACTCCGGATTGGGGAACAATTATCAGCAGTTATTTCGGTGTCACTCTTCTGATCGCTTGTTACATTTCTTTGGGAATTTTCTTTTCCAGTCTAACCAAAAATCCGATCGTCTCGTTTTTAGGAAGCATCAGCTTTTTGTTGGTCAATTTCTTCTTAGGCCAGGAAAATACTCTCAGCCGTCTGCCGGTACTTTTAGCCAAAATTATTTCTTATCTCAGTCTGACTTTCCATTACCAATCTTTCACCCAGGGACAGATCCCGATTGATAGCTTAGTCTTTTTCGTTTCCTGGGTTTTTGTTTTTTTGTGGTTAACGATTGTTTCCCTCAAAAGCCGTGATTATTGAAAAGTTGAAAAAGATCCGCCAGACAAAACTTTGGGCTACCACAATTAACGTAGTGTTAACCGTGGCGGCAATCAACCTGATTTTAAATTTCTTCCCGGCCGGAATTGACCTAACCGCGGAAAAGATTCATTCACTGACTCCGGAAACAAAAGAAATTCTTTCCGACTTAAACGATATTGTTAATATTAAAGCCTTTGTTTCCGGCAACTTGCCGCCCCAGTTAATCACCCAAAAAAAAGTTTTGGAAAACGTCCTTAATCAATACAAAAGCCTGTCCGGAGGGAAAATAAGAGTTACCTGGTTGGACCCGGAAAAAGATGAAACAACCGCTCAAGAAGCCCTTTCTCTGGGGGTGGCTCCGATCCAATTTTCTTCGGTCCAGAAAGATCAGCTTCAATTAGTTAATAGCTATTTCGGTTTGGTCATTGCCTACGCCGGAAAATCGCAGCCGATTCCGGTCTTGGAAGAAATTGACAACCTGGAATACCAGTTGACCAGCGAGATCAAAAAACTCCAGAGCGAAGAGCTGACCAAAATCGGCTTTTCTTCCGGACTGGGGGAAACCGAAACCGCCAATCTGCAAAATATCGGAAAGTTTTTATCCTCGAATTACCAAATTGCTACCGTTGATCTTTCCGAAGAATCTGATTTCAAAGACCCGGGAATAGAAACGCTGATTTTAATCGGCCCGACCGAAAAATTCTCCGCCGAAGCGAAATTGTTCATAGACCAGCTGTTGATGAATCAAAAAGGGGTCTTGCTGCTTTCAGACCGAGTTTATATCGATAACAACCTGATCGCTTCAGAGGTAGATAACAATTTAGACGGATTGTTAAGCCATTACGGAATTAAAATTAACGACGATTTAGTAGTCGACGCTTCTTCCGGCTTCGCTACTTTCAGAACTCAAAACGGCAATTTTGTCATCCCCTACCCTTTTTGGGTCAGAACCAGGCCGGAAAACAGAGCCTCGGACTTGCCCCCGACGGCATCTTTGGAATCAACCCTTTTCCCCTGGATTTCGTCAATTTCAATTGACAAAGGGGCAATGGCTCTATGGAAAGCCAGCGCCCACTCCAAAATAAGCGACAGCACCACTAACGTCAGCCCGAACCAGGAATGGGGTTTTGACGAGACGGAAAATGAGAATCCTCCGGTTTTGGCGGCAATTCAAACCAATGGCTTTGACAGTTATTTTGCCCAGGACCCGCTTCCGGAAAAAATCGATCTTGCCGGAAAAGAAATCCAAAAACACTCCGACTCGATCAAGCTGGCAATAGTGGCAGACGCTAATTTCACCGAAGACCAAACCGCCGCTTCCAACCCGGAAAACATTCAATTTCTGTTAAACTTGATTGATTATCTTTGCCAGGACACCCAGATGATTAACATCCGAAGCAAGACAGTTTACTCCAGGCCGCTGGCTCCTTTATCTGAAAACCAAAAACAACTGGTTAAAACAATCAGTTTGGGCGCCGGTCCGGTCTTGCTTTTAATCAGCGGCTTATCAATCCGCTGGCAGAGGAAAAAGAAAAACAAGATTAAAGAAAGCTTCTTTTCTTAAAATGTTAAAGCCGCAAAAGGCCAGGGATCCATTTTTAATTAGCCTGCTTTTTCTGTTATTAGCCGGCGCCGGACTGGCCTTACTTTATTACTGGCCAAAACTAAAAACTTCAAAAGAAACCCCTTGGTTAGCGGGAAAAACGGATTTTATTGATAAAATCAGTATCGGAGACGGCTTGTCCGAAGCTTCGCTTAAAAAAGAAGGCGGCGCCTGGACTGTCCTCAGCGAAAAAAAACTGCCGGCCGATACCGCAAAAGTAGAAAAACTGCTGACTGCCTTAGGCGAATTACTGCCAAAAGAATTAGTTTCCGAAAACGAAGATAATTTCAAAAATTACGGGGTTGATAGCGGAGGGGCGATTTCGGTTAAGGTCTACCAGGGAGAAACAATCTTGCTTGATCTCTTAGTCGGCAACGCCGGACCAAGCTATACTCAGGATTATGTCAGGTTGTCCGGCCAAAACCAGGTTTACCTAAGCAGTATCGGGCTAAGATCAATTTTATCCGCCAAAGAATGGAGAAATCTGACTATCACCAGCTTTTATAGCGACGAGGTCAAGGGAGTTGAAATCGAAGGAAAAACTTTTAGCAATACCGATGATGAAAAATTTAAAGACTTGATTGCCCTATTTACTTCGCTAAGCGGCCAAGATGTGGTCGGCTCGGAAGACGAGCGCTTTAGTAAAATCAGCCTCGATAATCCGAAAGTTGAGATAAGATTAAAAATGGAAAACGGGGAAACTTTAATCAAGCTGATTCAAGACAAAGAGGGTAATTATTACCTTAAGAAAGACGAACAAGAAGTGTTTTACCAAATCTTAGAGGGAAAGTTTGAACAGATTACCGGCGCGATCGAAAGTTTGCTGACCGGTTAAGAGATGGGTTCCCCATATACCCGCTTCATTTTTGAAGAGGGCGTTAACCTCTTAGTTACCTCGAAAGGAGTGTCAAAAAAAGCACGCCTACAATAGATTCCTCGTCTCGCAAAACCGACCCGGAATGATTTTTCCCCACCGTCATCCCGATCTCCCCCAGAGAGAGGAGGATCCCCTTTGGAATGGCAAGTTGCCGTAACCAGGGGCCCCGTACCGCAATGGGGTACGGGGTAAAATTCTTCTCCATTCGACAGCTCGGGGTCAGAATGACGAGGGCCACGATCCGGAATCGAATTTTCGCGAAGGCGGGCAAGTCTTCTAACGTTCCCGTCTTTCCTTCTAAACACGGACTTTCCTGAGCCGGGATAATACCCATCCCCAGGGGTGTTTGATAATTCCCGAGGTGTCAACCTAACCCACCCCGGGGGTGTGTTAGGGGGTGTGCTATTTTGGCAAAACAGGAAAGCAGGTCTTTTACCCAGGAAGGTTTTTTATTAACCACTATTTTTTCGGTGAAAAAAAATCCTGTTGACTCCATCACTCCCTCGGGGAAAAGCGAATCCAAGGGTGAAAGATTAACCTGAAAGCCGTTTTTCTTAAAGTAAACAAAACAGCCGTAACCCATGCCGGGCCTTAAAGCAACCACCCGGCGGCCAATATGAGAAGCAATATCTCCGTTTTGGTCAATAGTAAGAGAGGCCAACACAGACTTTATCTTACCCTTGGGAAAACTAACCTCCAAACTCCGGCCCAAATCCATAATTTCTTTTTCTAAAAGGATTTTCGCTTCCGGCAAGCTCCTCTCTTTTCCTAAAAGAATCAACTCATCCACCTCCGCCCCAGCAGAAACAAGGTCTTTTGCCTTAATCACGTCTTTGAGTTCTTTTAAAAAGGCTCTGCTGTCACGATAAAAAGAATTAATCATTGATAGCTGTAAACAGTGGAAAAAATGATCAACTTTAGTTAAGATGGAGATTAATTCCGGCAAATCACCCGAAAAATGGAAAGAAACCCCCCGGTCGGTAATTTCAACTGGCAGTCTTTTACCAAGGAGAGACTGTCTGACTTTTTCCCGGCCAAAAAATAGTTTAAATAAAGACAGAGAAAATTGGGTCGGATAAACCAGAGCGGCTTGATCAGAGTTAACGGCAATCTTCTTAAGCCTCCCTGGCAGTAAAAGAAAATGGAGATGGAAAGTCCTCACCGACTGGCCTCCGGCATAATAACGGCCGTCTTTATTTTTAATAAAAGAAAACGGAGTGGCGTTGAAGGCAAGCACCTTTTGAGAATGCCGATAGAAAGAATTTCCGGCAGTAAAACGATCAATCGCCTCACCGGTCAGAAGGACAAGATCGGTTAAGGATTCTTTTTGGATCGGGTCTAAAAAGCTTAACGAAGGGATAAATCTACGGCTTAAAAACCAAAGCTGAAGATGGGGGTAAACAGGGGGGAGATAACTCCTTTTAGGAAATACGATTGCCCAAAAAGGAAATCTGATTCCTTTAAGTTGCTTATTGCCCAAACGGAGATGGCTGGTCTTAAAAACGGCCAATACATCCGGGGTCAACTTTTTCCTGACAAATTTTGGCGAAAGGGACGTCCAGGGGTTTAAAAACTTCCTAACTTGGGGCTTTTTTCCTTTCCTTCCAATCTCAGTAATTGTTCCCTGCAACTGCCAAGCCCAAGGTTCGGTTTTCTTTGCCATAAGTTAATGATAGCGGAAGCATAGACTCCCAGACAACACTCTTACTGATTCTTTCATCAGCTAAACCTAAGCAGAACCGGTATTACTCTCCAACTATTTCCACCGAACTGATTGACACCGGGGTGACCGGTTTCGAGTTTTCGCCGAAGTCATTGGGCAGGGTCGGCGCTTCAGCGATTAAGTCCACTATTTCGATCCCTTCAACTACCCGGCCGAAAATAACATAGTTTTTAGGCAAAGGATAGTCTTGATGCATAATAAAAAACTGACTGCCGTTGGTATTCGGGCCGGAATTGGCCATCGCTACCGTTCCCCGCAAATACTCTCCTTCAAAAAGCTCATCATTGAAGGCATAGCCCGGTCCGCCGGTGCCGTCTCCGTTGGGACAGCCGCCTTGAATCATGAAACCGCTGATAGTCCGGTGAAAGTTCAGCCCGTTATAAAAACCCTTTTTGGAAAGAGTGATAAAGTTGCCGGCCGTTGCCGGAGTCTGGCTGGTATTTAATTCAATTTTAATTTCCCCTTTGGCGGTATCAAGAACGGCGTAATATTTTCTATCCGGATCTATATTGGACTCCGGTGATTGAGCGGAGTTTTCTTCCTCACTATCTTCGGTTGAGATATCAGCGGGCAGATCC
>Ga0066637_10001295_pt1 | contig 16086 bp, 16 predicted proteins | sample CryGeyCG2014_020_FD_62737 | JGI IMG/M metagenome (GOLD analysis project Ga0066637, IMG submission 62737) | Groundwater microbial communities from aquifer - Crystal Geyser CG08_land_8/20/14_0.20 | ecosystem: Environmental > Aquatic > Deep subsurface > Groundwater | place: USA: Utah: Grand County...
TGATCCCTTGGATATCTATAAAATTGCCGATTACGCGACGACCGGCAAGACTTCTGTTTTCAGCATTATTCGTTCCCAGGAAGTAATGGCATCGCTGGGACTGGTTTCGCAAAAAGAAATTGCGGATTTTTGCAAGAAGATTTTCCGCTGGGTGATTGTAAGCAAAAACCAAAACCTGCCCGATTTTTTTGAAGACCTGGTCCGCGAATCCGGCTATCTTAGCTATATTCTTTGCCAGCGAGATGCGCTGGAACGGATGAACAAACTAAGCAGTTTATTTGATGAAATCAAGATGCTCATCGAAAAGCATAAAGACTATCAACTTAGAGATTTTCTCGGTTACCTCGATACCTTAACCAGCCAAAATATTTTAATCAAGAAAAAATCTTTAGCCCGGCTGGCGAACCGCGTGCGGCTGATGACTGCCCATAAAGCCAAGGGCCAGGAGTTTGGCTTTGTTTATATTATTGAGAGCCGCGACAGCCATTGGGGAAACCGGCGCCTGTCCGGACCAATAAAACTGCCGCCTGCGGTTTTTTCTCTTTCCGGCCGGAAAATTAGCGAGGGCAATACCAATGATGATGAGCGGCGTTTGTTTTATGTGGCGCTTACGCGGGCGAAAAAAGGCGTAATCATTTCTTATGCCAACGAAAACGAAGAAGGCCGTGACCAATTGCCGACGCAGTTTGTCCGGGAAATCAAGCCGGAACTGATAGAAGAAATGGATGCTGCTCCTTATGAAAAAAACTTCAGCATTCATAAAGAAATTCTTTTCGCCCCGCCGGTCATTGCCGTGACCGATCTTAAAGACCGGGAATTCGTGAAAAAACTTTTTTGGCGCCACGGCTTTCCGGTTACCGCCTTAAATAATTATCTCGAATGCCCCTGGAAATATTTTTATCTTAACCTGATCCGCCTTCCGCGGGCAAAAACAAAGCATCAGATGTACGGCACCGCTGTCCACGAGGCCTTGAACGATTTTTTTAAAGCCTTCCGCCAGCGGACGCCGGATAAAGATTTTCTGCTTAACAAGTTTTTTCATTATCTTAACCTTCAGCCGCTTTCGCAAATGGATTTCAAAGAGAGCCGGAGCAAAGGCGAAAAAGCGCTTTCCGGCTACTACGACAACTATGCTAATAAATGGCGTACCAATGTGCTTACCGAATTCACGCTTAAAGGAATTGTACTTACTCCGGAAATCCGGCTGACGGGCAAAATTGACAAAATCGAGTTTCTTGGCTCTGCCAGCGAAGTGAACGTTGTTGATTACAAAACCAGCCAGCCGAAAAGCCGGGCGCAAATCGAGGGTTCGGCGAAAAATTCCGCCGGCAATGACAAAAGACAATTGGTTTTTTACAACCTTTTACTCGACAAATATAGCAACCGGCGCTATAAAATGGTTTCCGGAGAAATTGATTTTATCGAACCGGACAAGCGCGGCCGCTACAAAAAAGAGAACTTTATTATTACTCCGCCGGAAGTCGAAGAATTGGAGGTGCTCGTGCGCCAGACCGCCGAAGAAATCCTAAATTTAGCTTTTTGGGACAAAAGATGCGATAATAAAGACTGCGAGTTTTGCGGTTTGCGGGAAATGACTAAAGGATAAGTAAAATGAGAGTGTTGGACAATTATTTTTTGCGTCCTTTCTTGTTTTGTTTTGTGTTCGTTTCGCGTAAAAAAGCCGATCTTACTTAAAATATGGAACTAGGGGAGTTTATTATTCGGAACAAAATTAATGTTTCTGACCAAGCGATCCGCCTTTGCGAGACGGCAATTGATATTATCCGGCGCAGCCGGCTGCCACTTTACGACGAACAGCACGTTTTTGGCATTCTTGATAATCTTGACCGCTTTCTTAATGAAGGAAATCAGGTAAAAAAGAACGAAATAGATTTTGATGTTTTGCTTTTGGCAATCTGCTGGCATGATGTTTGGAAAAGCAAGAAGTTTCCGTTAAACATTCAGGAATGGCTGCCCTTTTATTTTTTTGAGGGCATCGGCTCAATGAGGATATTTAAGCGAGCGGCAAGAACCGTCGGGCTGGAAGAAAAAACAACAAAAGCGGTGGCTTATGCTATTCGCAAGCATCCCGGTTTTCAGATTCTGCCGTTAAAAACCTTGGAGGCAAAAATATTAAGGGATATGGACGGCTTAGAAGAATGGTCGCTGGCAAGATTGAAGCCTCTAAAGGAAGATTATCTTTTTCTCGGGGTAATGGATTTAAGGCCTTTGCGGCTGATCAAGTTTTATTTCGAGCATTTTATGGTTAATGACCGGCCAAGCGCTTTTTCCTTTAATTGGTCGCGGGCCGAATTTAAGGTCAGGAAAAAGCTTTTTCTTGGAGAGACCCGCCAGGTGGTGGCGGAGTTTACTAAACTGCTGAAAAAATAATTTTTGAAAATGTCTCTTTCTTTAGGAATTGTTGGCTTGCCCAATGTTGGCAAGTCAACCCTTTTTCAAACCATTACCAAAAAACAGGTTGATTGTGCGAATTATCCTTTTTGCACCATTGAACCAAATGTAGGTGTGGTGGCGGTTCCCGATGAGCGCGTTGACAAGCTCGCCGCTTTATTTAATTCCGCAAAGAAAATCTGCGCTACGGTTGAATTTATCGACATCGCCGGTTTGGTAAGAGGCGCCAGCCAGGGCGAGGGCTTGGGCAACAAGTTTTTGGCGCATATCCGCCAGACCGATGCGATTATTTATGTTTTGCGCGCCTTTACGAGCAAGGAAATAATCAATACCCAGCCGAGCGTGGATGCTTTGGCTGAAAAAGAAATTTTAGACGCTGAGCTGATTCTGAAAGATTTGGAAACAGTCGGCAAACGAAGTACTGATTTGGAAAAAGAGGCAAAAGCCGGGAAAAAAGAAGCAATTAAAGAACTGGCGGTTTTAGCAAAAGTCCGCGGTTTTTTGGAAAAAAGCGAGATTTTAGTTGAAAAAGCATGGGAAGAAGAGGAAAAAACCTTTTTGTCCAGTTATCAATTGCTGACCTTGAAACCGCGGCTTTATCTTTTAAACGGCGAAGACGGAGAAGTGCCAGCGCCAATACGAGAAACTTTTGTGAAAAATAATTGGCCATTTTTGATTGTTGATTTTTTAACCGAAATGGAAGCCGCTGATTTAACTGTTGAAGAAAGGCAAACGCTTAATTTGCCCCTCGTTTCCGAATTTGATCTGATCATCAAAAAATCTTATGAACTTTTAGGATTGATTACCTTTTTTACCGTTCTTTCAAATGAGACCCGGGCTTGGTCAGTTAAAAAGGGGACGAAAGTAGCGCCGGCAGGCGGGACAATCCATACTGATTTCGAGAAAAAATTCATCAAGGCAGAAGTAATCAACTGGAAAGATCTGGTTGAAGCTGGCGGTTTCGGCCCGGCTCGGGAAAAAGGGCTGATTCGTACCGAAGGCAAAGACTATGTTGTTAAAGGCGGGGATGTAATCGAGATCAAAATATAATCCACTAATGACCACCAATTACTACCCATCAAGAGGGCTTGGCGGGCGCGGGCTTGACTGCTATAATAAACTAATGAGTATAAAGGTCGGAGAACTTTTCATTTATAATATAAGCTTTATAAGCTTCCAATTGTAAGCTTCTAAGTTTATGGTTGAAGAAACGCCGCCAGTGAATGCGCCTGAGCAGAAAAAAAATACCGGTATGGGAGTTCTTTGCTATCTGGGTATCTTGGTGTTGATTCCGCTTTTAAGCGAGGCGAAAAACGACCCCTTCGTGAAGTTCCATATTAAGCAGGGATTAGTGCTGTTTGTGGCTGAAGTTGCGAACGGTATCTTATCGCGGATTCCTACGATTGGTCCAATAGTAGCAATCCCAGTATCTTTAGTTTTGCTTTTCCTTTTGGTAAAAGGTATTCTTACTGTGGTCAAAGGCGAAGAAAAACCGTTGCCGCTAATTGGCCAATTTGCCGACAAGCTTAACATTTAATTTGGAAATTCCCTGTTATTCAGCAACGCCCCTTCGGGGGCGTTTTGTTTTGAAAGTGATCCTTTTGTGGTAAAATAAATTATTAAAAATGACAGAAATATTTATATGAGACTCGAGAACAAAATCGCGATTATTACCGGCGCTTCGAGCGGCATTGGTTTGGCTACTGCCAAAAAATTTTTCAGCGAAGGCGCCAAAGTTGTCTTAGCCGATATTAATCAGGTGGCTGGCGAAAAGGCAGCCAAAGAGTTAAATTCTTTATCCGCCTTCGCAGAAGACCACGGCCGTAAAACCGTGGATGAATGTGAAAAACTTCTGCTTCGGCGGATTTCAGCTTCACCGAAGCAAGCGGAGAAGATACCACGGGCGTTAGCCCGTGGAGCTTCATTTATTAAAACCGATGTTTCCAAGCCCAGCGACATCCAGAATTTGATAAGTAAGACCATTGAGAAATATGGTCGGCTGGATATTATGGTGAATAATGCCGGTATTGCCTTAACCAGCTCGGTGCTTGACTGCTCGGAAGAGGACTTTGACAAGATAATGGCCATTAATCTTAAGGGAGTTTTTTTGGGAATCAAATATGCCGGATTGAGAATGAAAGAAACCGGCGGAGTTATTTTAAATACTGCTTCAATTGCCGGCTTGGTCGGCTTCAACGGCGCGGCTGCCTATTGCGCTTCAAAAGGGGCGATTGTCCAGCTAACGCGAGCTGCCGCCTTAGACTTAGCTTCTTATAAAATCCGCGTCAACGCGGTGGCGCCGGCGGTGATTAAAACGGCGATGACCAAAGACATTATTGCGAATGAGCCAGCAGCAAAAGCGTTAATGGAAAAAACGCCGTTGGGCCGTTTTGGCGAACCGGAAGAAGTGGCGAATTTATTGTGTTTTTTGGCTTCCGACGAAGCGAGCTATATCACCGGCGCGGTTTATCCGGTTGACGGAGGATGGACAGCTGTCTAAAATTTTAGAATTAAGAATGGAGAATTATGAATAACAGATCAAGCAGTTATTTTAATTTCTTTAAGCTAGCGGAAAACTAAAAACGGAAATTAGCTAACTGTTTAATCTGCCAGATTAAACAGTATATTTAGTTGGTAGTTTATTTGTTTTTGGCTGTGCCGCGCTTCAGCATTTACAGCAAAGTCTGGACAGGATATGATTTAAGCAGGACAAACATTTCCTATAGAGGAGGGAAAGATGGAAGTACCAATTTGGGTAAGGCTGATTCTCGGTGTTGTCTTTGCTTCTCTGGTCTACGTTGTGATCGTTAGTCGCAAGAAAGAGTCGGTTCTTGAAGAACTGTTCAAAATAGCTCTAAGGAAACGCGAAAAACTGATGAATGAGTTCCAACAGCGGCTAGCGGCCAAAGACCCCCTTGCCGAATCCTTTCGTCATGAGCTCAGGAAGCTTTGTAATGATTTGGACAAAATCGCCGGCCAGCCGGAACAGCCGAAGTGAAGTCTCGTTGTAAGCGCTAGTCCACTAAGGTAAGGGCCAGCGCTTTTGTTATTTGGTCTGACAGTTTGACACATCGCTGCCAGTGTTTTATTTTTAAGACAGAGAAAGGAGGCGCAAGATGTCGGATTGGGTGTGGTTGGTTGTCGTGGGAGTTGTGATAGCGATTATCTTTGGCGCGGAAGGTCTAGTTGATTGGTTCCGGAGGAGAGAACCACGTTGAATTGTAGTCGGCAAACGCCTCGAGCCGGATCCTTGCGGTCCGGCTATCTTTTTAAAAAATTTTTATCTTTGCTTCGGCTTGTGAAAAAATATTTGGAAAAAGAAATTAACTGGCTGCTGAAAGAAAAATACCCGGCATTTTATTCCGGTGGCGAAAAACAAAAATTTCCGGAAGCAGTAAAGACAGATATTGAACGACTGAAAAAAGGGGAACCGCTGGATTATGTAATTGGTTTTCATAAATTTTTGGACTGTTGGATTGATTTGTCTTTGCGGCCGCTGATTCCCCGGCCGGAAACAGAGTTTTGGGTAGCGCAAGTAATTGCAGAAATTAAAAAAACAAGGGCGAATAAAAAAGTCCGCTGTCTTGATATTTTTGCTGGTTCTGGCTGCATTGGCCTTGCAGTTTTGAAGCATTTAAGAAATGCTAGAGTTGATTTTAGCGAAAAGGAGAAGAAGTTTTTAAAGCAGATTAAAATTAACGCCGTATTGAATAAAATTGAACGGGGACGATACCGGCTGATTGAGTCTGATGTTTTTAACAATATTACGGAGAAATATGATTATATTTTCGCTAATCCACCTTATATCGCCGAAAAGCGCAAGGGCAAGGTACAGAAATCAGTGCTGAAATTTGAACCGGCAAACAGCCTTTTTGCTGGAAAAGACGGTTTATTGTATATCCGGAAATTCTTGAAAGGCGCTAAAAATCATTTAAAAAAAGCGCCCGCCTTCGCTTCCACCTTCGTCGCGTCTGACGTGACTACGGGGGACACGAAAGCTACGGCGGGCAAAGGCAAAATCTATCTGGAATTTGACTCACCGCAGAAACAAGAAATTATCGATTTGCTGAAAAAATTCGGCTATTCCTCTTACGAGTTTTTTCGCGACCAGTACGGAAAATGGAGATACGTAGAAATTTAATAGAGACTCGAGTATCGCAAAAAAGGTTAAAATTTGAGAGCAGAGGGCAGCAGGAAATGCCGGATACATCAAGATAAATGTTTCGAGAAGTCATCCTTCGCTATCCTCCTTCGCTAAAGCTTCCACCGTCGTCGCGTCAGACGCGACTATGGCGGACAAGTCGGACGGACAAGAAGCTACGGAATGACAAGTGTTCTCGTTCTATCTTTCCTCACCTTTTTGACGATCGTCAAAAAGGTGAGGAAACTAACCAGATATTTTAAGACAGATATTTCAAGACAAATGTTTCGAGAAGTGTTCTCGTATGTTTTGCATGTTTATTGTTGGCAAAATATTTGGTAGAATAATTGGTATTAAGTTTGAAAATAATTAAAAATAAAAAAAAGCAAAAATATGTTAAAAGAAATTGATAAAAAATTAGCTTTTACGATTATTTTATCTTTAACTGTCATTTCAATTCTCATAACCGCTTTAAGTTACGAAACACTACTTTGCGAAGAAGCTTCCCAGCCGATTATTTCTTTTGTGAAAAAGATTACCGGGCTTATTTCGGGAGCGGTTCCCAAAGCCGAACTCAAAGATATCAAAAAATTTGCTTCGGAAGCAGAATTCAAGGCATATCTGGTTGTTGTTTCTGAAAGCACCGGCATAAATTACGCAGGAGTAAAAATGAGAGAGATTGGCTTGGAAAATGCGCCCAGCGCTACGCCAATGCCGACCGGTATGGGCGCAGGGGGCGAGCCGGAGCGGGTATCAGAAACCAATGTTCAAGTGGCTGGCATTGACGAGCCGGATATTGTAAAGACTGACGGCAAGGAAATTTACTTTTCGCCCGGTTATAACTGGGTTTACTGGCGCGAACCAATAATTTGGGAAGAGAGCAGAATTATTCCGCCATACAAGGAACCGGGATTGAAGCTGATAAAAGCTTTCCCGCCGGCAGATTTGAAATTAGACGCCGAGATTGACAAAAGAGGCGATTTATTGCTGGCAAAAAATATTCTCCTTGTTTTTTCCGATAAGGCGATTTACGGCTACAATGTTTCTAATCCCAAAGCGCCGGAGAAAAAATGGGAAGTAAAATGGGACAACAACACCAGCATTGTCGGCGCCAGACTTTATAAAGACAAAGTTTATTTAGTTACTGCCAATTATATCAATAGTGTGCGTCCCTGCCCGATTGTGCCTTTAAAAATCGGCGATACTCCGTTAGAGATAGAATGCACCGATATTTATCATCCAGTTCTGCCGGTAGCCGCTGACACCATGTTTGTTTCTATGGTATTAAATCCCGAATCCGGGCAAGTGGAAAAGAAAGTATCTTTTATCGGCTCAATCAGTTCGTCGGTGGTTTATATGTCTGGTACGGCGATTTATGTCACCTACCGCTACGAAAAAGATTTGGTGGGATTCTTCGGCGACTTTCTGAAAAAGAAAGGCAAAGATTTGTTTCCAGCGGAGATGATAGAAAAAATAAACAAGCTGAACAGTTACGATATCAGCCAAAACGCCAAGTTTACGGAACTGTTCTATCTTCTTGAGAAATATCTGTATTCTTTGGAGAATGACGAACAGTTAAGGATAGAGAATGAATTAACTAACCGGATGAAGGATTATTATAAAGAGTACCGGAGGGATTTGGAGAAGACCGGTATTGTCAAAATCGGCTTGGACGGATTTGATATTAGCGCCAGCGGCAGCGTTCCCGGTTATCCCTTAAACCAGTTTTCTCTGGACGAGTATAATGGCAATTTAAGAATGGCCATTACTGTTGGCGAATCTTGGTGGGGCTGGGGCTTGATTGGCGGTTCGGCCGGAGAAAGTGCTAATGATATTTATGTGCTTGATAAAAATCTAAACATCATCGGCGAGATAAAAGATCTTGGCCTGACAGAAAGAATTTATTCTGCCCGCTTTGTTGAAGACAAAGGTTATCTGGTAACTTTCCGGCAGACCGATCCTTTTTATGTTTTGGACTTGTCCAATCCGAAAAAACCGGAAATGAAAGGCGAGCTGAAGATTCCCGGCTACTCTTCTTATCTTCACCCGATTAGCAAAGACAGGATTTTGGGCATTGGCCAAGAAAGCTGGCAGGTAAAAATCTCCTTGTTTGACGTTTCCTCGCCGGCTAATCCCTCGGAAAAAGCAAAATATATTTTGGACGAATCCTGGTCCGATATCCTTTCCACCCATCACGCCTTTTTATTGGACAGCAAGCACCAGATTTTCTTCCTGCCCGGTAGCCGGGGAGGCTATGTTTTCTCTTATAAGAACGATGAGCTAAAGCTGACGAAAGCAGTCAGCGGAATTTCTGCCAGAAGGGCCATTTATATCAACGACTATCTTTATATTGTCGGCGACGACAAAATCGTGGTTTTAAACGAACTTGATTGGCAGAGAGTTAACGAGCTTGAGTTATAGAAAAGAAGTTTTGCCAAAAAAACAATTCAATTTTCGAGCGAAGCGAGAAATCAAGGTTCTGCCGCAGGCAGGTTCTTATTTCCGAGCGAAGCGAGAAATCAAGGTTCTGCCGCAGGCAGGTTCTTATTTCCGAGCGAAGCGAGGAATCAAGGTTCTGCCGCAGGCAGGTTCTTATTTTCGTTGGTAAAACGGAGCTTTTAGACTTGAAATAACTGTTCGAAAAAGTAAGATAAAAAGCAGACTTAGAAAATAACTCTGGTTATGAAAATAATCAAAATTCTTTTCGTTCTAATTATTTTAGTTGGGCTGGCTGCCGGGATTTATTTTAAGGTGCTGAAAAAAGAGAAAAATAATTATTCACTGGCAAAGGTGAGCCGGGCTACGATTATCCAAGAAGTTTCGGAGAGCGGCAAGCTGGCAGCCGGAGAAGAAATAAATTTAAGCTTCAAGAGCTCGGAGAGGCTGACGGAAATGGCGGTGGTGATGGGAAGCCAAGTGTCCCGCGGACAAAAAATTGCCCAGCTTGACATCAGCAATTTGCTGATTCAGCTTAATGAAACCACGGCTGCCTATCAAGCTACCAAAGCGAAAGTGAACAAGCTTTTAGCCGGCGCTTCGGCTGAAGAAATCAGCGTTACTGAAGCCAGCGTTTGCCAGCGCCGAAACTAGTTTTAGAGCGGCACAGCAAAGTCTGGAAGGCGTTAATTCAGTGGCAAAAAGCGCGGTGCGTGAAAAGGACCAAAGAAATCGGTGTCCTTAAAGCTGTGGGCGCGGAAAACTCGACTATTGCTTTGATTTTTCTGATGGAAGCAGGAATTATCGGTTTAATCGGCGGAATCGGCGGCGTGATTATGGGAATCGGATTTGCGAAGCTGGTGGAAACGATTGTCCGACTTAGTAATATTTCCCTTGTCAGAGCCTCGGTTTCTCCTTTTTTGGTGCTTTTCGGCTTGACTTTTTCTTTTTCTGTTGGTTGTTTGTCGGGATTCTTGCCCGCGCGCAAAGCCAGCCAGCTTAAGCCGGTAGAAGCGTTGAGGTATGAATAGAAGAGAATAGAGAATAATGAATTATGAAGAATGAATTATGAATAACGGAAAAGGATTCATAAAACAGATTTCAACAGCAAGTTTTTATAAATATACCGGCCGGAGTGCAGAAGAAGTTTTGCATGAATTTCAGGTAGAGACGGAAAACGGCTTAACCGAGAAAGAAGCAGAAAAACGCCTTAAAGTTTATGGGCCAAACGAGACAAAGATAAAAGAGGTTGGGCTGTGGGATATTTTCCTCCGGCAGTTCAAGTCGCCGTTTTTTTATCTGCTGTTTTTTGCCGCCCTGACTGCATTTTTAATCGGTGAAATAATCGATGGTGCTGTTATTTTAATTTTCGCCGTCGTTAATGTTACGCTTGGATTTTTTCAAGAGGACAGAGCGCGCAAAGCCGGCACTTTTTTAAAAAAATATATTTCGGCAAAAACAAGAGTTCTCCGCGAGGGAAAAGAAAAAGTAATTGACAAAAGCTTTTTGGTCCCCGGAGATATTGTCTTTCTTGAAACTGGCGATATTGTTCCGGCTGATTTACGGGTTTTAACAGTAGAAAATTTTCTAATAGATGAATCAATTTTAAGCGGAGAATCGGTCCCGGTCGCAAAAAGTGCCGATCAATTGCCAACAGAAGTCAAGGAGATTTTTGAAGCAAAAAACATTCTTTTTGCCGGAACAGCAGTAATCTCCGGCGAGGCGAGGGCTTTAGTGATCGCCACCGCCAGAAATACTGTTTTGGGAGAGATAACCAGGCTGACAGCTGGGATAAGCTGGGAAAGTGTCTACGAAAAAAATCTTCTAAATTTTTGCCAGCTAATCCTCAAAATTGTTACCTCTACGATTGTTTTTGTTTTTTTGGCAAATCTTTTGGTTAAAGGTTCAGAGAATCTATTGGATTTTTCGGTATTCTGCATTGCCCTTGTGGTAAGTATTATTCCGGAAGCCTTACCGTTAGTTGCGACATTTGCCTTATCCGAAGGGGCAATAAAAATGGCAAAACAAAAAGTGGTGGTCAAAAGGCTGTCGGCGGTTGAGGACTTGGGAAACATAGAGGTCCTTTGCGCCGATAAGACGGGGACGCTGACAGAGAATAAGCTAATCTTGGAAAACGTTTTTTCTTCCGATAAAAACAAATGTCTATTGTATGGTTTATTAGCTTCCTCGTATATAAAAGAAGAAATTGAATCAGCGCCAAACCCTTTTGATGCATCTTTGTACGCCGCCGCTCCCAAAGAAACCTGCAACATCCTGAAAGATTATAAGGGGATTGCCGAGATTCCTTTTGAGGCAAACCGTTTAAGAACCGGTATGCTTGTTGTTGGTAAAAACGGAGAAAAACTTTTAATCGTAAAAGGGGCGGCCGAGGCAGTTTTGGCGCGATGCGTAAATTTTGAGATCGGCTGGGAAAAGGAAAAAATAACCAGAGACATCCAAGAAGAGGGAAGGGAAGGAAAAAGAATCCTTGTTGTTGCCTTTAAAGACTTTACCAAAAATGATTTTAACGAAGAAGACGAAAAAGAATTAACTTTCCTGGGTTATTTGTCCTTTTTTGATCCGCTGAAGAAAACCGCGAAGAATGCGATTAACTTGGCAAAAGCTCTTGGGGTAATGATAAAAATAGTTACCGGAGACAGTAAAGAGGTTGCCGGTTATATCGCCAAGGATGTCGGGCTTGTCACTGATCCCGAAATGGTAATTTTAGGGGAAAAATTAGACTCTTTAGATAAGGCAAATTTTGAAAAAACCTGTGAAGAGTTTTCTGTTTTTGCCAGAATCTCTTCGCAGACAAAATACCGAATTGTAGAAGCGCTTCAGAAAAAATACGAAGTCGGCTTTTTGGGAGAGGGTGTCAACGATGCGCCGGCGCTGAAAATCGCCCACCTAGCAATTGTTGTTCCCGGTGCGGCTGCCGTTTCCCAGGAGGCGGCGGATATTATCCTCTTGAAAAGAAATCTCCACGTGGTGATTGATGGTATCAAGGAAGGGAGGCATATTTTTGCCAATATAAATAAATATATAAAATGCACCCTGGCCAGCAATTTCGGTAATTTTTACTCCATTGCCGTTATTGCCTTGATGATTCCCTATTTGCCGATGTTGCCGATTCAGATTTTATTGGTCAACCTTCTTTCCGATTTTCCCCTGATTGCTGTCGCCTCGGATACGGTTGACATTGCCGAGCTCAGGAAGCCAAAACTTTACCAATTGAATAGAATATTGCCCTTGATTATCTTTTTGGCACTTGTCAGTTCAATTTTTGATTTAATTTTCTTTTTTATTTTTCATCGGGTTGAACCTTCTTTGCTTCGTACCCTATGGTTTATTGAGAGCATCTTAACAGAAATTGCTTTGATATTTTCCATTAGGACGGCTAAGTTTTTCCTGAAAACAAAGGCGCCCAGCATTATTTTAATCGGGCTTTCAATATTCACGATTACAACTACCATTCTCTTGCCATTCACCGCCTTTGGCCATAAAACGTTCCACTTCGTCTCGCCTTCCGTTCACAGCCTTTTAGCGGTTTTGGCGCTAATCGGCTGCTATTTTGTTGTGAGCGAAGCGGTTAAGCTGGCCTATTTCCGGATAAAAAAGAATAATTTCCGTAATTAGTTTTCGGGAAATACATCCAAAGCAGTTCTTGTGTGGCTGTTTCGGGATTCATTGTTTTGGTTTCAACCGAGACCTAATTTTGTTGTTTCAATAAGAAGTTAAAAAACTGATAGCCCGGCTAAAACAATTGACAGACAATTTCGGCTTGCTATACTAAAGCCGACAAAAATAGTCGGAATTAAACAGAATAACATCATGAAATTTTCCACCCGTTCACAATATGGCTTGCGGGCAATGGTTTATCTTAGCCTTAACCCAAATAAGCCCTTTTCTCTAAAACAGATTTCTGAAGTCGAAGGGATTCCTTTTGATTACTTAGAAAAAATTCTCTCCCGGCTTAGAAAAGCCGGTCTTATTAAGTCTGCAAAAGGCGTTTCCGGCGGTTATTTTTTAAGCCGCCGGCCCAAAAATATTCGCATTGGCGAAATCATCAATACTTTGGAAGGGAAAATTGCTTTGGTAAAGTGTGTGGGATCGGCAAAAAGCTTTTGTCCTTGGCAGAAAAACTGCCGTACCCGAAATGTGTGGGAGAAAGCGCAGAGAGCGGTTGTTAGCGCGCTAAACTCTTTTACTTTGTTTGATTTAATCAGCAATAAAAAATGACCAAGAAAAAACAAAGGAAAATTTATTTGGACTACGCGGCAACTACGCCGGTTGACCCGCGGGCGGTTAAGGCGATGTTACCGTATTTTTCCGAAGATTTCGGCAATACGATGTCGCTTCATTCTCTTGGTCAAGAGGCGAAAGGGGCATTAGAAGAGAGCAGGGAAGTGATTGCCGATTTGATAGGAGCAAAATCCAGCGAAATAATTTTTACTTCATCTGCCACCGAAAGCAACAATTTGGCTTTAAAAGGGATCGCCTTTGCAAACAGGGATAAAGGAAGACACATTATAATTTCTCAAATTGAACATCCCTGTGTGATGGAAAGTGCAAAATGGTTAGAAACTCAAGGATTTGAAGTTACAAGGCTAAGAGTTGATAAATATGGATTAGTTGATCCAGAAGATGTTAAAAAAGCAATAAAAAAAGATACGATTTTGGTTTCGATAATGCACGCCAACAATGAAATTGGAACAATTGAACCAATTGAGGAGATCGGCAAAATCTGCCGCCAAAAAAGAGTTTATCTCCATACTGACGCCGCTCAGAGCTTTGGAAAAATTCCCATTGATGTCAATAAAATGAATGTTGATTTACTCACTTCTTCTTCCCACAAAATGTACGGCCCAAAGGGCGCGGCAACTTTATTTATTAGAGAGGGAACTAAAATCGAGCCTCTCATTCATGGGGGTGGCCATGAATCTGGTTTGAGATCTTCTACAGTTAATGTTGCCGCAATCGTTGGCTTTGCCGAGGCGGTGAGGATTTGTAAAAAAGAAACGAAGAAAGAGTCAGCGAGATTGATAAAACTGAGAGATAAATTGATCAATGGAATCTTGAAAAAAATTGAAGGTTCTCATTTAAACGGTCATCCAAAATTGAGGTTGTCAAATAATGCCAATTTCTGGTTTGAATTTATTGAAGGAGAATCAATAGTTATTCAACTTGATTTATTGGGCATTGCCGCTTCCACCGGTTCGGCTTGTTCTTCGGCAAAATTGGAACCCAGTCATGTGCTTTTAGCCATTGGATTAAGACACGAACGAGCCCACGGTTCTTTAAGATTGACTTTGGGCAGATGGACAACAGAAAAAGATATTGATTATGTTTTAGAAGCTTTGCCAAAAGTAATAAAAAGGTTAAGAGAAATTTCACCGTTTAAAAATGGTCAAGAAACAATTTAAAATAGAAAAAGCATATCTCCTTGGTTTCCGAATGGGTGATTTAAGCGTCGACAAAATTAATAAGACAGGGAAAACAATCAGGATAGAAGGGAACTCTACTAAATTAAACCAAATGAAACTTATTAAAAAGATGTTTGATAAATACGGACACTTTAAGAAATATAAAGCAAAAGGGTTTAGAGGAGACGATTTCTGGCATGGCTATTGTTTAGTTAATAATACTTTTGATTTCCTTTTAATAAAAAAGAAGAGTGTTCCTCAGTGGATTTTAAATAATAAAAAATATTTTTTTCCCATTTTTGGCTGGATACATTGATGCCGAGGGAAGTATAAAGATTCATGGGAACAAGGGTTGCATAAAACAAGTTCGGTTCTTGTTAGCTAGTTACGATAAACTTATTCTTCAGCAAATTAGAAAAAAGCTCATTTCTGTCGGCATAAAATGTGGTCACTTGGGAATAGTTTCGCCTAAAGGGTATAAAACCGAAAAGAAACCTTTACCTTATAACGAAAATTATTATGGATTCGGTATTTTTTCAAAAAATTCATTGCTTCGCTTATTTGATAATATCCAAAATTATGTTAAACATCCCAAACGGCTTCAGGATTTGGAAAAAGCAAAGAAAAATATTAAATTGCGTAATAAAAAGTTTGGAAATCTTAGAATGAGATAAAATTATGAAGAAATTATGTTCAAAAGAAATAATGAAACATTTTAGGCACCCTCGCAATGTTGGGAAAATGCGAGATTATAGTGGATTGGGCAAGGCGGGAAATTTATCTTGTGGCGATGTTCTCTGTTTGTATATAAAAGTAGGGAAAGATAAAAAGGGTAGAGAAATAATAAAACAGGCTTCCTTTCAAACTTTGGGTTGCACAATCGCTATTGCCAATAGTAGTTTAATTACGACTATGGTGAAAAAGAAAACCTTGGAAGAAGCAATGAAAATTAAAAGAGAGGATTTGTTAAAAAAATTAGGCAAAGTTCCTCCATTTAAAATTCATTGTTCGGTTTTAGCTGTCGATGCTTTAAAAGAGGCGATTTATGATTGTTATTTGAAAAATAAAATTGAAATTCCAGAGGATTTAGAGAAAGAACACCAAAGAATTATAAAAACAAAGGAGGAATTGGAAAAAAGATACAAAGGTTTTCAAACTTTTGAAAAAGAGATTTTGAAATAGAATGGCAAAAGTTGTGGCAGGATTTAGAGGAAAAAAGAAAGTAGTAATTGCTATGTCGGGCGGTTTAGACTCGAGTGTGGCAGCAGCCCTTTTAAAAAAGGGTGGATTTTACCCTGAGCCGGGTCGAAGGATTGATGGTTCGACTTCGCTCACCATAAATCCTGAGCGTAGTCGAAGGATTGATGTAGTTGGGGTTTTTATGAAGTTTTGGTCAGAGCCGCTTCGCGGCTCTACGCGGATTAGCGCTGATAGCAATACGAATTTACGCGGATATGAAAATCGATGTTGTAGCTCGGAAGCTGAAGCAAGGGCAAGAAAAGTAGCGAAGATCTTAAAAATTCCCTTTTATGTTTTTAATTTTGAAAAAGAATTTAAAAAAAGAATTGTTAATTATTTTTTAGACGGGTATAAAAATGGAATCACTCCGAATCCTTGTGTGGTTTGCAATAAAGAAATAAAGTTCGGTCTTTTGCTAGAAAGAGCCTTAAAACT
>Ga0066637_10001308_pt1 | contig 16034 bp, 15 predicted proteins | sample CryGeyCG2014_020_FD_62737 | JGI IMG/M metagenome (GOLD analysis project Ga0066637, IMG submission 62737) | Groundwater microbial communities from aquifer - Crystal Geyser CG08_land_8/20/14_0.20 | ecosystem: Environmental > Aquatic > Deep subsurface > Groundwater | place: USA: Utah: Grand County...
AGGACTCTGATAATGATGGTTTGTCAGATGAAGAGGAAATAAAATTAGGAACAAATCCATTAAATCCCGATTCAGATAGCGACGGATTTTTAGATGGAGATGAATATTTAATGGGATATGACGCCTTAAAACCAGGACCGGCTGATAAGGTTGTTTATCAAGACCCGAAAAAAGCAAAGGAAATAAAGGCGGAAATCTATAAGGTTGAGGGGATTGAGTTGGTAAAATTGCCAGAAGAAAAAATTGGTCTTAAAATTGAAGGAAAGGGTTTGCCGAATAGTTTTGTTATAGTATATGTTTTCTCTGAAGCGCTGGTGATGGCGACAAAGACCGATGAAAATGGAAATTGGAGCATTGTCTTAGACAAACCCCTGACTGACGGCTTTCATGAGGTTTATGTTGGAGTGACAAACAATCATGGGGAAGTGACGGCTCGCTCTGAAGGATTCTTATTTGCCAAGTCCGGGGAAAAGGTTGTTGGTATTACCCTTTCTGGTCTTGAGGCAAAAATAACTCCGCCAGCCGTGGCCTTGGAGAAAGGTTTTCTTTTCTTAACCTTAGGACTTATTTTCCTTGCCATTGTAATTGCCCTAATCATTATTGGGATTTTGTCTCGGAGGAAAGCGGAGAAAGTGGGTTAGATTTGTTATGTTAAAATTTTTAAAAAGAGGGTTTGTCTTTATCAAAGAGAATCCAAAGATTTTGTATTCCCTTTTTTTAATTATTTTAATCCCCTTTGCTATCTTTTATAATACTTCATTTTCAATGAGGGCATTTCAAAAAAACATTGATTTTGCCTTGCAGTCAAACGCCCTTTTGTCTGAGAGTATTTTAGAAAGTTTTATTTCCGACTTGGTTTTAAAGCCGGAAATTTTAGTCGAAAAAGTCGTAAAAATCTCAAATGAAAATCCGGAAATTAGTAAAATTTGGCTGGCGGTCTCAGAGGGAGAAAAATTCAAAATTATCGCCTCAAAAAATAAAGAGGAAATAGGAATTGAGATTGAGGGAAGGATTATCAACTTGGCTTGGTCAGAAAATCAGGCTCTCGCCTATCAAAGTTCTGAAAATGGAAAGAGATTTTGGGAGGTGGTCAAACCAATCCAAGACGCGGAGGGTAAAAAATTTGGAATTATTGGAATAGCAATTTCTTTGGGCAAAACCGACGATTTGGTCAGAAAGACAGTTTTTAAATCTTATCTCATTGCTACAATTGCCATTATTTTGGCCCTATTTTTAATTATCCATCATACCCAATTATTTGGTTATGTTACTCTTTCAAAACAACTTCAAAAGTTAGACAAAATGAAAGATGATTTTATCCGTATGGCTATCCACGAAGTTCAATCGCCGATTGTCAATTTGAGAAATTATACTCAAGCCCTCAAAGAGGAAATGGGCGACAGATTGAGCGATATTCAAAGGGAGTATGTTTCGCGAATTGTAACTTCAGCCACCCGGCTTACGAACTTGATTTCCGATATGTTGGAGGTGTCAAGGATTGAACAAGGAAGAACTTCTCTTGTGGCGGAAAAGGTTTCTCCCCGAGAGACAATAAAAGAGGTGGTGGCTGAATTAAGGCAAAAAGCGGAAGATAAGGGCTTAAAAATTGTCTTTGAAGATGCGCCGGATATATTTTTTATCTCTGCCAATTCAAACCGACTTAAAGAAACGCTTTATAATTTGATTGATAATGCTATAAAATATACCATTGAGGGCAAGGTCGGAGTAAAAATAAAAATTGACCAGTCAAGGAGAAAATGTTATATCTCGGTTGAAGATACCGGCCTCGGAATTTCAGCCGAAAACCAAAAGCAGCTTTTTGAGAAATTCTACCGGGTGAAAACCAAAGAGACAGCCGATATTTCCGGGACAGGATTGGGTCTTTGGATTTCAAAAGCGCTCACCGAAAAAATGGGCGGAGAAATTTTTATTGAAAGCATTGAAGGAACCGGTTCAAAATTTACTATTTCTTTTCCCCTAATTAAGTCATAAGGAAAATGGGGCTTGACAAGGTTAGATACTTCTTTTATAATATAAAATTATCACTCAACCCATTCGATTGCTACTCAGGGTTGATGCTGAGCTTGTCGAAGCATCAAAGGTCTAAACTACTAACGCAGTCATAATGCAAATCTACGAATGAAATGCTAATCTACAAAAATGCGAATAAATAATTGAAATAATAACGTATTCGCATTTTCGCAAAATTAGCATAAGATTTGTAGATTAGTATTATTTTTTATGAAAATTAAACCCTTATCAAACCACATTTTAATTGAGCCGATAAAAGAAGAAGAAAAAACTAAAACCGGAATTTTGCTGCCCGAAACCGCAGAAAAGGAAAAACCGGAACAAGGAAAAGTAATTGCGGTGGGACCTGGCAGAAAAACCGCTTCCGGTAAAATAATTCCGGTTGACGTAATAGTTGGGCAAAAGGTCTTGTTTAAAAAATATGGCCCAGACGAAATAAAAGTCGGTGAACAAGAATATTTAATAGCGAGCGAAGAAGACATACTCGCAATTCTTGAATAAATTCAAGAATTGCTCAAATTTCAAATTTCAAATTTCAAATTTCTAAATAATGACTTAATTTCTTAATGTTTAAAAATTAAATCATTAAAAATTGATTAAAAATTAAAAATTTAAAATTAAAAATTTAGGTATTATGGCAAAACAAATTTTATTTAGCGAAGCTGCAAGAAAAAAATTAAAAGCCGGCGTGGATAAATTGGCCGATACGGTGAAAGTAACTTTGGGCCCGAAGGGCAGGCATGTTGTTTTAGATAAGGGATTTGGAGCGCCTGAGATTTGCGATGACGGAGTGACTATTGCCAAAGAGATTGAACTAAAGGACAAAATTGAAAATTTAGGCGCAGAAATTATAAAAGAAGTGGCAAGTAAAACAAATGACGTTGCCGGCGACGGCACGACAACCGCTGTGGTCTTGGCTCAGGCAATAATCGCAGAAGGTTTAAAAAATGTGGCGGCCGGAGCTGACCCGATTGCCTTAGGCCGAAGCATGGAAAAGGGAGTGAAGGTGGTTATTAATAACTTAAGAAAAATGGCAAAGTCAATTTCCAAAAAAGAAGAAATTGCTCAAGTGGCAACCATTGCCGCTCTAGATCCGGAAATCGGGAATTTAATTGCCGAAGTGGTTTCTGAGGTTGGCAAAGAAGGAGTGATAACGGTTGAGGAGTCAAAGAGAACCGGGTTAGAAAAAGAGGTGGTCAAGGGTCTTCAATTTGACCGGGGCTACATTTCTCCTTATATGATAACTAACGCTGAAAGAATGGAAGCGATTTTGGAGGAACCCTATATTTTAGTCACCGATAAGAAAATTTCAGCCCTAAACGAAATCCTGCCGCTCTTGGAAAAAGTGGTCCAAACAGGAAAAAAAGAATTGGTAATTATTGCCGAGGAAGTGGAAGGCGATGCTTTAGCGACCCTGGTTGTCAACAAATTAAGAGGCATCTTCAATGTTCTCGCCATAAAGGCGCCTGGCTTTGGAGACAAAAAAAAGGAGATGTTGCAAGATATAGCCGCTGTTACCGGCGCCCAATTGATTTCTGAGGACTTGGGATTGAAATTGGAAAAAATTGAATTAAAGCAATTAGGTCGGGCGAGAAAGGTGATTGCTGAAAAAGAAAAAACAACGGTGATTGAAGGAAAGGGTAAAAAAGAAGACATTGAAGCCAGAATAAAACAAATCAAAAGCGAGATTAAAGCCACCGAGTCGGACTTTGATAAAGAAAAACTCCAGGAACGGCTCGCTAAATTAGCCGGCGGAGTAGCGGTAATCAAGGTTGGAGCGGCAACCGAGATTGAACAAAAGGCGAAACAGAGAAAAACCGAAGATGCATTAAACGCTACCCGAGCCGCGATTGAAGAAGGGATTTTGCCGGGCGGTGGAGTGGCTCTTTTGAGGTGTATTCCCTATTTAGAGAAAATGACGACAGAAGAGGGCGAAGAAAAAACAGGCATAAATATTTTAAAATTGGCTTTAGAACGGCCAGTCAGACAAATTGCCGAGGATTCGGGGTTAGAGGGAGCGGTGGTAGTTGAAGAATTAAAAAAGCATCAGGGAAACTATGGTTTTAATGCCCAGACACTGAAATACGAGGACTTGATATTAGCCGGGGTTGTTGACCCGACAAAGGTTGTAAGAACCGCTTTGGAAAATGCGGCTTCTGCCGCTTCAATGTTTTTGACAACCGAAGCAGTAGTGGCCGAGGCGCCCGAAGAGAAGAAAGAAAGGGGAATGCCTTCAATGCCAGAAGATTACTAATTAAAAATTTCTAATTTCTAATTTCTAAATTGGCTGAAAACTTCTCTATATTGAAAATAGAGAAGTTTTAAGTTATAATAAAAATATTCAAAAGGTCGAATTTATATTGTTTTGTTTAAAAATTCTTAATAAAATGAGCATTTCTCTGATTATTTTAATAATTTTTGCGGTTATTGTTTTTTGGCTTATTTTGACCTACAACCGTTTAGTGACTTTGAAGAACCGAACAAAAGAAGCCTGGGCTGATATTGATGTCCAATTAAAGAGAAGATACGATTTGATTCCAAATTTGGTGGAAACGGTCAAGGGCTATGCCGCCCACGAAAAGACAGTTTTTGAAAAGGTGACCGAAGCCAGAACCCGAGCAATGGGAGCTCAATCAATGAAGGAAAAGGGGGAGGCGGAAAATTTTCTCTCCTCAACTTTAAAATCATTGTTCGCCGTGGCTGAAAATTATCCCGATTTGAAGGCATCGGTAAATTTTCTTGAACTTCAAAGAGAACTTTCAGACACCGAAAATAAGATTCAAGCCGCCAGAAGATTTTACAATAGTAACACAAGGGATTTGAATATAATGATTGAGAGTTTTCCGGCAAACACCGTTGCTTCATCTTTCGGATTTAAGAAAATGGAATTCTTTGAAGTAGAAGAAGCAGCCAAAGAACCGGTGAAGGTGAAGTTTTAAAGCCCTAAATCCCAAAACTAGGATAAAAATGACTAATGCCTAAATCCAAATGTCAATTCAATGATTAAACGTCTAATGTCATTGTCTAGAAAACGAAAGTTTTCTAGAAACTTGAATGTCAAAATTAAATCATTTGACATTGATTTGACATTTGATGGTTCGGCGAGCTCACCATCACCCTGAGTCTGCCGAAGGGGTGAGCTTTGACATTTTATTATGACTATTTACACTCAAGCCGAATCAAATACCCGTAAAACCTGGCTGTTAATGACTGGCTTTTTGTTTTTTATCATTGCTTTGGGCTGGCTTTTTGGTTATTTGCTGGACAGTCAAGGCATATTAATTTTAGCGGTAATTTTCAGCGTCTTGATGAGCATCGGCAGTTATTGGTATTCAGATAAAATTGTTTTGGCCTTGACCCGGGCAAAACCGGTTGAAAAAAAAGATAATCCCGAACTTTATCGTCTCGTTGAAAATCTTTGCATTACGGCCGGTCTCCCTCTGCCTAAAATCTATATTATTGAGCAAGCCCAGCCAAACGCCTTTGCCACGGGCAGAGATAAAAACCACGCGGTTGTTGCAGTAACCCGCGGGCTTTTAGAAAAATTAGAAAAAGTGGAATTGGAAGGGGTTATTGCTCACGAACTTTCTCATATTGGGAATAAAGATATGCTTTTGCAAACGGTTGTGGTTGTCTTAGTTGGCGTTGTGGCAATACTTTCTAATTTCTTTTTAAGAGCGAGTTTTTTTGGGGGCGGCAGACGGAGGGGCTCGCGGGATTCCGGAGGTTCAATTTTGGTAATTTTGGGAATAGTGGCTGCGATTTTAGCGCCGATTGCCGCCACTTTAATTCAGTTGGCAATTTCCAGAAAAAGGGAATTTTTAGCCGACGCTTCAGGCGCCCTTTTGACAAGATACCCCGAGGGATTAGCCAGCGCCTTGGAAAAAATTTCCGCCGACCAGAATCCTCTTAGAGCAGCCAACGACGCTACTGCCCACCTTTTTATTGCCTCGCCTTTTCGTGGAAGACAATTGCAAAGCTGGCTTACAAAACTATTTTCAACCCACCCCCCGGTAGAGGAACGGATTCAGGCGCTTCGCGGTATGAATGTCTAAAAATATTAAAGAATAAAAAATAAAAGCGTTGATAGGGGGCAATAAGAATAGACCATGACAGGATTTTTGAAAAAGGTCAGGGAGGGGTCGGTTGAGGGTCGGTTGAGGTCTAACCTCAACATTCCTTAGTTAAAAGTATCACCGCCCGAGAAGTCTTTCAGTAAGTCCCCGAAAAGAAAAAGCTGCTTTGGGGAAGCGAGTTCTGGACAAAAGGATATTACTTAAACACGGTAGGAAATCAGGCAATGAGCAAGCAATTCGTAATTATGTCAAAGAACAAAATCTTGAATACCGACAAATCTATTACGCTCCCCGGAAGCGTATCTGTGTCTAATTTTAAGGGTACCTGCCAGGTTAGAAACTTCTTTCGTAAAAAGAAAATTTTTTACAAATGAGATAGATTAAATTATGGAGGAGTCGGATAGCGGTTTATTCCACGCGCTTGGAGAGCGCGCGAGCGCAAGCTCACGTGGGTTCGAATCCCACCTCCTCCGCCAGCTGGCAGATTGAATCTAACATTACCGCTCGACTTACAATTCAAACCAAAGTTTTTCTATGGGAAATCCTGAAAGGCCTAAAACTTTAATCCGAAAGGAAAAGGGAAAAATAGAAAGACCCGAGCTCGATGAGAATTGGGAAAAAATTGCAAAAGATGCTGGTTTGACAGGCGAGGAAGCAGGTGTTGCAGTGAAATTCTTAGACGAAATAAAAAAAAGATTCAGACCAGAAGCAAAGGGTGAGAAACCGGGGGATTACATTGAATCCTTTAGGAAAATCCTGAGGGATTATAATATCACATTGACCTTAGGCGATATGAATTCATTGGCTCATTTCCCCATAAAGAACAAGATTAATGCTAAAGAATTAAAAGAAAATATGGAAAAATTAGTGGAGCGGGGCGTAACGTCTACTGATGGCCTGTTTGAAAAATTATCTGAGATTTATAAGGAAGACAAAGACAAAAATTGGATAAAATATCTCGTTCAAAAAAACATAAAAAAGGAAGAGATATTGGACAAATTTCTGAAAAGTTATGTCAAAGAACCTGCGATGTATTTCCTTAAATATCATACTATCGGACAGATAGAAAAGCATGCCTTATGCAGGGAATTGGCAGCCAGCGGTTTAATAAAAAAGATTGAAGCAATTAAGGCAAAAGAAAGGAGGAAAGAGAGCCCTACTGAAGCGTCAACAACAGATAGGTTTTTTTATAAAAATATAAAAGGTTTGAATTTGAAAAAGAAGGATTTAGGTGAATAGGCAGTATCGGGCCTTTTGAATTTATATTTAAAAAATGCTATAAAAAAGATATGACTCCAAAAAAACTTACGCTTTCAATATTGCCGGAAAAATTCGGCATTTGCCACTTTAATAAAAACAGCCGTATTCCTGCCTGGGCGCTAGAGGGAGATTTTTTCTCAATAACCAGAACCAACCATGAACTATCCATCGTCTACCCTCAGGATAAAATCCCTGGCGGCGTTTTGTTTGAAAAAGATTGGCGAGTTTTCAGATTGGAAGGTGTCGTTGATGGTGTTTATGCAGTAGGAATTATCGCTTCTTTATCTAAACCTTTGGCTGATAATGGAATTAGCATATTTAATATCTCAACCTACGAGACAAATTATATTTTGGTTGAAGAAAAAAATCTTCAAAAAGCCAAAAAGATTTTAGGAAAATTTTGTAACGTAAAAAAGTAAATGTGGTTTGATTATTTCAAAAAAGAGCTGATAAAGAGAAAAATCCTAAGCGAAATAAAACAGCTCAAGGACAAAAAAGGATTTTTAAAAGCCGGTCTGCCAAGATTCAACCGGCTTTTTGGCAGGGATTCTTTGATTTCCGCCTGGCAACTTTTGGATTGGAACCCCGGAATCTGTAAGGCGACTTTAGAAATTTTATGCCAATGGCAGGGAAAAGTTATAAATAAAGAAAGAGAAGAAGAACCGGGAAAAATAATCCATGAAACCGATTTGGAAAAAAACTGGCATCCTGAAAAATACTTCCCTTTTCCTTATTACGGTTCTGTTGATTCTACTCCTTTATTTTTAATTATTTTCTCTTTTTATTACAAAAAGACAAAAGATATTAAGTTCTTAGATAGGCATTGGAAAAGTATTTTAATGGCTTTAAACTGGCTGGAGGAGTACGGCGATAAAGACAAAGATTATTTTTTGGAATACAAAAGGAAAAGCCCTTATCCCAAAGCCCGTTTCCATCAGGGGTGGAAGGATTGCGCCGATGACTGCCTTAAAATAGAGCCGCCGGTAGCTATTGTTGAGGCGCAGGGCTATCAGTATCTAGCCATAAAAGAAACCGCCCAACTGGCAGAAATAAAAAAGGACTGGGATTTGGTTGATAAACTTGAAGACAGGGCTTGGGAGTTAAAAAAGAAATTCAATCAGGCATTTTGGATGGAAGACAAAAAATATTTTGCTCTGGCTTTGGACGGAAAAAAACAACAAAAAAAAGCCATAACTTCAAACCCCGGACACTTGCTTTTTACCGGAATTTTGCGAGACGAAAAAATTAATTTTGTTGTCAAACGGCTTTTTGAAGAAGACCTTTTAACACCTTTTGGCATTAGAAATCACTCTTCACTTGAGCCGGATTTTAATCCTTTGTCTAAAAATTTTGGCTCAATTTGGCCCCACGATAATTGGCTCATTGCCCAGGGTTTGAAAAGGTTTGGCTTTAAAAAAGAAGAACAAAAAATAAAAAAAGCCGTCATCTCGGCCTACCAAAGAATCGGCTTTTTGCCGGAATTTTATGGGGTAATTGACGGAAATATTACTTTAAAAATGGAAAAAACTCCTTGTTATCCCCAAGCCTGGTCAAGCTGCGCTCTTTTAAATTTTGTCCACCGCGATTAGAGATTTGGAAAATTTCTGATGGATGTCCACGATTTTTAATTGAGGGCTTTCTGTTTTTAAATCTAAAATAGCAAAAGTTGCTTTATAGTATAAGCCGGCTAAATTTCCCGGATTTAAAACCATTGTTTTGCCAAAAATTTTTAAAGAAGGTTTATGAGTATGACCAAAAAAAGCAAAATCATAATTCTTGAGCTCATTTTTGATATTTTCTAAAAAATGGCTAAAAATAATTTTTTTATTTTCAAGTTGAACACTTCCAATGTCCTCAAAAATAGTTAATCCTTCTCTTTTTGAAAAAATTTCTAAAATTTCTTCTTTCAAATCAGCGTTACCGAGAGAAAGAAAGAGTTCTCCATCAAATTTTGAAACCAAATGAACTAAAGTTTCAGGCATAGTAAAATCACCGCAGTGAAAAATGGCGGTGATTTTTTCTTTTTTCACAAAAGAGAGAAGTTTATCTAAATTAGCCAAATTATCGTGAGTATCAGAAACAATCGCTATTTTCATACTCTTAAAAATAATTTTTAAACCAATCAACTGTTTTTTCGAGACCCTCAGTAAATTTATATTTCGGCTGCCAACGGAGAATTTTCTTTGCCTTTTTAACATCTAAACATCCCCTGGGAAAAATACAGGGCGGCGGTGAAATATGTTTTTTTCTAACCGAAGATTTGGTTAATTTTTTAATTTGGTCAAAGATTTCCAAAACCGATGTTTCTTTGCCGGTTGCGATATTTATAGGGCCGATAAAATCTTTTTTTAAACTTAATATCGTTGCATTTATTACATCTTCTATAAAAATATAATCTTTGGTCTGTCTGCCATTTCCGTGAATAAAAACTTGCTCATTTTTAAGCATTTTGCTAGTAAAAATCGCTACCACCCCGGCTTCACCATAAGGATTTTGCCTTGGACCATAAACATTTCCATAACGGAGAGCTTTATATTGTAAGCCAAAGAGCCGCTCATAAATATCAAGATATTTTTCAACTGTTAATTTAGTTACCCCATATGGCGAGAGGGGCTGAGGAGGATAATTTTCCGGAGTGGGAATTTTTTTTGCCACACCATATATTTCCCCACCGCTGGAAGCAAAAATTATTTCTTTAACCTTAAATTTCCGGCAATTCTCCAAAATATTCAAACTCCCCAAAATATTAGTTTTGGCATCGGAAATCGGATTTTTTATTGACTCCCTTGCTTCAATGTGAGCGGCAAAATGAAACACTACCTCCGGTTTTTCTTTTTTGAAAATATTTGAAATTTTTTGGTCTTGAATGTCTGCCCGATAAAACTTTGCCTTTGGATTTAGGTTTTCTCTTTTGCCGGAAGATAAATTATCAATTACAAAAACTCGATGTCCCCCCCTTAATTAACTTATCTACCAAATGGCTCCCTATAAATCCGGCTCCGCCTGTAACTAAAATTTTCATATATTCCCGTGTTTTTTTAAAATTTTGTAGAATAATTTTTCATAGTTATCAACCATTTTTTCAATTGTAAATTTTTCCTCAACCCATCTTCGGCACTCTTGGCGGTCTATTTGGCCAATTTTCTTAATTGCCTCAATAAGACCATTCACATTTGGTTTATCATTTTCATCAAGCTCCTTCACAACAAAGCCAGATTTTTCGTCATTTACTAGTTCCCTGGCTGAACCTCGATCAAAAACGATTACTGGCGTTCCGCAGGCCATTGCTTCTGTCATAAAAAGACCGAAAGGTTCTTCCCACCGAAGAGGAGCCAGTAATCCTTTGGCGTTTCTAAGAAAGCCGCTTTTTTCATTTATTTTTATTTCCCCCAGAAACTTTATTTGTTCGCCATCGATAAAAGGTTTTACTTCTTTATCAAAATATTCCTTATCAACCGCATCTACTTTGGCAGCCATTTTCAGCTTAACGCCGGCTTTTTTTGCCGCTTGGATTGCTTGAACAGGCCCTTTTTCAGGCGACATCCTTGCCAGAAATGCGAAATAATCTCCCTTTGGCTTATTATTGAATTCAAATTCTTTAATATCTATTCCGTTATAGATCGTAGCGGCATAATTTAAATTCGGAAAAGGCTTTCTTTGAGAATCGCTGATGCTTATAACGGGAATTTTTTTAAATTGGCCGTAGATAAATTGCTGATATGGCGTATCAAGCGGTCCGTGAAGAGTCGTGACCGTCGGAGATTCAAATAAGCAGGCAAAAGGCAGAAATCTCCAGCCGATATGATTATGAATAATATCAATTTTAATTTTTTTTAATTCTTTGATAATTTTCCCTACGCCAATGTACTTTATGGCGTCGCGGTTTTTGATATTTTGGGCAATTTTTTCTTTTCTGATTGAGTGAGGAAAAATAGGGATTAGTTTAGCGTTTGTTTTTGAGTCCCCGGTTGCTAAAAGAAAGACCTGATGCCCCTTTTTAGTTAGGATTTGGGCCAGATAATAAACAATTATTTCAATTCCACCGTATCTTTTTGGTGGCACACTTTCTTCAAATGGCGCAAGTAGAGCAATTTTCATAGTTTTATTCTCTTTCACTTGAATGCTCCGGCTTGAAGCGATTAGGAGAAGGAGATTCATTTGAAAGAAAAGATTTATAAATCTCTTGAATTTTATAGGCAATATTTTTCCAAGAATAATGTTTAATTACTTCATTATAACCATTTTCCACGAGATTGTGAATAAGCTCTCCGGATTTATAAAGAAGGAAAATTTTTTCTTTTAAAGATAAAGCGTTGCGCGGTTCAAAAAGAAGGCCGGTTTCGCCGTCTTTGATTGTTGTTGATAATCCCCCCACATTAGAAGCTACCACTGGTATTTTTGCGGCCATACCCTCCAACACTACTAAACCAAAAGGTTCATAATAAGAAGGTATAACAAGGACATCCGCCGCCGAATAAAAAAAAGGAAGTTGACCATTATCAACCCTACCTAAAAATTGAATTATATCCTTTACTCCTTCTTCTTTTGTTTTTTCTGAAAGCCGCTGATATTCTTTAAAATCCTTCATATTTTTCTGTTTGCCGTAAATTTTGCCCCCAACAATTATTGTTTTAAGATTTGGTATTTCCCCCTTTAATAATCTTGTGGCGCTGATAAGCGTTCCAATGCCCTTCCGCCATTCCAACCTTCCCACAAAAAGAACAATAAAGTCATTATTTGAAAGGTTTGTTATCTGCAGGGCCTTTTCTTTTTCAATAGGACGAAACCGTTTTAAATTAACTCCCCCCGGGATAACCGTTATTTTCTCTATCGGGCATCCATAAAAACGATTTAAATTCTGCTTTTCCGTTTCGGATAAACTAATAATGGTTGAAGCTCTTTTAATAATTTCATTTTCTATATTTAGCCGTTTGACGAAATAGTCTTTCTCCTCCTCGTTTTTTAAAAACTTTTTCTCCGTTTCCATCCGGATCATGCCCAAAGAATGGAAATTCTGGACAAAAGGTTTATCAAAACGTTTGCAAGACTCCAAAGCCATCCAGCCACCGTCCCAATAATGACCGTGAAATAACTGATAAGGGTTTTGGAAGTTGATAAATGCCTGAAAATTATTGAAAAGTTCCGGTAGCAGAGGGATTAAGTCAAATTTGGGCACATAACGAACCGGCCCGCCCTTCAAGTGGATCACTCGCGAGTGTTTTGTGATGTAAGCAATTTGTTTTTTATGTTGGCTGTCCCAGCGAGTAAAAATATCTACCGCCCAGCCAAATTTCTCCAACTCCTCAGCCAAATAATGAACATAAACATTTTGACCGCCGCTTTCTTGACTTCCGAGAGAAGCCAAAGGGTCGGAGTGAATGCTGAACATCGCGATTTTTTTTCTTTCGTTTAAATTATTTTCCATATATATTAATAGATTCAGTTGAAAAATTGATTGAAATTTAATTGTTTTTATTGTATCATAAATCTGCCGCTTAAACTATGCTCAATTCTCCGATAGAAGACATTAAAAATCGGCTGGACATTGTTGAGGTTATTGGTTCTTATATTAAGCTTCAAAAAGCGGGAGCGAATTATCGCGCCCTTTGCCCTTTTCATTCGGAAAAGACCCCCTCTTTTTTTGTTTCGCCGGCAAGACAAATCTGGCATTGCTTTGGCGGTTGCGGAACCGGGGGTGATATTTTTAAATTTATTATGCAGATTGAAGGTGTGGAATTTGGCGATGCTTTGCGAATGCTGGCTCAAAGAGCCGGAGTAGAGTTAAAACCAAGGTCGCCGGAATGGAAAAACCTCAAGACCGAGAGGCAAAGAGTATATGAAATTTGCGAACTGGCAACGAAATTTTTTGAAAAACAATTAGACGGAAGTTCGGCCGGAAAAGAAGTGAAGCAATATCTTTTAGGAAGAGGGATTTCAGAAGAAAACGTCAAAAAATGGCGGTTGGGTTGGGCCCCCGATGCTTGGCAGGGATTATCCGATTTTTTGGTCTCCAAGGGCTACAAAAATGAAGAAATAGTTAAAGCCGGCCTGGCTATCAAAAGAGAAGAAAATATTGGTGAAATTAGCGCAAATTCGCGAGATTATGACCGATTTCGAGGAAGGATAATCTTTCCGATTTTTGACTTGAATTCCCAGGTAGTTGGATTCAGCGGCCGGGTGTTTGAAAAAGTTCAAAGTTCAAAGTTCAAAGTTCAAAATGAAAAAGAGGCGGCAAAGTATATCAATACTCCCAATACCATCTTATACGACAAGAGCCGGATTTTATATGGTTTGGATAAGGCAAAAGTAGAAATCAGGAAAAGGGATTTTTGCATTTTGGTTGAGGGAAACATAGATGTAATTATGGCTCATCAGGCGGGTTCAGAAAACACGGTTGCCGCCTGCGGGACAGCTTTGACCAACGAGCAATTGAAAACTTTAAAGAGATATTCAAACAACCTGTTCGTTTCTTTTGATATGGATATTGCGGGCCAAAACGCAACAAAAAGAGGGATTGATTCTGCCCGGTCATTTGGTTTTAATATCAAAATAGTGAGATTGCCTCGGGGCAAAGACCCGGCCGACATAATCTTAGCCAATAAAAAAGAGTGGGAAGAGTCCATAAAGGGAGCCAAATCAATTCTTAATTTTTACTTTGAGATTGCTTTTCAGGACGCTGACCCGATGGCAGCCGAAGGAAAGAAAAAAATTTCGCGAATTTTATTGCCGGTTCTCAAAATAATTCCAGATAAAATTGAACAGAGCCATTGGATTCAGGAATTAGCCAGGCGGCTCAGGGCAAGAGAAGAGGATATCAGGGAAGAGTTAAGGAAGGTTAAAATTGGGGATTATAATCCGCCAGAGTATTTTAACCCCCCCAAAAAAACCGTTCTTCCCAAAAAATCAAGGAAAGAACTTCTGGAAGAAACGTTGCTCACTTTAATTTTGAAATCGCCGAAAAACCCCGAAGGAGAACAAGTTTCCTACGGGGCAGGTTTGAATTTAGTTAGTGAAAATGATTTAGCCCTGTTTTCAGTCCCAATAAAAGATATTTTGATTAGCTTGAAAAAAAACCAAACTTCGAATTCGGACGATTTTAATTACTTTTTTTTAAAAGCCGAAATTGAGGAAATAGATAAAGAACGCATCTTGCCCGAAATAAAATTTTGTTTAAAAGAAATTCAAACCCTAAAAATTAAAAATAAATTAGGCCAAATTTCCTTAGAGATAAAAGGAGCCGAGGGAGAAGGAAATTCAGAAAAAATTAACGGATTGACCCAAAAATTTAATCAGATATTATATGAAGAAAAAGAAAAAAAAGAAATCTAAAAAAATAAAGAAAAAAAAGCGAACTGCCCCAAAACGGAAGCGAACCTTGGTTTTTGTAAAAGAAAAACTCCAACAATTATTGGAAAGGGGCAAGAAAAAAGGTTTTGTTACTACCTCAGAGATTCTTTCTTTTTTTCCGTACTTGGAAAAGGATATTTTGGGCTTGGAAAAATTTTACGATGAGCTCGAAAAAGAGGGAATTGAGGTTAAGGAAGCCGGGGGTTTTCTAGAGAAAGCGCCGGGGAAAAAAACTGTTAGGGCTTCTGCGGTATCCTTTAATCCGATTCAAATGTATTTAAAAGAAATTGGCCGCTACCCGCCCCTAACGCCGGCTGGCGAGAAAGAATTAGCCAAAAAAATAGAAAAGGGAGACCGGGAAGCGAAGAAAAAATTGGCAAAATCCAACCTAAGGTTAGTTGTCTCAATAGCTAAAAAATACGTCGGCCGGTCTTCTAATCTAACACTTTTAGACCTGATACAGGAAGGAAATATCGGCCTTTTTAGAGCGGTGGAGAAATTTGATTGGCGGAGGGGTTATAAATTTTCAACTTATGCCACCTGGTGGATAAGGCAAGCGGTAACCCGGTCAATAGCCGATTTCGGAAAAACAATTAGAATTCCTGTTCATATGGTAGAAACAATTTCAAAATACAGCCAGGTTAAGAGACGACTCTTGCAGGAACTGGGAAGAGAGCCCTTAGCCGAGGAAATTGCAACCGAAATGGGACTTGAGATTGATAAAATTCACCATATTCAGAAAATTTCTCAAGGGACTGTTTCTCTGGAGACCCCGGTTGGCACAGACGAAGAAAACAGCGTTTTAGCCGAATTTATTGCCGATGAAAAAACTCCCTTGCCCTCTTCAGAAGCAACCAGAAACATTTTAAAAGAACGGCTAAAAGAAATTTTGATTGATTTAAGCCCGAGAGAACAAAAGATTTTAGAACTAAGGCACGGTTTAAAAGACGGCGTCCGCCATACATTAGAGGAGGTGGGAAAGGAATTTGGGGTGACCAGAGAGAGAATTCGTCAAATCGAAGCCAAAGCATTGGAAAAAACCAGAAAACACAAATCCCTTAAAAAACTAAAGGGTTATTGATTATTTTCCCAAAAAAATTTAAAATCAAATGTATTCCGCGGTAGCGCAATGGTAGCGCGGGTGCCTGTTAAGCACTAGGTTGCAGGTTCGAATCCTGCCCGCGGAGCCAGCAAATTAGATACGAATCCAAAAAACGAAACCTGACTTAATCCGCCTCGCTTCGCTCGGCGGGATTCGCTCGGACGGCTCGGCATTCCTCCCCCTTACCCCCTCCTGCCGAGCCGTCCTCGCTTGGAGGG
>Ga0066637_10001311_pt1 | contig 16022 bp, 14 predicted proteins | sample CryGeyCG2014_020_FD_62737 | JGI IMG/M metagenome (GOLD analysis project Ga0066637, IMG submission 62737) | Groundwater microbial communities from aquifer - Crystal Geyser CG08_land_8/20/14_0.20 | ecosystem: Environmental > Aquatic > Deep subsurface > Groundwater | place: USA: Utah: Grand County...
GCGGAAGTGATGATACTTTATTTGCTATAATTTCTGGTTATGTAAAATTTACCAGAAGAAAGCTTCCTAAATTTAATGGTAAATTAAAATTAACCAATATTGTTAATGTGATTCCAGAGAGAGAAACTCGGCTTTAATAGTATCCCAATTTACACAAACAAACCCCGCCTTCTCCATCTATAAACGCAAAAAGGAGGGGCGGGATTTGATTTTATAGCACAGGTGGGTTTGATAAATCAAACCCCTACAACTTAATCTCTTAATTTCTTTTTTTTCTCTTTTGGGAACCAATCTCCTTTGTCATAAATAGCAAAATGGGCGCGGATGGATTTGAACCATCGACCCCCATTCACCCCGCACCATTTTAGTTTGGTGGGCGCAGATGGATTTGAACCATCGACCCCCACTTTATAAGAGTGGTGCTCTAACCGCTGAGCTATGCGCCCAAAAAAATTGGTGCGGGGCCGCTGAGCTATGCGCCCAAATGAAGTAAACCAGGAGATTAAGTTGATTAAGAGATTAAATCAAAAACAATTTTAATAATCCAGCAATTCTTATCTCTATTGTATCAAATAAACCAAATTTGGGCAAATTACAACAAAACAAACCTAAAAGAAAAAGGACCCTTTTAACTCCACAAGGGTCCTCAATTTGTTTTTTACTTTGTTTATTTGTTTCTTTCCTTTATATTCTTCTCAATCTTTTCAAAGAACTCCTTGAAAAGCTTCTCTCCTTCTTTTTTAGAATTCTTCTTTTCTTTTTCCTTAGGCTCCCAAAGCAGTTTTATCTCCTTGGATGTCAAAATTTTATCAGCTAGACCATATTTTCCATATTTCAGAGATTCTTCTGCCGTAAGCCATAGTTCTTCTTTCTCGCAGTCCTTTCTTACTTGCTTTACATCTTTTCCTGTATTTTCTGCGATTAATCGATACATCGTTTCCGCAATTTTATCTCCTATTTTCCCTATACCACCTACTTCACTAATCTTAAGTATACCTCCCGGCAGAATAAACCACGGTTCATGAATCATAATCAAGGCATGACTACTCAGGTACCTTTTTCCTCTGGTCCCGGAAGAAAGAATTAGGGTTGCGCCTGAGGCTACCTGCCCCATTCCTATGGTCACTACATCATGTGTTAGTGCTAAAATTACATCACAAACAGCCAACGCAGCACTTAGATTTCCTCCTGGTGACCAAATAACTACCACTACATCCTTGCCTAGTGGTAAATCCCGATCCAACCGTAACAATTCATCAATTATTATACGAGCCGCAGCCGGAGTTTCTAAATCTTTTTCATACACCTCTACTACATTCTTTTGCACCTTCTTCTCAAAATCTTCTTCTATCAAAGTAATTTTTGCTTTGGCTGAATATGTTCCAAAGAGAAATATCATTACCGTTAATACTAATCCTACTAAGCCTATCTTTCTTATCATCTCTCTCACCTCCCTATATCAAATTTTCAAAAAATTTGATCGGGTCGTCTGAAATCTGTTAAGCGGATTTCAGAATAGACCTTTTCCTAAAAATTTTTATTCCCACTCTAAAACCTTTTTTGAATTTCGTTTTTCAAAATGGTAGCAGCACCCCGTATAAATTTTTATAAATGTTTATAAATTGGAGAATAAATTGGGGCGCTGCTACCCTATACCATTATTTCAAAGAACTTTATCTACACAACCATTCAACTATTTAACTATTTAACCATTCAACCATTTAACTATTTAACCATTCAACTATTCAACTATTTAACCATTCAACCATTCAACTATATTTAGTATATACCCTCAAAATAATTTGTCAAGTCCCCTCTGTCATAGAAAAAAGGAGATTAGCTCCCTAACTTCATAAAATTTTTATTAAAAGGAGTTATTAAAAGGAGCTAAGCTCCTTGTTTACAAGGAGATTAGCTCCTTTTAATCAATACAGACTCGCAAGGACTTTTTCAGAGGTCTCAAAGAAATTTTAAACGAATCATAGCCTGTCCCGAACGGACCTAGGACATACTAACATTTCCCTAGTCTATCATACCTAAAAAATTGTCAACTATTTCTTTTAACTTTCCGACCTTATAAACTTTGTAAACTTTCTTAACTAATCCCATTCATAATTCTCAAATGTCCAAAATGCAAGACCTTTTACTTCTTGAAAACGCGCAAAATGATCTTCTGCTCCTAAAACCACAACGATTATTTCATTTTCTCTTTTATTAGCAACTCTTGTCATAAGACAATAACCAGCTTCCTCAATATAGCCCGTCTTCCCTCCGGTAATTCTATATCCTGACTTCTCATCATTTAAAAAACTTTTAAGTAATAAATCAGTATTTTTAATGTCATGGCCTCTTCCGTTTAAAGACTTAAAACTGTAATTTTCAGTCGTAGTAGCATCTCTTATTTCTTTAAATCTTAAAGCGTATGAAGCTAATTTTGCTATATCTTGAGCAGAAGAAATATTTTGAGGGCTAAGTCCTGTAGGTTCAACAAAATGCGTATCTTTTAAATCTAAACTTTTAGCCTTCTTGTTCATAAGATTCACAAATTCCTCTTGAGATTTACCCGTAGCGCGAACCAGGGCTAAAATTGCATTATTGGCTGAACCCGCAAGAGCGGTATAAAATAAATCAAGTACTTTAACTTTTTCACCTCTCATAACATAAAGTTTCCCTCCCTCCCTTTCGTCTTGAGATGTTACTTCTATTTCTTTTTGCCAATCAGGACTAAGATCTAAAAATACTACCGCGGTCATAAGTTTCGTAAGACTTGCTACCGGTAATTTTTCTTTGGAGTTTTTCTCAAATAAAATTTTACCCGTGCCTCCATCCCTAATTATCACGCTTCGAGCTTCAGTTTTAATGCCTAAACTCTTACTTTCCAATCTCTTCATCGGAAAAGAATTGTCTCCTCCAACCTGAATTTCTTGAACTAAACCATTAAGATCGCTCTTAAAACTATATTTTAGAGAGATATTAGTAGGATTAATTTGCGAAAAAAGGGTTGCTAAAATTAAATTGATGATTAAACCTTTAAACATACTCCGTAGAAGAACTTTGACATTTTTTATTTGCCAAAGTCTTAAAAATTAAATTTTACTCCTTTTCTAATAAAAGTTCTTTCTATGCCCCGTAGAAGAATTTCGAATGGATATTAGCTGTAATATTTACAAAATTCTTAAAATTAGAATTAGAAATTATAAAGCATTATTTGATTACCCCGCAGTTTATAACCTTTTTTTAAAATATTTTTCCGATTTGTGCTTATATACCAAATAAAAAGCCGGGATTTCTAAAATCAATCCAAAAATGATAAATCCAATTCCATAATCCATTACTCTTACATCAATGTATCCCACTCCCAACCCAATAAAAAACATTCCTGTTCCGCAAACTAACCATTCCCAAACATTTAAAGTTCTTAAATTTTTCATAAACATTCTTATTTTCCTCTTTTCGGGAACTGTCCCCTTGGAGTCTATAATTATTCCCCAATCGACTCAATCTCTTCTTTAAGTTCTTTCTTCACCTCCTCAAATTCATTTTCAAGTTTTTCTAACCGCTTTCTACTCGCCTTAATTAGAGCTGCTCCTCTTTTAACTCGCTCAAGACCTGCCTCCACGTCTACTTCTTCTTGTTTGTCAAACCACTCAATAATTTCCTCAAGTTTTTTTAGCGAGTCTTTAAGTTTATCTTTGTTCATAAGTATACTGAGTGTTATTTATTAATAATATTTTTAACTTGGGATTTTATTTTACCATCGGAAACTTGAATGTCAACCCTATCTCCCTGCTTAACCTGCTTTACGCTTCTGACTATTTTTCCCATCGCTAACGCAATACTATAGCCAAGCTTCAGCTGACGCATTGGATCGGCAATCTTTAATCGCCCTTCAACTCTATTTAAATAATCACCTATCCAATCAAGGTTATTTTGGAAATTAGCCAAAAGTAAATTAGAAGAGCTATCTAATATTTTATTAGTATCTTTTAGATTATACCCTAATGTCATTAATTTATTGCTTAGCTGACGTTTAATTGTTTCAAATCTCCTAAAAATAAAATCGGATCCTTGTCTTAATTTGCGAGTCAGTATCTCAAGTTGATATTTTCTATCAGCTAATGCCTTTTGATATTTATTAATGATAATTTGTTCAAAAATTCGAATGTCACTTAGCGCTCTCTCCCAAGATTTATTTAGAGCCACCGCTACAGCGGTAGGAGTAGAAGCCATTGAATCAGATGTCAAAGAGACAAGAGGTATATCCTTGTCGTGACCAATTCCGCAGATAACCGGTACATCAAGACTGGCAATCTTTCTCACTAACGCTTCATTATTAAATGCTTGAAGACTTTCAAGGCTCCCACCGCCTCTGATAATAACTAATACATCGATATCTTTACCGTCAAAACAATTGATAGCCAAAAGCAAACTTCGTACCGCCGCTTGCCCTTCCACTCTTGAACCCACAAACTTAATTTGATATCCGTATTTACCAAGATTATTCAAAAAATCGTGGATAACCGCGCCTGTTTCAGAAGTTATTAGCCCAATCTTTTGGGGAAATTCCGGTATAGGTTTTTTTCGCTCCTCAGCAAACAATCCTTCGCTTTCGAGTTTCTTTTTCAATTGCTCATAGGCTTTTTTAAGAACCCCTTCGCCAACCAGTTCCGCTATAGACGTTCTAAAAGTCAGCCGGCCATTTGGTTTATAAACTTCTGGGAATCCTTCAATAATAACCTCTATTCCCTCCTTAAACAAAATTCCGCACCGCCGATAATTGCTCTCCCACATAAAACAATTAAGAATACTCTCATTGTCTTTGTCTTTTAAAGAAAAAAATAGGTAATTTTCTCTAATATCTAAACTGCTAATCTCACCCTGAATGCGCGCCCTCTGTTCTCCCAACTTACTATTGAGCAAGCTAAGATAGCTGCTAACAGTATACGGCTTCTCATCTTTATCGACATTTTCGCTAATTCTCGGAGTCAAAACCGAACCAATATTATTTTGGTCTCCATTAACCCCACTAAATAATTTCGCTTGTGACGAAATTGCCGTAGAGCGGCATTTAGCAATGTTAACTAATGCCAGTATATCTTTGCCGTATTTCTCAAACCTTTTCTCTTTAATACCTTTAATAACCAGAAGTTCGTCTTTGGTACACGGTTTTAAGGTTGCAATATTTTTAATAGTTTTATTGGAAAGCACACGAAAAATCTCAACGCCTTCACTTTGAGCAACGATTCTTCTCCAATCTTTTAATTTTTGCAAGAGTTCTTTATCCATCAAGATTCAAATTATGGTAATTTTTTTCAAATATTCGGAGGTTGAATCTCCGAATCGCTAATTATTTTTTCAATCTCTTCCACAATTTTTTCTGTTGCGTTTGGCTTCATTATTCTTTTAATATTTTGGCTCAATTCTCTAATTTTATCCCTATTCTCTAATAAACTCTTAATCTGTTTAACTAAACCTTCAGAGGTTAAATTTCGCTGATCTAAAACAACGGCAGCCCAAGCTTCGGCAAACACTTTCGCATTTTCCTCTTGGTGAGAGCGAGGAATAGGAATAAGAATAGCAGGTTTTCCTAATAAGGAAAGCTCGGTTAAAGTCGAAAGTCCGCATCTTGAGACCACTATATCGGAGACAGCATAAGCATCCGCCATCTCTTTGGTTAAAAATTCATAAGCGTGATATCTTTCTATAACTTTCTCAACTTTATTAACTTTATTAACTCTCCTCCCCCTTCCTGTTAAATGAATAATCTGACAAAATTTTAGAAGTTCTGGCAAGGACTTAACTATAAGCTCATTAATTCTAAGAGCGCCAGTACCTCCGCCAAAAATTAAAAGAGTAGGTAAATCTTCTTGAAGATCAAAAAATTTTTTTGCCCTCTTCTCGTCCCCTTTTAAAACCTCTTCTCTCATTGGATTTCCAGTCCAAACCACCTTTCCTTTTGGAAAATCAGCTAAAGATTTTTCAAAGGTAACCGTAATGCACCTTGCAAATGGAGACATTAATTTATTAGCAAAACCTGGCCTTACATCCTGCTGATGGATAAGTATAGGAATCCTTAATATCCAAGCAACAAAAACTATCGGAACACTCACAAAGCTCCCAGCTGATAAAATAATCTGAGGTCTTGCTTTTAAAATAATCGAAAGGGACTGAAAAAATCCTAAAATTATAAAAACAGGAGAGACAAAATTTTGCCATGAAAAATATCGGTCAAGTTTCCCTGAAAAAATGGCTTTGTACGGAATTTTATAGGATGCCACTAATTCTTTTTCAGTCCCGTATCTCGTCCCTACCCACAAAAACTCATATTGTTTATCCCGCCCCTTCACCGAGATTTCTCTGGTGAAGGGTTTAGGTGATAAGGTTAATCTCTCTAAAACTGCTAAAAGAGGGCTCACAGAACCAATCGTCCCGCCCCCGGTGAATAACACTTTCATAGTTGTTTCACAACACGCTGAAACTACGCTGATAACTACGCCGAAATTACGCTGAAAATAAAATCAGCGACTTATCCGCGTAAAAGCCAGCGTTAAATCAGTGGTATTTCTATTTTAATTCCCTGGAAAGCTTATCTATTTCATCTTTTAGCTCTCTTATCTCTCGCCTGGTGGGAACGTTCATTTTTTGAAGTATCTTTTTTATAAAAGCTTCAAGTTCTTTCTCTAAAAATTCTTTATGCTTCCCAATTTCATTCAATAATTTTTCAACTACCTTTTTGCTTTCCCCTTTTAGTTCCTTTCCTTCTTTTGCTAAATCCTCAACAAACTTTTTACTTTTATCCCGAGTCAAAAACAGAGTTCCCAATCCAATCAATGTCAGAAAGGTTAAAAATTTTTTTCCCTTGTCCATAAGTTTAGTTGCTTGCCCCGCCCTGCACCAGAGATTTCTCTCGGTGCAGGGCCCCGTAGGTCCCGACCTTTGGTCGGGGTCTTTCGGGGTTAGCTGTTAGTTGCATTGTTAATTAGTCGACCTTTTCCGAAATTGTTCCCGACTTGTCGGGATAACAATTTCGAGAACCCCGCCCTTTCTAAAACTCAAAATATCTTACTAAAATACAAGAATTCTAATTATTCCTAAATCTAAATACACTTTTCGAATTTCAGAAAGGGCGGGGTTATATTCTTGCTCTTAACTTCACAATTTCATAAGCATCAGAATGATCGGCAAAATTATTTGTTTTTGTTTTAGGAAGGACAAAGCCCTTTACCTTTAAATTACAAGAGAGATCAAAAACCCCGAGATTGCTCCTATTGCTATAGGAGGCAAGGCCGGGATAGGTTTACGTTCTTCTTGTCTTAAAAAAAAGAAATGGATAAAGCAAAGACCTAAAAAGGCTCCTAATATTACCAAAATAGCGCTTATGAATTTAATTTTTAAGGCTGATATAGCAAAAATAATAGGAAAAGCTAAGTCTCCTGTGCCTAAAAATATAAATTTTTCTCCTGGGGCCAATTCTTTAAGATTTTTAAGATAACCCTTTGCCTCAAGAGGGATAATTAAAGCAAAAATAGCGCCGGCTCTCATTAATCTCTTAAACATAAAAACCATATGTTTTGTTTTATAGACCGCTATAACATCATAAAAAGGAAGAATCACTAATATTGGAATAAGATGCCAAACCTCAATAGAGAGACCCAAAAAAACTGCTGATCCTATTATAGCCAAAATAATACTTATGTTTTGGACAATCACATAAGGCCAAATAAATCTTAAAAAAACGATTAAAAAAGAAAAGATAAGCGCTATCTTATTATTAAAGTAAATTCCCAGTACCAAAAATGAACCTATAAATATTAAAAGAGCAAAAAGTAACCTCGGAGGTATTATACTTCTAGAAAATTTCAAAATTAAAAAAATGAAAATAGTAGCTATAAAGAACCCTGCAAGAAACGAAAACCAAGAAAAAGACGATTCCTTTATATAAACCTGAACTTCTGGCCTTATAAGAAGTTTTAAACCACACAGTAGTGCGAAGAATTGGATACCCAGGAAAAGTATTGCCTCATTCAGAAAAAATTTTAATTTTAAGTCTTTTGTTTTCATAATTGCGAATAACCACAAATGCTAAAGCCACAAATATTTACGAATTTTTCTTGAACCCCCATAAATGGGGTATGAATTCAAACACAATTACTTCCTTTTTATTTTCTTAAATCCCTCTTAATCTCCCCACCCAAATTTTGAAGAAACTTGGGGCGGGGAGAAACTTTAACTAACTTTAACTTTCTAACTTTCCAACTTTATAAACCTTATAACTCTATTAACTCTACCTCTTTATCTCTTAATCAACTTAATCAACTTAATATCTTCTCTAACTTTTCCCCTCCGTTTGTCTCGAGATATTAATAAGAATCCCCATCGCAGCAAAAGTTACAACCAAAGAAGAACTTCCATAGCTTACAAAAGGTAGGGTAAGACCAGTTAAAGGCAAAAGTCCTATCATAGATGCAATATTCACAAAGGCCTGAAAAGTAATCCAAAAACTAATACCATAAGCTAAAAGTTTTCCAAAAGTTTGAGAGGTTCCTTTGGCAATTTTAAGTCCCCGAAGTAATAAAACAAAAAAAAGTCCGATAAGCGCTACCACTATTATAAATCCTAATTCTTCGGCTATGATGGCAAAAATAGAATCTCCAATAACTTCCGGTAAATATAAATGCTTTTGTCTGGAATTTCCTAACCCTAATCCAAAGAGCCCTCCGGAACCGATAGCTAAAAGCGCTTGATTAATATGATAACCAACACCCTGAGGATCTATTTCAGGATTTAAAAATGTTGTAAATCTTGCTAATCGGTAAGGCGCCATCTTTATAAGTATTCCCAAAAAAACAATTCCGGCAAATCCTAATCCTAATAAATGTAAAATTTTACCTCCCGCTATAAAATAAATAATAAAGAAAATAAAGCCGACAATAAGCATTGTACTTATATTCGGCTGGAGAACAATAAGAAGTTCTACTATCGCAAATAAGGCCACAAAAGGTAAAAAGCCGTATGTAAAATTTTTTATTTCTTCTCCCCTCTTCTCCACCCAACAAGCTAAATATATAAGAAGGGTAAGTTTTACTATCTCGGCGGGTTGAAAAATAAACCCCCCTAAATTTATCCAACGCCGTGCTCCCCCATGAGCGAAAGAAAGTCCTGGAATAAAAACTGCTACAAGTAAACCTAAAGAAAAAATTACAAAAAGCAGAGCAAACTTCTTCCACTTACGATAATCGGTCCGAGAAAGTATAAGTAGAGCTGCCAGTCCTGGCAAAAGGCCATAAAAAAATTGCCGTTTCAAATAATAATAAGAGTCCCCAAATTTTTGATAAGCCTGAGGCGTACTTACGGAAGAAAGCATCACAAAACCAAAAACGGCAAGTATGCCAACCACTATAATAAGTACATAATCAGGTTTATGGGTTTTCATGGAAATCGCAGAACCACGCAGAACTGGAAGAACACAGAACTACGCTGATTAAATTTTAGTTGTTATTAACTTCATTAACTCTATTAACTTAATCTTCAATCTTCAATCTACAATCTACAATCAGCAATCTACAATCTCTTAACTTCTTCTCTAAACCTCTCCCCCCTCTCAAATTCATTTTGAAACATTCCAAAGGAAGCTGCCCCGGGAGAAAAAAGAACAATATCACCTAGACTGGCAGATTTTTGGGCCTCTAAAACCGCCTCTCGCAAGTCAAAAGCAAAAACAATTTTATACTGCAACTTATATTTTTTAAGAACACGAAATATCTTCCGGGAAGCATTATAAGCCCGATGTTTTAGAAGAATTATTTTTTTAATTTGCCCGCTTTCCGCAATAAACTTTCCTAATTTTTCAAAATTAAGCTCTTTGTCCCTGCCGCCTAATATCAACGCAATATTTTTCCCGCTTTTTTTATTTTTATTCTCCCGATGAATCGGGATTCCGATTTCCTTTAATTTAAATATAGAGATCGGAAAAAAGTTATCAGGATGCCGATGTTGAATCGGCATTATTTTGAGCTGCTCGAACGAAACGAGAGCAGCCATTGTCGCCTCAGGTGTGGTAGCAGTTGTATCATTGTAGTATCTAACCCCATTAATGGTCTTAATAAGCTCCAATCTATTTGGGATTCCCTGAAAATCTTTTAAGACCTTGCAAATTATTTTGGGTTCAACCCTGCAAATCATGGCCACCGTTACTGCTGCCAAAATATTTTCTAAATTATGCTCGCCTTGGAGTTTTATATCGCTTATTAAACAAACCCTTTCTTCTTTTCCTTTCCCTCTAAAAATAATATGGCCATCTCTTACAAAAGCCCCATTCCAATCCATTCGTGCAAATTCGTGTTCCAATTTGTGTGGGTTAGTGTTTTTAGAAAAAAAATACTTTTGCGATGGAGCGCCTTTGGCTAAAGCGCGAACTATTTTATTGTCATAATTTAAAATAACAAAATCCTCAGGTCCTTGATATTCAAAAATGTTCTTCTTGGCATCTATGTAACCTTTCATATCTCTGTAACGATTAAGATGATCGGGATAAATATTGGTAATTACAGCTAGATGAGGACTTTTTTTAATTCTCTCCATACCTTCTAACTGAAAAGAAGAAAGCTCTAAGATCATTTTAACATTCAAACATTCTAACATTTTAACATCGGCTTGATTTAGATATTCAAAGGGAGACCGACCGATATTTCCGCCAACAAATGTTTTAAAATAAGTTTCTCTCCCACCCGATGCGGATCCGCCTTCGGCGAAAAAAATCTTGCCTACTAAAGCTGTGGTAGTAGATTTTCCCTTCGTTCCTGTAATACCAATAATCGGCACTGGGCAAAGCTTAAAAAACAAACTAATATCTGTTTCAATAGGTACTTTATTTTCTCGAGCAGTTTTTAAAAATTTTGATGTAGACGAGACCCCCGGGTTTTGAATTATCAAATCTCGATTCTTAAAATCTTTTTCTCTATGTCTTCCTAAAACATATTCTATGGGCAATCCCTTTAATCTCTCAAGTGACTTTTTTAACTCATTTCTACTTTTTAAATCTGTAACTAAAATTTTTGCTCCTTGAGAAGCTAGCCACTTTGTCACTCCTAGCCCTCCACCAGAGAGTCCCAATCCCATCACTGTAACTTTCTTGCCAGAGAACAGTTCTCTGATAAGTTTTTTTGAATAAACAATCTTTTCCATACGGGAATTAAGGAGCTTCAGGATCTAAGCTCCTTTTTTAATTTCTCCAACAAATATCTCTCTAAATCCTTCCTCTCTCTACTTTCCTGAATTACCGTTCTAACAAAATTTTTATACTCTTTTGAATTTCTAAACTGGGACAAAATAATATCAATATCACCAACGATTTCGTTCTCCTCTAATCTTAAAAATTTTCTAAAACTCGACCATTTATAGCTCTCTGCTTTCGCTGTCCCATGAATCTCAATATTTCCATTAAGGTAGCCGGATAACCAAATAAGATAATCGTTATTATCAATGTGGATTGCTCGAAAGGGCCCTTGGAATAAAGCGCCAGACCGTTCATATTTTTTGTTAAAATAATTAGTATAACTAGTGCCTACTTTGTGCATAAAATTTGTGATACCACTCTCCTTTAATTGCTTTAAAATAAGATGATAATGATTTGGATTCAAAGAATAGGCTACAATTTCAACTATTTTAGGTAATTTCTTTAAAAAGAAACTTAGTTTCTTAAAACTTTCGGAAACACTCTTCACTCGTTGTTCATAAAAAGACTCATTATTGAAATCCCCTAAATTCTTTAAAAATTTGAAGTGATCTTTCTTACCCATGAAAATCTGACGTTCATCAACTCCACGATTATAAATATGGTAATATTGATCATTAATAAATTGAACCTTTCTCATAATAATCAGAAGCCAAGGAGCTAATCTCCTTAAGGAGCTTAGCTCCTTTTTAAGAAAGTCCTTTATCTATCAAGAAAATTATGAGTCCTACTGCGGCTGTCACTCCTGCAATAACCCAAAAACGCATAACAATTTTGGGCTCTGGCCATCCTTTTGCTTCAAAATGATGATGAATAGGGGTAGAGATAAAAACCTTCTTACCCCTAATCTTCTTTGAGACAATCTGAATAATTACTGATAAAGATTCTATTACTAATAAAAATCCAATAATCGGTAAAAGTAAAGCACTGTTAGTAATCATAGCTACAATTCCTAAAGTAACTCCTAACGACATAGCTCCGGTGTCCCCCATAAAAAAACGAGCCGGACTAATATTAAACCACAGGAATGCTAAAAGCGCTCCGATAATCACACCACAAAATGTTGCCAGTTCCATCTTACCTTGAGAAAAAGCAATAGCTCCATAAGAAGCAAAAATAACAAGAAGCACCCCCCCGGCTAAACCATCCAACCCATCAATTTCATTAACAGAAAAAGAGGTAGCTACAATAATAAAAATAAACAAAGGAATATACCAAAAACCCATTTCAAAATTTCCTAAAAAAGGAATACGAATTACATCCCAATCTAACTTAAAATAAAACCAATAAGCCCCTGCTAAAGCAATAAAAGTATAGACAACCAAACGATGCCGCATTTTAAGCCCTCCTCCGTGTGGGCCTATTTTTCTCACATTTAACAAATCATCTGCTAATCCCACCAATGCCGAAGCTACCAAAGCACCTAATGGTAAATAAGTCTCGGAACGAGTCAAAAAATTTAATTTTTGAAAAATATCTAAGGGGCAAATTTTTCCCAAAAGAAAAAATAGCGAACTTATTCCTAATACAGTTACCCAAATTAAAAGTCCTCCCATCGTGGGAGTGCCAGCCTTTTTTCGATGAAATCGAAAATAAACAGGGGCTGATTTTTCGTCTCTGATTTGCTTGCATAGTCTATGTTTATACAAAAAATGCGTAAGAAGCGGAGTCCAGGCCATAGCCACCATAAAAGAAAGGGTGCTCAAGAAAAAAATTTTAATGACGCTAAAATTATCCATATTTGTGCTCCGCCCCTCTACCCACCTAAGTTTTTCTTCAAAAATTTTGGCGGTTAAATGAGAAATTGCTTATTATAAAAATTATTAAACCTCTCTACTTTTAGATACAATATACAACGTTGGGTTAAAAGGTGCGAGGCTCCGCAACACCGCTGACCGTACGCTGATCTTTTACGCCAATTAATCGCTGATATTATTTCAGCATCATTTTAGCGTCGTTATCAGCGTTGAATCAGCGGCACTTTTATAGGTTAATAAATATTATAGCTATTGTGGCCAGTAGCAAAAAAAATTGAATCAAGGTAGTTCCGCTCGCCAAAAAAATACTTGCCAATCTTTCCTTTTTGTAAATCACAAAGCTAATAAAAAAATTACCAGCAAGAATAAGGATTCCAATAAAGGGAATAACAAAAATTTTCCAATACACCCCGCTCCAATCAATGCCAAAATAAATATTATAATGAAGAAAAACTAATTGTTCTGGTCCTGCTCCTTGAGCTATTTTTAAATAAAGCAAAAACCAACTTGCTAAATTCAGTATTCCCGAGATTATTAAATTTAATAAAATCAATTTGTTCCTCAAAAACAATCTAATTGGCACTTCAAAAAGATTCCAAATCATATTATTGATTGGGTTGTAGGTTATAGCTTCTTAGCTTTTTAGATCCTAAAAAGCTACAACCTAAGAAGCTAAAAAGCTATTAACAGTTTAACACCTTTTTTTATTATTTGCAACCCATTTTTAATATGATATAATAAAAAGCAAGTGGGTTTGATAAATCAACCCCCTACAATATCAACTTTATTAACTCTATTAACTTTTCAGACTCAACGCAGGCTAAAGCCTGCGGCTACCAATCTCTTGATCACTTTGTATACTTAATCTCTTAATCTCTTAATTCTATGTTCACCCCTACCCAACTTAAAAACATACTACAAAAAGCTGATATTTTAGAGGAAAAGGAATTCAAAAAATTAAATAAAGCCGCCCAATCAAAAAATGTCCCTCTTCAAGAATATTTAATAGAGAAAAAAATAATACCTGAAGACTTGCTCTATAATATTGCCGCCAATTATTTTAAGGTCTCTTCTGTAAACTTAAAAAGTAAAATTATCCCAAAAGATGTACTAAATCTCATTCCCGAGACTATTGCCCAAACTCACAAAATAATAGCTTTTGAAAAAGTCAATAAAAAACTTAAAATAGCCACCCTTGATCCTCAAAACCTACAAATTTTTGAATTTATTAAAAGAAAAACAAATTGTGAAATAGAAGTATATCTTACAACTCCTGAGAGTATTAAAAACGCCCTAAACCAATACCGCAAGCTTTTAGAAACAGAATTTGAAAAAATTACCAAGGAAGAAGTTACCAAAGGTCACGAAAAACTAAAAGAACTAATTAAGGATCAACCTGTCGCTAAAATTATTGAGAGCCTACTTGACTATGCTATAACAGAGAGAGCCTCTGATATCCATATAGAACCTTATGAAAAAAAAGTTGTTATCCGCTATAGAATTGATGGGATTCTAAAAAATGTTCTTACTCTTCCTAAGGATACGCTTGCAGGCGTTGTAAACCGAATAAAAGTGCTAGCAAATCTCAAAATCGACGAACATCGTCTTCCTCAAGACGGTCGATTTAAGCTCTCAACTGAGCGCTATAAAGTGTCTTTTCGGGTCTCTATTATTCCTGTTTTTGACGGCGAAAAAATTGTTATGAGAATACTTCAAGAAAGTAGTAAAATGATAACATTAGAAGAATTGGGCCTAGAATCAAAGCCACTAGAAATTACCAAAAGAAATATTAAAAAACCTTATGGCATGATTTTGGTAACTGGTCCCACGGGATGCGGAAAAACTACCACGCTCTATTCTATTTTACACATCCTTAATACCCCTGATGTTAATATCACAACCATTGAAGATCCTATTGAATATCAAATACCCGGAATCAATCAAAGCCAAGTGAACTCCAAAATAGGATTCACTTTTGCTAATGGGCTCCGAACGCTCGTTAGACAAGACCCTAATATCATTATGGTAGGAGAAATTAGAGACAAAGAAACTGCGGCTATCGCTCTTAATGCCGCCATGACAGGACATCTGGTTCTCTCTACTCTTCACGCCAATGATGCTGTTACCGCTTTGCCCAGACTTTTAGAGATGGGGATTCTTTCTTTTTTAGTAGCTTCCACTTGTAATATTATTATAGCTCAAAGGCTGGTAAGAAAAATTTGCCATAACTGCATTCAAAGCATTACCTTGGATAAAAAAGAAATTCAAGAACTAAAAAAACAAGTTGATCTTGAAACAATTCTTAAAACATTAGAAAGAGAAGGAACTATCTCTTCAGCCAAAGAAGCTCTTAATTCAATGCTTTTCTATCGAGGCAAGGGATGCCAAGAATGTCATGGAGAAGGATATAAAGGAAGAATTGGAATTTTTGAAGTCTTAGAAGTAACTAAGGAGATCTCACAAGCTCTTAAAAAGAACATTACGACAGAGGACTTAAGAGAAATAGCCAAAAAGCAAAAAATGATTAGCATGATAGAAGATGGTTTTATTAAAGCAAAAAGCGGTATTACCACTATCGAAGAAATCTTAAGAGTAACAAAAGAATAGAACAAAATTTCTCACCCAGAGGCCGATGAGCCTTTGGCTCAAAATGTTCTAAACAGTGTTTTGGATTTTGATATTGTTTCGCCTGCCTGCCGCAGGCAGGGATTTAAGATTTCTAAAATTATGGTCGAACCGATACTCTATAATGTCTTTTGCTGCTGGGCCGTTTTTATAGCCGCCCTCATTGCTTCGCTTAATATTTTCAAACATCTAAAGAGAGATCGAGAAGCAATCTCCTTCGCTTGGTTCTGGTTATTAACCGCTTTAATGTGGTTTCTGATAGGAGGAAGAAATCTTGTATTCTATTTTGTGGGACACACTCCTCTTGACAGACCATGGTTTCTTTTTACCCACATCCTTGTTATTTTTCCTCTGACACCTATAGCCTACTATATTTCATGGAAAGTTTTTGCCTCTCAAAAATTAAG
>Ga0066637_10001313_pt1 | contig 16014 bp, 12 predicted proteins | sample CryGeyCG2014_020_FD_62737 | JGI IMG/M metagenome (GOLD analysis project Ga0066637, IMG submission 62737) | Groundwater microbial communities from aquifer - Crystal Geyser CG08_land_8/20/14_0.20 | ecosystem: Environmental > Aquatic > Deep subsurface > Groundwater | place: USA: Utah: Grand County...
AAGCGCCCAAACGCGGACGCTACCTACTAAGTCCAAACAATCTTATAACTATCCGGGGATTTTGTCAAAGATTTCACAGGGTAATTTTCTGGCTAAGCCTAGCGACAAAATACCAAAACCATGCTATACTGGGGGCAATGAAATATCGATTATACACAACTTCCAAAAAAGCTTGGAGCGCCATGATCAAATCTATCGCCCAAGCCAAAAAATCAATTTATATTGAGATGTATATTTTTTTGGATGACACCACTGACAGCCATGACTTTATCGGATTGTTGGAGAAACAAGCGCTGGCCGGATTGGAAGTGGTAGTGATAGCCGACGCCTTCGGCAGTCTGGAGCTTAAAAAACAAACTATTATTGATTTACGCGCCGTCGGCGTGGAGGTTCTATTTTTCAGTCATTTCTGGCACCGGACGCATCGTAAAATAATTGTGATTGATAATCGCCTAGCTTTTACTGGCGGGGTTAATATTGAGAAAAAAATTATCAATTGGCAGGATATCCAAATCAAGATGGAGGGCAACAAAACCGTCAAAGCGGTGCTGCGCTCTTTCGCCCGCACTTATCAATCTTGCGGCGGTAAAAATAAAAACATCATATCTTACTATAAGAAATCATTGCTAAAGAAGATAAAATCCTTGGTGCTAGAAAATCTTCCGGTCCACAATGTCAGCTCCTTGATGGACTACTATAAAGAAAAAATAGTTTCTGCCCAAAGAAGCATCAAGATTATTACTCCCTATTTTCTTCCGCCCCGCTGGCTCATGGCGCTCCTAGACGACGCCCGGTGTCGCCAGATTGAAATTGAAATAATTATTCCCGAACATACCGATTTCCAAACGATTGATAAAATTAATTACTCTTACGTCTCTCAAATGGAACCGACGGGCATCAAATTTTATGCCAACCCTAAAATGAACCACGCTAAAGTTTTAATCGTGGATGACGACGAAGCGCTGGTCGGCAGTCAAAATCTAGACTCTTTATCATTTGGCCATAACCTGGAAGTGGGAGTATTTTTTAAACAAAAAGAAATTGTCAAAGAATTGATCCGGATTTTCAATAATTGGCGGGGCCAGTCTACCCCTTTTCAGATTGGGAAAATTAGATTAAACTGGTGGGAACAAATTAAGGTTAAAATAATCCGCCTGTTTTTATCCATTATCTAACGCTATGAGCAATAATTTCATCAAAATCCGAGGAGCCCGGGTCAATAACCTCAAAAACATTGATATTGATATTCCCCGCGATAAATTTATCGTCATTACTGGACTGTCCGGTTCCGGTAAATCTTCCTTAGCCTTTGACACCCTCTACGCCGAGGGTCAAAGACGTTATGTGGAGTCATTATCCTCTTACGCCCGCCAATTCGTCGGTCTAATGGACAAACCGGACGTTGACCTGATTGAAGGATTGCCCCCAGCCGTTTCCATTGACCAACGGTCGGTCAGCCATAACCCTCGCTCCACTGTCGGCACCATTACTGAAATCTATGATTATTTACGTTTGATTTATGCCAAAATTGGAGTGCCTCATTGCCCCCAGTGTCATAAGAAATTGAAGAAAGAAAAGAAAAAATTATTTTGTCCCGACGGTCATTTCACCAGGCCCGAACTCCAGCCGGGAGATTTTTCTTTTAACTCCTCAAGCGGAGCCTGCACCACCTGCGGCGGGCTGGGTAACAAACTGGAAGTTGATCCGGAATTGATTCTAAATCACAACCTCAGCCTGGCCCAAGGAGCCGTGAAACCTTGGACTCATTATAGCTCTCGTAACCAGCATTTACTGCTGGAAGAAGTCAAAAAATTAGGCGTCAGAAATAATTTTGATATTGATACTCCACTGAAGAGATTAAACACCAAACAGATTGAAGTTTTACTCCAAGGCGACAAAGACTTTGAGGGCGTCATCGCCAATCTGGAACGTCGCTATAATGAAACCGATTCCAGTTATATTCATCAAAAGATCGGCCAATATATGCAAGCTCTTCCTTGCCCCCAATGCTTAGGCAAGAGGTTAAAGCCGGAAATTTTAGCGGTGCAACTGGAAGGCGAATCAATCCATGCTATTGCCGAAAAAAATATTACCAATTGCCATAAATTTTTTGTCACTTTAGAAAAATCCGCCAAGCTCAATGAGCGCGACAAAAAAATCGCCGCCCCTATCGCTAAAGAAATTAAACGGAGATTGGATTTTATCAAGAACGTCGGGCTGGACTATCTCAATTTAAACCGCAGCGCCCACACTCTTTCCGGCGGTGAAGCTCAAAGACTAAGACTGGCCACTCAAATCGGATCGGCCCTAGTCGGCATTCTTTATGTTCTGGATGAACCATCTATCGGTCTGCACCAAAAAGACAATGATAAATTAATTAAAACGCTCAAACTGCTGCAAGACAAAGGCAACACGGTAATCGTCGTGGAGCATGATGAAGCTACTATTTTGGCCGCTGACTATGTGATTGATGTCGGTTTAGGGGCGGGCGAATACGGCGGGAAAATTATTTTTGCCGGTACCCCGCAAAATATCAAAAAAGATCCCAGATCATTAACCGGCGCCTATCTCTCCGGCCGCAAAACTATCCAAATGTCCCGGGATTACCGGCCGGGATCCGGAGAAAATATCAGTATTTTGGGAGCCAAAGAGCATAACCTGAAAAACATTGATGTTCATATCCCTCTGGGTAAATTTGTCGCCATCACCGGCGTTTCCGGTTCCGGCAAGTCGACTCTAATGACTGATATTTTAGCCAACGCCTTGACCCGTCATTTTTACCGAGCCAAAACTCACCCCGGAGAACATCGCGATATTAAAGGCTTAGATTTAATCGACAAGGTAATTGATATTGACCAGTCTCCGATTGGCCGCACGCCCCGCTCTAATCCCGCCACCTATACTGAAGTCTTTACCCCCATCCGAGATCTTTTTGCCGATATCACCGAAGCCAAAGTCAAAGGTTATAAAGCTAACCACTTCTCTTTCAATACTGTCGGCGGTCGCTGTGAAACTTGCAGCGGCGACGGCATTATCAAGATTGAGATGCAATTCTTGCCGGACATTTATATTAAATGCGAAACTTGTTTGGGCGAACGCTATAAAAAAGAAGTATTGGAAATCAAATATCGCGGCAAAAATATTTTCCAGGTTCTGGAAATGACCGTCCAAGAAGCGATGGGTTTTTTCAAAGAGGAAAAAAATATCCGCCAGAAGCTTCAAACTCTCTATGATGTCGGCTTAGGCTATATCAAGCTGGGTCAAAGCTCCACCACTCTTTCCGGCGGTGAAGCTCAAAGAATAAAATTGGCCACTGAATTATCGCGCCAAGCTACGGGCAACACTCTATACATTTTAGATGAACCGACCACCGGTCTGCATTTTGATGATATCAAACGTTTGCTGGAAGTATTGAATAAATTGGTTGATAAGGGCAATACGGTTTTAATCATTGAACACAACTTGGATATTATCAAATCAGTCGATTGGATAATCGATCTGGGACCGGAAGGCGGCGACAAAGGCGGTTATTTAGTGGCTTGCGGTACCCCCCAAGAAATTGCTAAAATAAAAAGCAGTTGGACCGGGAAATACTTAAAAAAATATTTTTAATTTATGCCTAATCGAAAAAAATTGGGTTTAGCCTTGGGTAGTGGCAGCTTTCGCGGACCGGCCCATATTGGCGTCATCAAAACTTTAGAGAAAAACAATATTCCCATTGATTTTCTGGCCGGATCCAGTATCGGCGCTCTCATCGCCGCGCACTATGCCGTCTGGCAAGATATCAAAAGATTAGAATCGGAAATACTGGGAAATCGTCGAGAAAAAATATCATTACTGTTTGACCTCTCCCGCAGCGGCGGGCTATTAACCGGCAACCGAGTCGAAAAATTTTTTCGAGAAATACTGGAGGGAGCCAAATTCAAAGATGCTAAAATTCCCTTAAAGATAATCACCACTGACATCCGCCAAGGTAAACCTTTTATTTTCCAAGAAGGCGATTTGGCCACGGCTGTTCGAGCCAGCGTTTCCATTCCCCTGACATTCAAGCCGTTAAAGTTTAAAGATAAATTATTAATTGACGGCGGAGCTTCCAACCCTGTCCCCGATAACGTGGTTAAAGATATGGGGGCTGATGTCGTTATCTCCGTTAATCTCTATAATCATCATAGATTTGATGACAAAAATCCCAATACCTCCCAGGTCGTGATGCGAGGTTTGGAAATATTACTGGCTAACCTAGCCAAAAGTAACACCAAGCACACTGACATTCTGCTGGAACCGGGAATAGGCGGAACCTACAAGGGATCACGATTAAAAAAATATTATGACCAGAAATTTATTTCCGATATTATCAAAGATGGGGAAATAATGACCCAGGATAGAATTGAAGAAATCAAAGAATTAATGAAATAAATCAAAGAAAAAATCCGCTGATTAAATAGCGGATTTTTATATTTTAATTACTTCTTGTTAATCGCCCTCAAAATCTCTTTATGCACCAAGCCATTGCTGGCGGCCATATCAGGACTCTTCAAATTCCAAGCTTTGTTTTTGAAATCAGTCACTTTTCCGCCCGACTCTTGAACAAGCAATACTCCCGCCGCCACATCCCAAGAATTGGCTCCGGGAATGACGATTGACTCCACTCGCCCGCAAGCGGTATAAGCTAACTCCAACGAGGCGCTACCTAATTGGCGACAATCTAAATCATGTAATTTATGATACTCATAATATTTCAGAGCTTTTTTGATATCACTGACCTTAGAGCCATGGCAAAAAGTATTTATTACTTTTTCTCCCTTATAACCAGAAACCTTTATTCTCTTACCGTTTAACCAAGCTCCGCTATCTGCCTCGGCTAAGAATAACTCATTCAAGGCCGGAGCAAAAATTATTCCTAAAATAAGTTTATTTTTATTGAATAAGGCGATAGAAACCGTCCATAAAGGGTTGTGCATGGAAAAATTATGAGTTCCATCGAGCGGATCAACCACCCACAGATAATCAGACACTCCGGAAATTTTTCCCGCCTCTTCCGACAAAATTCGATGTGCCGGAAAATGTTTTTTAATCTCAGAGATGATAATCTTCTCCGAGATTAAATCGGATTTAGTCACAATTTCATGTTGCGATTTAAATTTGGCGTCGCCCCGAGCATATTGATAGTATCGCTTCAGGAGTTCTTCCCCGGCCGAATAAGCGGCCGTCACGGCGATGGTTCGTAATTTATTATTCTTCATATCATTATTTGATTAATTCCAAAAGCTTTAATTCCAGTTGGCCCGTTTTAGTGTCCCAAAAAGCAAAACTGGCTTTTTGAAAAACGCCCCCTAATGTTCCGGGGTTAACCAGATTAATTTTATTTTTATTTTCTATCCAGGGTTTATGAGTATGTCCGTAAAAAATAATCTTGACGGCCTTATTCCTTTCCATCACTTTTGGAATATACTCCGGCTCGTGACAAACCCCGACAATTATTCCATCAACCTCCAGCGTGCCATAACGCCCCAGATAATTAACGCTCAGATAATTTGATAAAATGGAGTCATCATAGACTTCCATATTGCCTTGAACCAGAATTATTTCTCCGCCAAAACTCTTCGCCAAAAAATCAATCGTTTCCGAATTGGTCACATCACCGCAACAAATAATTTTTTCCATGTTGGCCTTTTTGGCCCAACGCAAAAAAATCTTCAAATTGGCCAAATTGTCGTGAATGTCAGAGATAATCGCTATTTTCATATTACTACGCCATAAATTTAATCTTTAAGACAACGCACCGAAAAACCAACAACTCGAACCGCGGCGCCGCGATAAAGTCCGACGGTTCCTAATGATAAATTCCGGATTATGGCGGCCGGACCGCCGCTAACCGCAGTTGACCATAAGCCGGTATAAGTACCCAGACCTTCAAAAGACCCGCCATTAACCCGATAGCCGGCTGGGAGAGCGGTAAAACCGAAGGAATCATCGCTGCCATCGCCCCAAGCAACAGACTTTAAATAAGTTCCGGCCGGAAAACAACCCGAATTGGGATCGCAATTAGAATCATTAATTACAAATCTGGCTAAGGTAGTCCAATCCGCATCGCTCGGAATATGCCAACCAGTCGGACAAACACCTGGCCGCGGCACGGGAAAAACACAACAAGGGTCGGCGGGACTGCTGTCGCAATCAATGGCATTACACGAGAATTCCAACTGCAAAGCTTCGGACCATTGATACAGACCGCCATAAGTGTCACATTCATCGCCGGCATTATTATTGTAACAATATTTTTCAATAACGCCGTCGTTGGACTGCTCGGCGCCGACATCAATCATGACGCCGTAATTCATATTCTTAGCCAGCCAACATTGACCGCCAATTTTGACGGTAGGATAAGATTGGAGATCGCGAGAATCAATGACAGGATCGCCGCAAGAACAATCCTGATCAACTATTCCTCCCGGAGTCAAACATTTTGGTCCGGGAGTTAAAGTCCCGGTGCTGCCACCAAGACAGAAAGAAACGGAATAAGAAGTTCCTTCCACCGCGGAGCTATAACTAACGGCGTTTTGATTACTGGTGTAAGAGCCATCGTTAGGCGTCGGGGCGCTGGGAATAATTTGCATATAAGTGGAAGTGCCGGTCGTAGAAGTCGAGTAGATTTGACCGGTGGCCCATTCAGTCACGGTGGGGTAGCGATTATTATCATTGAAAAATAATTCCAAGGCGGTCTGAATTTGTTTCATGTCGCCCGCTCTTTTAGCGTCCCGCGATTTGGCTCTGGCGTTAGTCAAGGAGATAATGGAAACGGTCGCCAAAATACCGATGATGGCAATCACGACGAGAAGTTCAATGAGGGTAAAAGCTTTTTTAGGTTTAAACATAATCGGCTATAACTTAAGGCCCTATTTTAATAATAAGGCCTTTTTATCCAAATTTGATTTATTCTTTCCTTAATTTGATCTCATAATCCATCTGCTCAATCTTCCGCAAATGGCCTCGCGCTTGATCATACTTAGTCCGTAAATATCCGGTTAAATCAAAATCAACTAATTGGGCCATAATCTCATTGACAATTTCTTTAATCTCTTTGACTCGTCCAAATTTTCCCGCCGCCGCTTCGTTAGTGGCCGCTCGAACCAACTCTCCGATTAAATCGCAAATTCCACCCAAGTAAGTTTCATAATTTAATTTAATTCCTTTAATAATATCCAACGGCTGACCGCTTAATACCAAATATAACATTTTAGCTTCCGTATATTCTTCCACGGCCGCCTTGAAAGATCCTTCCTGATATAATCTGACAACCCCAAAATTTTTATCTAATTTAGTCAGAATTTCTTCCACTTCCTTAAACTTCTCTTCTGCCGGTTTGAGATCCCCCCGATGGAGCGCAAAAATAATCTTTTTGGATTCAAACAAGGCGACATTGGCCAAACTGCCGATTTGGCGTCTCTCGCTACCGCTCTCGGTGTACTCACTCTTCAATTTCTCAATAAATTTTTTATCAATCATAAAAATGTTATTTATTATTTACAAACCCGAAACACTTCATCAATTGTCGTCTCACCTTTCAAAGCTTTGAGCACACCGTCTTGGAGCATGGTAATCATGCCATTCTTGATTGCCTCTTGTTCAATATCATAATCCGAGAAAGCTGGATTCTGGATGGCCTTACCTATTTCCGGATTGGCCCCGATGGTTTCATACAAACCGACACGCCCCTTATAACCGATGAAATTACATTTATCGCAACCGACACCTTTGAAGAATTTAATATCGGTTGGAACTTTAACGACCGGATTTTTGATCTGAGCTAAAATAGTTTTAGCCTCCGCTAAAACAGCCGGATCAACCGTAGCCTCCTGACGACAGCTAGGACAAATCTTACGCGCCAAACGTTGACCCACGGAACACTCAATAGAGTTGGCCAACTGTTGGCGGTCAACACCCAATCCCAAGAAACGGGAAATGGCTCCCGCAGCGCTATTGGCATGAATGGTAGACAAAACTAAGTGGCCGGTTAAAGCCGCCTCAATGGCAACTTTAGCGGTCTCTTCGTCTCGGATTTCTCCAATCATCATAATATTTGGATTCTGCCGCAAGAGCGATCTCATGGCTGCCGCAAAAGTATAGCCCTGCTCGGCATTAATTTGAGTCTGGATGATGCCTTCCATCTGATATTCAATCGGATCTTCCACGGTGATAATCTTCACATCGGATTTATTCAAAGTTTTTAAAATGCTGTATAGAGTGGTCGTCTTACCGGACCCGGTCGGACCGGTAGTGATAATAATACCCTTAGTCTTTTTCATACTCTTGGTCAAAACTTGTAAAGAGTAATCTTCAATTCCCAAAATATCCATATTCAAAGCGCCTTCTTTGCCGGATAATAATCGGATAACGATAGTTTCGCCGTAACCGCCGGAAATAATGGAAACCCGGCAATCCATTTTGGAACTGCCCAAGAAAATGGCAAAGCGACCGTCCATAGTGGCTTGTTTGACATTGGTGACAAAGCCGGACAGTAATTTAATCTCTCCCAGGACCGGCAGATAATGTTCTTTGCTTAAACGTAGCATGTCATGCATCACCCCATCAATTCGCAGCCGAATCTTGACATCAGTTTCCGTCGGTTCAATATGCAAATCTCCGGCCTCGCTCTTCACCGCCAAAGAAATGATAATCGTAATTAAATCTTTGACCGGAATATTCTTAATTAATTCGCTAATCATCTCCGGAGTCTTGAGCAAGTCAAAGGCGCGAGCCAAATCAGCTTCATTAATTTTAATGCCCCGACCCATAGTTTGCGACACGACGATATCATATAATTCATTGACATAATCAAAGTCGCCGATGACTCGATAAATTTCATCCAAAGTAGTCATCCCGTCCATTGCTTTTAACACGCCGTCTTGCAGCATGGTGATCATGCCGTTTTCAATGGCTTGCTGTAGAATCTTAAAAGCAGGGGCGTTATCAATCGTGAGCTGCTTAATCTTTTCGTCCATGGTAAATATTTCATAAATACCAATCCGACTCTTATAACCGATTCCGGCGCAATAATCACAGCCGGCTCCGGCTTTAAATATTTTTGGCAAGGTGGTCGGAATATTAATTCCCGACTTGGGCGAAATAACCGCCAGAATCTTTTGTAATTGTTCTTTTTCCGCTTCGGTTAAAATATGTTCCACGCGACATTGCGGGCAAACTTTCCGCACTAAGCGTTGGCCGATAACCACATTAATGGACGGCACTAAAAAATAAGGTTTAACTCCCATGTCAATCATCCGCGGAATAACCCCGGCCGCATCATTGGTATGTAAAGTGGACAAAACCAAGTGACCGGTGAGTGAAGCCTGGACGGCAATCTCAGCCGTTTCCAAATCACGAATTTCTCCCACCATTACAATGTTCGGATCTTGGCGCAAAATAGAACGAAGACCATCGGCAAAATTATAACCCTTTTTGGCGTTAATCTGACTTTGGCTGATACCTTTTAATTGATATTCAATCGGGTCTTCAAGCGTAATAATCTTGGTGCCGGGTTCATTTAATTTATTTAAAATCGCATATAAAGTGGTGGTTTTACCGGATCCAGTCGGGCCGGTAGTTAAAACTAAACCATTAGGCTTGGCGATACCGGCCCGCAAAACTTCAAAAACTTCCGGGCGCAAACCCAATTCCTCAAACGACAAACCGACTGAGCTGGAACGGAGCAAGCGCATGACAACGCTTTCGCCATAAGCGGTAGGCAAAAAGGAAGAGCGGACATCAATTTTTTCATTGGTCAAAAAAATAGAGTAACGGCCGTCTTGCGGCTGGTCTTCAATATTAATCTTAACCCCCGCCAAGATTTTCATCCGGGAAACAATTTTTTTCCATTTTAAACGATCAATCGAGGCCGCTTCTTGGAGCACGCCATCAATCCGTAAACGAATAGCCACGCTGGCCGCTTCCGCCTCAATATGAATATCCGAAGCCCCGGTCTTCATCGCCGTCGCTAAAATTAAAGTCACAATATCCGAAATATTAACTTTATTAATTTGCTCGTTTAAATTCTTATAACTCAAAATTGCGTTTTTGAATTTTTCCAAATCCTCTTCTTTGATCTCCACGCCGGAATCATATTTCTTGACCTTCGGCAGATTTTTATAAAACTCCCAGGCATTTTCCAGACTGCTCGGAGAAATAGCATAGAGACGACTCTTGGTAAAATATTGGGTATTGATCCGAGTGATTATCTCTTGGATCTTCGGTTCCTCCGGAGTAGTAGTTCCCATCCGAATATTTTCACCGTCATAATAAAAACAAACTAAATTATATCGGCGCGACTCCTCTTCCGGAATTAATCCAATCGCTTCCGGGCTGATCGGAAAACCGAAAAGATTGACATAATCCAAACCCAAAAACGTCGCCCGAGTTTCAGTCTGCTGTTCAATTTTTTTTAATTGAATTTCTTGCTGTTTAGCTATCAGTTTGCCTTGAGGAGTATTATCATCCGAGGGCGCCGCAGTCTTGCTCAACAAACTGGAAATGGAGTCAAATCCGCTCATAAAAAGGAGAAATTATTTAAAACTAATTGGCTTATTTCTAATGCTTTCCGGCGCTAATCGTTCCAGCTTGCTCTCAATGCCCCGGCCCAAATGATTGAACAAATTAGTCCAAGCCACCACCTGGAAAGTACTCAAAATTGAACCGCAGAGAATAATAAAGACGACCAAAATAATGGTACCTAAAATCACGACGCTCCAGAAAGCTAAGGCCGTAAACATTGATAAGAGGGCTAGGGCCAAGAAGAAAAAAGGAATGACTAAAATTAAGACGGCGGTCAGAATAACAAAAGTGGCGAAAAAACTAATAGCGAAAAGCAAGAAAGCCAACTCTAAACTGACAATCCAATTTTCTCGAAAAAGTTTCCCGGCGCTTCTCAGGGCCGACCGAAAATTAGCCTTCTGCAAAACGATAAAAGCGATGGCATATTTAATCATCAAAGAAAAGGCCACGGCTAAAGGAATAAATAAAACAAATAACAAAATGTAAAGAGCGCCCGAAAAGATTTTATTCCAAAATAAGAATACCAGAGGCAGGCTGACCAGTATCACTAACATATTAATGACAACCTTGGAAATGATATTAAGTCCCAAGACCGGCCAAAAGCTCTTGACCCCGGCCGCCACTCCCACATGCAAACTTAAATCAGCCACCTCTTTTTTGCTCTTGAGAATCTGATTGGAATTATTGACAATGGCAATTTGAGAAATGACAGCCAACCAAATCAATAATAAAAAGGCGGCCAGAATTATTAAAGCAATGACCAGGATTAACGACATAAAAAACGGATCCTGGCTAAACATACTAAAAATTTTAGGAAAAAATCCCCAACTAAAAAAACCGGAATGGAAAAAATTACTCCAATTATACCACCACTCCAAGGAAGCATTACGGCTCATAGCTCGAGTTAAGATCTGATATTCAGCTCCGATGCTTAAAAGAGACGCAAATAAACCGAAAAACCACAAATACCGGTTTTTCCAAGTAATTTTGAAAGATTGCAAAAGCATTTGGCGATATGAAAACATAAAATTGAAAAGCCTAATTTAAGGCTTATTAATTTAAATTAAAGTTGAAAAACTTCTAATAGTTTGGTACTATTATAACATACTAAATAATTCTAAACAAATGATATGGCTAAAGTAATTACGGACAAAAAACTGGTGGATGAGCTGTTAAGCCGAGGAGTGGAGAAAATCTACCCCAATCGGGAATTACTCGAAAAAAAGCTATTAAGTGGTGCCAAGATTCGTCTGTATTGCGGTTATGACCCCAGTGCCAACGCTCTCCACATTGGCAATGCCATCTCCATTAATAAACTGGCCCAATTCCAAAAACTGGGCCATGAAGTTATTTTTTTGATAGGCGACTTTACCGGCATGATTGGCGATCCGACCGACAAAAAAGCGACCCGCCAGAAATTAACCAGAAAAGAGGTTTTGACCAATTCTCGACATTATCAAGCTCAAGCCTCGGCTTATCTGGATTTTGATGGCGGGAACCCCGCCCAAGTTCTATACAACAGCGCCTGGAATGATAAATTAACTTTTAAAGACCTGATTGAACTCTCCTCTAACTTTACCGTCCAACAAATGATTCAGCGCGATATGTTTCAAGATCGTCTCAAGGAAGCCAGGCCGATTTATCTCCACGAATTTCTCTACCCCCTGGCTCAAGCTTATGACAGCGTAACCATGGATGTTGATTTGGAAATTGGCGGCAACGACCAGATGTTTAACATGATGTGCGGTCGGGACTTAATGAAATCTCTAAAAAATAAAGAAAAATTCGTTTTGACTCTTAAACTTCTGACCGATGATGCCGGTAGCAAAATGGGCAAGTCGGAAGGCAACGCCGTTTTCTTGGATGCCAAACCTAATGATATGTATGGCATTATTATGTCCTGGCCGGACGGAACTATCCCGACCGCTTTTGAACTTTGCACTAATGTTCCCTACGAAGAAGTCAAAAAAATTACGAGCAATTTAAAAACTTCTCGAGCCAACCCCCGCGACTTAAAAATGCATCTAGCTTTTGAAATCACTAAAATTTATCATGGCGAAAAATTAGCTTTAGAAGCTCAGGAGAACTTTATCAAAACCGTCCAGAATAAAGAAATGCCCGATGAGATTCCCGGCCACAAAACTAATTCTAGCTCCATAAATATTGTTGACCTTTTGGTGGAGAGCAAACTCGCTCCCAGCAAAAATGAAGCTCGCAGACTGATTGAACAGGGCGGCATTAAAATTAAAGAAGGTAATAATGATTTTGCCGTCGTTAAAAATGCCAATCTGACTATAGAAATAAAGAAAGGAATTATCGTCCAACGAGGCAAAAGACAATATCTAAAAATAACCAAATAAATGGCTATTCTCCAAAAAATTAAAGCGGAAATCAAAAAAGCGGCAGGAGCTGATCTGGATATCAGCTATCCGCCCAACTCTGAGTTAGGCGATCTGAGCCTGGCTGTTTTTGCCGTCGCCCAAGGCAAAAACCCAGTAGAGGTGGCGCAAAAAATCAGTCAGAGTCTAAATCAAAACAAAAAACTCAAAACTTTAGTTGCGGAAATTAAAGCGGTCGGCCCTTACGTCAATTTTTTTCTAAACTATGATAATCTGGGTAACCAGGTGCTAACTGCCATTAAAAAGGAGAAAGATAAATATGGGCAAAATAATTCCGGTCAAAGAGCCGGGGTAATGATTGAGTTCTCCAATGGCAACACCCACAAAGAAGTTCATATCGGGCATCTCCGTAATATTTGTTTTGGCGACAGCGTCACCAAATTATTAGCGGAAAGCGGCTACAAAGCTATCCCCGTGTCCTACATCAACGACTTTGGCATCTTCGTGGCCAAAACTCTTTGGCAGTATAAAAAAAATGAGGCTCATTATCAATCAATGAAAGGTGGCCAGGGCTATATTCTAGGGACTTGTTATAAAGACGCCGTGAGTGCCTTAGAAAATAATGACGACGCCAAAGCCGAAGTAACTCAAATCATGAAAGAGATTGAAAGCCGCCGAGGTAATTATTACCGGCTCTGGCGGAAAACTAGACTCTGGAGTATTGCCTACCTCAAAGAAATTTATCAAGAACTGGAAATTAAATTTAAAAAAACTTTCTACGAAAGCAAAGTGATTGCCGATGGGCTAAAAATTGTCAATCAATTAATCCGGAAAAAGATATTAATTAAAAGCGAGGGCGCCATCATCGCCGACCTAGAAAAATATAATTTAGGCGTTTTGCCGATTATCCGTTCCGACGGTACCGCTCTTTATCCCGTGGCTGATCTGGCCTTAGCGGTCAAAAAATTCCAAACCAATAAAATTACCGAGTCAATTCATGTGGTGGATGTTCGCCAAGGATTATATTTCAAACAAATCTTCAAGATTCTGGAATTAATGGGCTACCAACAAAAAATGACTCATCTGGCCTATGACTTTGTCACTCTGCCCTCGGGTATGATATCTTCACGCAGTGGCAATGTCATCACTTATCGCGAATTATTAGACGAAGCCAGAGAACAGGCCATCACCGAAACTAAAGCCAAGAGAATTGATTGGAGCGACAAAAAAATCAAACAAGTGGCCACTGAAATTGCTCTGTCCACTATCAAATTTGAGATGCTCAAAGTTTCCTCCCAGAAAACCATTACCTTTGATATCAAAGAAGCTTTAAAATTTGAAGGTTATACCGCTACTTATCTCCAATATACTCATGCTCGGATTACAAGCCTGGCCAAAAAAGGTGGCGGCAAAAAAGTTAAAGCTGATTACAAATTATTGTCAGAACCGTTTGAGAAAACTTTGATTATCAAAATGGCCAAATACCCAGAAGTTGTCCTGCGCGCCGCTGGTAGTTATGCCCCTTCCGAAATTACCAAATATTTATTTGAACTGGGCCAAGATTTCAATGACTATTATCACAATATTCAGATCATCAAGAGCGACCCCAAAACCAAGGCGGCCCGCCTGGAATTAACCGGAGCGGTTGGACAAATAATCAAAAATGGCCTAAAGTTATTGGGCCTTAAAGCAATTAACGAAATCTAACCTAAAAATATGGAACAGACTGATAACCTCATGGAAAAATTAGTTTCCCTGTGCAAACGCCGGGGCTTTATTTTCCCTTCCTCGGAAATCTACGGTGGCTTTTCGGCTATTTATGACTACGGCCATTACGGTACCCTGCTCAAAAATAATATCCGCGACTCTTGGTGGAAAAACATGATTCAAGAACGAGACGATATTGTGGGCCTGGACGGCGCCATTTTTATGAACCCCAAAACCTGGGAGGCCTCCGGCCACTTAAGCAGTTTTGACGATCCGCAAGTGGATTGTAAAAAATGTCAGAGCCGTTTCCGTGCCGATCATCTGCTGGAAGATCACGGAATTAATGCCGACAAAGCCGGTTTGGAGTTTATCAATGAAGAATTAAATAAATTGAAAGAGGCCGGGAAATTAAAATGCCCGACTTGCGGCGCCAAAGATCTGACTGAAGCCAAAAGATTTTCCCTGATGGTTAAATCCAACCTGGGTTCTCCCACCGATGAACTGAGCGAAGAAAATGTCGTTTACCTCCGTCCCGAAACTTGTGGCAATATTTTCTTACAATATAAAAATACGTTAGATTCCAGTTCCCATAAATTACCTTTTGGTATCGCTCAAATCGGCAAAGCTTTCCGTAATGAAATTGTCGCTCGCCAATTTATTTTTCGCACTCGAGAATTTGAGCAAATGGAAATGCAATACTTTCTCTTCCCGCAAGACGTTAAAGAGAAGTTTGAGGATTGGAAAAAAGCTCGGTGGAGCTGGTACTTAGCCAATGGCATCAAGGAATCCGAGATCAGATGGTATAAGCATGAAAAGCTGGCTCACTATGCGAGCAATGCCTATGACATTGAATATAATTTCAAATCTTTGGGGGGCTTTAAAGAAGTGGAAGGCATTCATGCTCGGGGTGATTTTGACTTGACCCAACACAGTAAATTTTCCGGCATAGATTTAAGCTATTTTGACGAAGCCACCAAAACTCGCTTCATGCCCCACGTCGTGGAAACTTCCGCCGGTTTAGGCCGCCTGTTATTTATGATGATTGATAAAGCTTACACCGAAGAAACTTTAGCCAACGGCGAGGCCAGAACTGTCTTAAAATTCCCACCCAAATTAGCTCCGATTAAAGTCGCTATTTTCCCGCTCCTCAAAAATAAACCGGGACTGGTCAATAAAGCCCGCGAAGTTTATCATTCCCTCAAATCAGAATTTATGTGTGAATTTGATGATAATGGTAATATTGGCAAGCGTTATCGGTGCCAAGATGAAATCGGCACCCCCTTTTGCCTGACCATTGACTTTGACAGTTTGGAAAATGATGATGTCACCGTCCGAGACCGAGATAGCAGGGAGCAGGCCAGAATCAAAATTACCGAATTAAAAAACTACTTGAAGGCGCGACTCTAAATTCATTTTTGGA
>Ga0066637_10001319_pt1 | contig 16000 bp, 12 predicted proteins | sample CryGeyCG2014_020_FD_62737 | JGI IMG/M metagenome (GOLD analysis project Ga0066637, IMG submission 62737) | Groundwater microbial communities from aquifer - Crystal Geyser CG08_land_8/20/14_0.20 | ecosystem: Environmental > Aquatic > Deep subsurface > Groundwater | place: USA: Utah: Grand County...
AATCTGCCAAAAGCTTGGATTGCGCAGTTGCCAAGCATCAAAGAACAGGGTAGTCATGAAATTACTTTGCAGGAAAACGGGAAAAGCGTTAAATTTACTTTGAAAGTATGAGCTCCAGAAAAACCAACTTTATATTTGTCACAGGCGGGGTCTGTTCTGGGTTAGGCAAGGGCATTACTGCGGCTTCAATCGGCGCTTTGCTAAAAGCCTGCAAAATGTCGGTTTTTTCCATTAAGTTTGACCCGTATTTGAATGTTGATCCCGGAACCATGAATCCTTATCAGCACGGTGAAGTTTTTGTGCTGGATGACGGCACGGAAACTGATTTGGATTTAGGCCATTATGAGAGGTTTTTGGATGTGCATTTGACTAAAGCTTCCTCGGTTTCTACCGGCCAGATCTATCAAAAAGTAATCGCCCAAGAGCGAGCCGGCCGTTTTCTGGGCAAAACCATTCAAATTATTCCCCACATAACCAATGCCATTAAACAGTCAATTCACGAAGCCGCTGAAAAGCATAAGCCAGATGTTCTAATCATGGAAATTGGCGGCACAGTAGGGGATATTGAAGGGGAGCCGTTTTTGGAAGCTGCCAGACAGCTGAAAAACGAACTTGGCAACCAGGTGCTTTTTGTCCATGTAGCTTTGCTGACTTATTTGAAAACCACCAAGGAATTGAAAACCAAGCCGGCACAAAGTTCGGTCAAGGAGCTTCAAAGAGCCGGTATTCATCCAAATATAATTATTGCCAGATCAGATGAAAAAATTAGAAAGGAAAACATCGAAAAATTAAGCTTATTCTGCGGCGTGCCTTTGGAGGCGGTGATTCCAGCAGAAACCTCCAGAAGTATTTACGATGTCCCGGTTAATCTGGAAAAATTCAACATAACCAAACAAATTTTTACAGCTTTTGGCATCCCGCCTAAAAGGCCGGCAATTGCCCCCTGGCGCGAGCTGGCAAAAAGGATGAAGAATGGGAGCGTAAAAGTCAATATTGCGGTTGTCGGCAAATATACTGAACATGGTGATGCCTATCTTTCAATAGTAGAAGCTTTGAAAAGCGCGGCTTGCGCCAATTCAATTAAGCTGGTTTTGGAATGGGTTGATTCAGAAAAACTGGAAAGTCAGGATGAGAAAGAATGGTCTAAAATAAAAAATGCCAGCGGGATTTTGGTACCCGGAGGTTTTGGCGCACGGGGGATTGAGGGCAAGATTTCCGCGGTTAAATACGCCAGGGAAAATAAAATCCCTTACTTTGGCCTGTGTCTGGGTATGCAAATTGCGACCATAGAATTTGCCAGGCATAAGGCTGGCCTTAAGCGGGCTAACAGTACGGAGTTTGAGCCTGACGCGACCGAGCCGGTTATTCACATTATGCCTGATCAGGAGAAAAAAATGCTCCAGCAGGATTATGGCGCCACTATGAGGCTTGGTGTCTGGACCTGCAAATTAACCGAAAATACCAAAAGCCATGAAGCTTATGGTAAGCAGTTAATCCAAGAGCGTCATAGGCATAGATTTGAATTTAACAATCAATTCAAGGAAAAGCTTGAAAAGGCCGGCTTAGTAATCGCTGGCACTACGCCGGATGATCAGCTGGTTGAAATAATTGAAATAGCTGACCACCCCTGGTTTGTGGGCGTTCAATTCCATCCTGAATTTACTTCCAGACCGCTGCAGGCCCACCCGCTTTTTCGTGAATTTATCGCCGCGGCTAAGAAACACAAAAAATAACCTCGCTTCGGATAAACCAAAGATTTGTTTAGAGGTTATTTAACTGGCGTCACTTCCACAAAGCTGGCGGCTTTTAGTTTGCCGTTAAAGCGCTTAACTTTTTTATTGCTAAAAGCGACCAAACCATTTTTTAAGGCGTATAAAGTATCGTCCGAACCATGGCCGACATTTTTGCCAGCCCTGATCTTAGCGCCTCGCTGGCGGACAATAATCATGCCAGCCTTAATTTTTTCACCTGCGTAAACTTTAATGCCTAATCGTTTTGATTGCGAGTCTCGGCCTAAACTGGTTGTGCCAACCCCTTTTACATGTGCCATATTGGTAAGTAGGTAAGTGTTAACTTAAATAAAAATGTATAAGAATATTATGACAAAGCTCTGCTTATGTCAACAGCTCTACGAATTACGAATAAGTATGCCATCGCCATACGGCGGGGTCTCGCCAACTTGTAAATAGCTTTTAAAGACCTGCCCGGCATGTCGTCTCGGCAGGCGGGTGGCGGGAAATTTGCGAATGAGGCACTGGATTTACTTCTATTCATACATTCGCATTTTTTTCGCTAATAAGTTCCCACAACAATATAAAGCGCTACAACTAAAATCAATCTCTATTGAAATGGGTTGATTATAGTTACTTTATCTGCTAGGCCTTTTTTGTTGTCGAGCTTTAAATTTATGTCCTGCAATTCATTCAGTTTCAATTTTTCCTGTTTTTGCTGGAGTTTTTCCTCTGGTACAGAATTAGAAATTAGTGGTTGGTACCAACTATTGTAGCTTGAAAGGGCTATATAGACCAGGCTAATTACACTAAAAACAATCAGACTAATGGCAATTATGTTACTTAGTTTGATTAATTGTAGGTGAAAATGGGGTATTTTTAGTTTAATTTTCATAGCGTTTTAATGCCAAGGCACAGTCCCAGAAAGATTCAGGCTGTAGCTATCTTGCTCGTTCTGTCTAAGTTCAATCGAAGTAATTAGCACATAGGACTCGTTCGACTCAAAAGACTTTAGAAAATTTAACAATCCTTCAATTGAGCCAGTTAAGCTTAAGGAGAATCCTTTCTCTTCTATGCCAAAGCCATTTTGGTTGCTTGGCGGGGTACGGGAAGGTTCAGTCAGATTAAGATCTTGTTCAACATTGTACTGTCCAGCCAGATTTTCGATATATTCCACCAGTTTTAAGGCTTGAGTGCGGTCAAAAAAGGCCTTGTTCAATTTTGCCGAACTGTCTTGTATTTGTTCCAGTTGTTTTGAAAGCGTGGAAAGGTTAAGTTTTTGCCGGTTGTTAAGTTCAATATTGACTTGCGAATCCAAAACTTTGTTCTTATCTTGAGTTAGTTTTCCAGGTAGGTACATAAAATCAAGCCAAAGCAAACCAGAAAGTAAAATAATGCTGGCGATTGACCAAATAATTATGTTAGTTTTTTGTGAAAAGCGAATCATGGTTTTGGCAGATTTTTAATGTTGACTGAAATAGAAAAACTCAAGTCAGTTTTTTTTGTTTGTAAAGGGAAAATCACATTGGTAACCAAATCGCTTTGCTGCAGAATTTTTTCATAATTAATATAAGCGTCTCTAGTGGTGGCTTTGCCGGAAAAAGCTAAGGTAGCGTTTTTTTGGTCAATAGCGATCGAATTTATTTTGATATTTTTCGGGGTTAGTGCGGCAAAACCACTGATTATCGGACTCCAGGCAACAAAACGTTTTTGCAAAGCCTGCAAAGCCATGATTTGCAGGTTAACTCCTTTTATCCGGTCAGTGATCGAAGTCTGACCTTGGGATTGGGTAAGCAGCTTGGTCCGCTCCGCCTCCAGTACCAAATCATTGGCCTTTTTGTTAAGCAGTTTAGTGCCGATAAAAATGCTTAAGCCCATGATTATTAACAGGCTGATTAAAGTAATAATAAAGGCCCTGATAAGTACAAAAATCATCTTGAGTTTAAGCTCATTTTTCATGGCAGGAGAAGTAAGATTGACTAGCATCATAAATTTTTGTCGGAAAACCAAGGCAAATTTTGAGCGCCTCTTAAAGACAGGCCGATTGCGGTTGCGTAAGAAGGTGCTAAATGAAGCAGCTTTTCGCCAGGGTTTATTAAATTGCTGGGCCAGCCGCCCAATCGAACGGGCAAGGAGATCATGGAAGATATAAGTTCGTCTAAATGCGAGAGCTTTGCTCCGCCGCCGACCAAAGTTAAATCTTTAACCTTGAAGTTTTTAATTGAATGCTCTTCGTAAAAACTGATGATTTCCATGGATTTTTGCAGCAGGGGCTTTAATTCCGGTTCCAAAATTTGTTTGACAACACCCTTGCTTTTTTTGGGATCCAAGCCGCAGATTATTTTAGCCTGCTCTGCTTCGTTGGCGTTTAAACCCAATTTTATCTGTAAAACGCCAGTCAGCTGATTTCCGGAAATTGCCAGGGTTGAGGAATAAGCTACGAAATCTTCTTCTGTAATTATTATGCCTGTCCGGTTAGCACCCAGGTCGATAATCATATGGCTTCCACTCCCGGGAATTTCTTCCAAAGCAAATCGGCTTAAAGCGGCTGATTCGGTTTCTAAAATTAAAGGAGTGAGCCTGGCTTGTTTACAGACTTCTAAATAGCTTTCAACCAAAAGTTGGGGGGCAACAGAAACCAAGGCCCTGATCTTTTTGTCTTCAGGTTTGGGCTCGCCAATAATTTGCCAGTCAATATAAGCTTCGTCCAGATTCAAAGGTATGTGTTCGGCCAGGCCTTCACGAAGGTTCGCATCAAAATTTTCGTGCATATCATTGGGCAGCTCAATAATTTTCGTAAAAGTTTTTCTTTCCGGAAGACTTAATATCGCCGCTGAAGTTGAAGGATGCTTTAGGTGAGGCTTTTTTACCAGATCTTTTAATAAACCAGAAAGGACTTTTAAATCTTTAATTTCACCGTCAGTTACAATGCCCTCGGGTATGGGCCGGGAGCTGATGGAATTAAGCTTAAATTTTTTGCCTTTGGGAATAAGCTGAACCATGCGGACCACCTGATCGCTTATATCAATGCCCATTGCGTTTTGAAACGGCCGCAGAAGTTTCATGTTATTAATTAATCTGGTCAGTTAAGGAATAAATCGGCAGGATAACCGCTACGACAATTCCGCCCACGCCTCCGCCTAACAAGAGAATTAAAATTGGCTCAAGAATTGAAGTTAAATTGCTCGTAACTTGATCAACTTCTTCTTCATAAAATTTTGCCACCTCTTCGCTTATTGTATCAAGAGTACCACTTTGTTCGCCAACCGAAATCATCTGCGTGACTATTGGCGGGTAAAGGTGGGGATGTAAAGCTAGAATGCTGGCAATACTTGAACCTTTTTTGAGCTCATTTGCGGTTTTTTCCAAAGATTCTCTGAAGATGACATTGCCTATTGTCCGGGAAATAATCTGGAAGGTTTGGACTATTGGAATGTCAGTTTTCAGCAGGGAGCTTAAATTCCTGGTAAATCTTGCTAGATTAATTTTTTTGATAATCGGGCCGAAAATAGGAGTTCTTAAAAGCAGTCCATGCCAGATGTGGCGGCCCTTTGGCGTGTGAATGACCCAGCGAAATAATATCGCCAGGCCGATAATGGCGGGTATGAGGAAAAAAATGTAATGCTGAAAAAAATTAGAAATTCCTATAAGAATTCGGGTTGGCAAAGGCAAGGTTCCGCCAGTTTGAGTAAAAACCGTCATCAACTTCGGGATAACTACTGTCATCATAACCACGCCCAAAACAATCATGGCGGAAATTACGATCACTGGATAAGTCAAAGCACCCTTAACCTTAGCGACAAGTTGATGATCTTTTTTTATCTGAATTGTCAGCCGGTATAAAACTTCGTCCAGTTTTCCCGAAACTTCGCCTGCCGCAATCATGTTGGTAAAAAGCTCGGGGAAAATTTTTGGATATTTTCCCATGGAGATTGAAAGGGTGGTGCCGCTTTCTACATCATGGCTGATTGATTCGATGATTTTTTTAAAGCCTTTGTGCTCTGTTTGCTTGGCCAGGGTGTCTAAAGCATGGCTAAGAGAAAAGCCGGTTTTGACCATAACCTGCAGATTCTGCAAAAAAAATATTTTTTGCACCACCGGAACTCCGCCGAAAATGAAATTGACTTTGAATTTTTTTTTGACGCCAGGAGTTATCAGCCGGGTATTTACCAGGGCCATTCCTCTGACTTTCAGTAATGAACCCAAGAACTGTTCGTTTTTTGCTTCCAGAGTGCCGGTTGAGGTCTGGCCAGAGGCGTTTTTGGCAGTGTAAAAGAATTTTGGCATAGTTTATTCTTTGGTAACGCGCAAAACCTCTTCTATGGTGGTTATTCCGTATTTAGCTTTAATAAAGCCGTCTTCAGCCATGGTCAGCATGTCTTGTTTTTGCGCGGCACGGCGCAAGTCTTCGGTTGTGCATTTATTTAAAATTAAGTCGGCAATTTCGTGGGTTATCTCCAAAACTTCGTAAATACCGATTCTGCCTTTGTAGCCTTCGTGATTGCATTGCTTGCAGCCTTTGCCTCGGTAAAAAAGCAAAGATTCTATTGATGTTGAGGCTGAAATTATGGCGCCTTCCCGTTCAAGCGTGTTAAGAATGAATTTAACATTAAATTGTTTATCCAGATCCTCAACCGCGGCTTTTGAAAGTGTGTAGCTTTGGATGCAGTGCAAACAGATTTTTCTGACAAGCCTTTGGGCCATCAGTATGTTGGTGGTTGAAGCAATCAAAAAAGAAGGTACGCCCATTTCACCAAGCCTGGGCAGGGCAGTAACCGCGTCATTGGTATGGAGGGTGGAAAGAACCAAGTGCCCGGTCATGGCAGCGTTGGCAGCAATTTCCGCAGTCTCATTATCACGGATTTCACCAACCATGATGATGTTGGGGTCTTGCCGCAGAAGCGAGCGCAGGCCGTTGGCAAAAGAAAAGCCGATTTTTGGATTGACCTGGCTTTGATTAATTTTAGGCATCCGGTACTCAATCGGGTCTTCAACCGTGGAGATATTGACTTCGGGTTTGTTTAAGATATTCAGGACGGTATAAAGCGTGGTGGTTTTGCCAGAGCCAGTCGGACCAGTCACCAAAATAATGCCATGGGGTTTTTTAATATTTCTTTTCAACATTTCCAAGGGCCTTGGCTGAAGACCAAGCTGTTCCAAAGTCAAAACTTGGGCTGATTCGTTTAACAAACGTAAAACCGCTTTTTCTCCGTCATAAACCGGTAAAATAGAAACGCGGAATGCCACTTTGTAGTCCTTAGAATTAATGGTAAAGCGGCCGTCCTGGGGCAGGCGGTGTTCGTCAATTTTCAAATTTGAAAGAATTTTAATTCTGGCAATTATGCCTGACTGGATATTTTTTGGCAGGGTCATGACCTGCTTTAAACGGCCGTCAATGCGGTATCGCACGGCCAGTTCATTTTCCTGCGGTTCAATGTGGATATCCGATGCACTTTCAAAAATCGCGTATTCCAGCATGCTGTCGACAATCCTGACAATGGGCAAGTCTTCAGCCAGTTCACTTAATTTTTTTCCGCTACCATCTTCTTCAGATTCTTCGGTCTCCTTGGTAATTTCCTTAAAAGTTGCTGATAGACCTTTATGAAATTGGCTAAGTGCGTTTTTAATGCCAGAAGGCGTGGTAATGGCGATTTCCGGATTTAAGCCGGTTTTTTTCTTAATAAACTCAAAAGTCTGAAGATCTCTGGGATCCAGAGTCGCCAACTTAATTTTTTTTGGGTCCATGTCATAAGCCACTACCTGATGAACTTGAACTAGGGGTTCGGGTACGGTCTCAAGTACATCTTTTCGAATGGTGGCCTGCTTCAAATCAACAAAAGGCAATCGATAGTAAGTAGCGATTGCTTCATAGAGGACATTTTCCGAAAGCAGATTTTCATCAATCAAATATCGCTCCAGCTCAATGTTTTGTTGCTCAATGGCGGTTAAGGCGGATTTGAGTCGTTCAGCCGGCAAAAGATTCGCCTCCTGGATTATTTTGGCAAGTAATTTAGTTTTCACTGAAGTTTATTTTAACAACAAGCATGACTAAATTATAACAAAAAAATGTCTTTTTGTATACCGTTTTCTGAGGGTATTTGTTTGAGAAAAGCGATCATGGGACAAGGGTTAAGGATGAGCTATCTCATTCTACTCCTTGTACCAACTGCTATGGATTACCTTTTTGTTATCTTAATTTGGGCGAGCGGCCGTTCCGAAAATCGTAAACATTAATCGAGCCGCCAATGCTTTCGTCTGGCTGGTATTTTTTCAGCCACCAATAAGCGCCGTCTTCGGATAAATAGCTGGTTATACTTATTGCCACCACGCAGTTGACACTTTCAGGCTCATGAGGGTCGTCTTTGGTTGGCAAATAACGAAAATCGATTTGATAATATTCCAAACTGGCTTGGCCAAAATAACTCATGCAAACAAAAGGTATGTTGTTTTCCAGCATGAATTGTTTCAGCCTTTTGGCGTCCTGGCCCCAATCTATATTTGAATCAACTAAATACTTCGGGCCATTTTTATAACCACCGGCCATTTCTGAAAAATAGGCAGTGTAATTTGGATAGGCCATAATACTGGTCGCCAAATAAAGACCTAGAAAAACAACGGCAATTATTTTTAATATCTTGTGGCCATGCATAAAAACAGAAGCCAGGAAGATGCCGATTAAAACAAAAAGCCCCGGATAGACTGGATAAATATGCCGTAGGCCTAAATTGATATGACTGGTCAAGCTCCACAGAAAGTATAGGCCTGATGATGTCAATAAAATCCAAAGTCCAGGCCGGATTTTTTCACTTTTTGGATTTTTCAGCGATAAAGCCAGGGCCATTAAGGCAATCATTATCAATATCAAGCTGGCTAAAGGCGTTTTTATCAAAAAAGCTTCAGGAAAATAGTACCACCAGCCAAAATTAGAGTATTGTCCGTTTAGATAGGCTAAATGGCCCCTGTAGTCATGATTAACAACCAAGGCCAGACCTTTGAAATATGACCAGCCAGGCACTGGCAATTCCCTGACTGCATAATTTACAACCTTGCCAATTTTACTTTTTCCATCAGAAGGGTTGGTTCCTTGGCTGACAATTTGCTCGCGCTCTTGATGCAAAGCTGTGATCCAAGGATCAGTTTTGCCCGACTTGATCTGACCGGTATAAACAATCAGGACTGATACAACCGTACCTAAAAAAGCCAATCCAAAAACCCGCAAAGTTTTTTTAACTACAAGTTTTGCCGAGTTTTGCTTTTTGGCAAACCAGACAGCTGAAATTAAAATAATCAGCAGCCACAAAATTATTGCTGAAAATTTCGTGACTTGGGTAAGGCCAAAAGCCATGGCAAAATAAACAGCATGCCGCCAGTTCCATTTCTCAAGCAATTTAAATAAAAAATACAGGCTGGCGGCAAAGCCCAGGGCCACTGGAACATCAGTAGTTATGTAACGCCCGTGCGCTAAAAAATTTGGATCAAAAACAAACCAAGCTAAAGCCAGTAGGCCGGCTAAACCGCCCGCAATTTTTTTTGCCCAGAGATAGATGAAAAGACCCAGCAATAAGCTCAAACCCACCATTGGCAAGCGGCCAAAAAATAGTAATTTATCCGCGTCATTGCCATTGTTATAAAGTAAATCCCTGGCAAATTGCCATTGGTTAGCGTGTTTCCAGGCTTGGGTATCAAAGGAAATGTGGGGTCTGGCTAAAACTACTGGCAGGGCAGCGATCAGTTTGACCAAAGGCGGGTGCTCTTCATTCAGGCGGTAATCGTGGGTCAGCCAATAAGAAACTCCGGCGGCCAAATGCGCTCCCTCGTCAATGGTTTGGACTTCTTGGCGCATTGAGGTAATCTGAAATATAGCCATGATGACTAGTAGCCCGAAAATCAGCAGCCGCGACCAGGTTTTTGGAATATCCAAAAATAAAAGCCGATTTTTTTGCGGATGTAAAAAATGGGAAGCTGCGGCCTTTGTCGTCTGCTTAATTGGACTTGGACTTTCCTGGTTGATTGTCATTTTGGATTTTCCATATGGTTCAACAAATATTGTACTTCATTATAACATCCCGTTTGGCATTGACATGATAGGCGTTTGGTGGCAAATTTGGCTTTTACCGGCTATTGGGACCTTGGCAGTTTTGATAAACTATTTTTGGCTTTTAGCTTGGCTTAAGAAATTCACGGCCAGAGCTTGGCACTTAGTACACTATGGCAGCGTATTTTTAAGCCTCGGCTTGGTTTGGGTGATCTGGCTTTTGCAATATCAGCAAACTTTATCATGATTGAATTACAACCGATAATCAGGATTTTTTTTCTCACTACTTTAGCTTTTATTGTGGCCATTGCCTTTACTCCGTTTTGGGCTGCGGTATTGTACAAGTATAAATTAGGTAAAAAAATTCGCTCCATGGAAGAAGCTCCGGTTTTTGCGAAATTTCATGAAAAGAAATCCGGAACTCCGACAATGGGCGGGGTGATAATTTGGGTGAGTGTTGGCGTATTCGCGGTTTTGTTTTTTGTGATTAGACAATTGGTGCCTTCGGGTTTTTGGCATGAATTGAATTTTTTAACGCGGCAACAGACCTGGCTGCCTTTGGGCGCTTTAGTAGCCTCGGCTTTAGTCGGCTTTGTGGATGATTATTTTAATGTCAAAGGCTGGGGCCCGAAAGGCGGTGGACTGCAGGTCAGGCACAAAATTTTGATTTACACTGCCATCGCGATTGTAGGCGCGTTTTGGTTTTATTCCAAGCTGGATTTTAGTTTAATTCATGTCCCATTTCTGGGTAATTTTGAAATTGGCTGGTGGTATATTCCGCTTTTCATTTTTATCATAGTCAGTACGGCTTTTTCAGTGAACGAAATTGATGGTTTGGACGGCTTATCAGGCGGAACCTTATTGGCTGCTTTTAGCGCTTTTGGAGCAATTGCTTTTCTTCAGCAAAGGTATGAGCTGGCAACTTTGTGCGGGGTAATTGTCGGCGCCTTGCTGGCCTTTTTGTGGTTTAACATCCCGCCAGCCAGGTTTTTTATGGGCGATACCGGAGCCATGTCTTTGGGTGTGACTTTGGGTATTGTGGCCATGCTGACTAACAGCGCTTTGCTTTTGCCGATAATTGGCCTGCTTTTTGTGATTGAGTCATTAAGCGTGATTTTGCAGGTCGCCTCGAAAAAACTCTGGAAGCGAAAATTATTTTTATCATCACCGATTCATCACCATTTGGAAGCAAAAGGCTGGCCAGAATCGAAAATAGTCATGCGGTTTTGGGTCATTTCCGCGGTAACCGGGGTGATAGGCGTGGTGGTGTTTTTGGTTGATAAGACTTAAAAAAGCAATTTTTTCAATATAATACAAGCATGGTATGCTTTTTAATATGGCTGTTTTTAATCTAAAAAAAACTAATTCAAGAAGGAATTTGACGAGTCAGAAATACGATTTGCGGGGTAAAAAAGTTGCGATTTTTGGACTTGGCATTTTAGGCGGTGGCGAAGCTTGCGTCAGATACGTGGTAAAGGCTGGGGCAAAAGTTTTTGTAATTGACGATAAGCCAAGAAAAAATTTCTATCCAATTCTAAAACGATTGGCTGGTTTGCCGGTTAAATTCGCCTTTGGGCCAAGTGGACGGAAATTACTGACAAACTGCGACATAATTATCAAAAATCCAGGGGTTGATCCAAAAGATCCGCTTTTACAAAGATTTAAAAAGCTGGGCAAATTAATAACCAGCGACATTTCTTTGTTTCGTTCAGCCAGTCAAAATCCGGTTTTGGCCGTCACTGGCACTAAAGGAAAAACAACCACTGCAAATTGGCTGGGCTATCTGTTAAAAGAAAAATTTTCACCAGTTGTTGCGGGAAATTTAAAAATTTCACCCCTATCTCAAAAAAAAGCTTTTGACAAAAAAACTCCGGTCATACTCGAATTATCGTCCTTCCAGTTGGCAGATTTAACTCTGCCTCTAGCGGCAAAGATCGTTATTGTTACCAACCTATATTCAGATCATTTGAACCGGCATGAAACCATGAAAGAGTACGCAAAAGAAAAAGTTAAGATTTTTAGCGGTCAGGGCAAAAACGACATAACCATATTGCCTTTAGACAGTGAATGGCAAAAATTTTCTAAAATCAAACCCCGAGGCAAAATTTATCGGACAAGTTTGGATTTTCACCCCCGCGCTTCTGCCTGGATTGAAAACAAGTCTGTATTTGTAAAAATGAAAGGCTCGAAAAAACCAATCGTTAATTTAAATAAATGTAAACTCCAGGATTACGCTTCTTGGCGAAACGCAGTAAATGTCGCGCTTGTTGGCCACTTGCTCGGTTTGCCAGCTAATTTAATCAGAAGAAAAATTCTGAATTTTAAAGGAGTTGAGGAAAGGTTTGAAATAATTAGAAAATATAAAAAACGGACTTTCATTAACAATACAACCGCTACTAACCCAATTGCCGCTGAAGCGGGCTTAAAGAGTTTGTGCAAAAATAATATCTTAATTTTCGGCGGGTCTGATAAAAAATTGAAAATGGATAATTTTGCAAAATTGATAAATCTAAAATCCAAAATTGCCATAGCTTTGCCAGGCAGCGCCACTGATAGGATTTGGTCCAGAATAAAAATAAAAAAGATCAAAGCTGGATCGATGCAAAAGGCTGTTCAATTGGCCTGGCAGTTATCGCAACCAGCAGACATTATTATTTTAAACCCTGGTGCAGCCAGCTTTGGACTTTTTAAAAATGAATTTGACCGGGGCAGACAATTTACCAAAGCCGTAAAAAAAATCAGATGATTGCCTATCGAAGACCAGATTCAATTTTTTTAGCTTTAATTATTTCGCTTTGCACGCTTGGCGTAATTATTTTTTCGTCGGCCAGTTCGGCTGAATCATTCCAGACTCTGGGGGACCCAAATGGCTTATTGATAAAGCAAATAATTCCGCTGCTGATGGGTTTTATTTTTTCGTATTTTTTGCAAAGTCTGGATTATCAAAAATTACTGAAATGGTCAAAAATTATTTTGATAATTTCTTTTGTTTTGCTTTTTTTACCTTTTATACCAGGAATCGGCAAAGAATTATTGGGCGCCAGCCGCTGGATTAATATCGGCGGTTTCTTTTTTCAGCCTTCAGAAGCTTTAAAAACCGCCATGATAATTTTTTTGGCTGCCTGGCTGCCTGGTATCAGAAATAATTGGCAGAACCTTTCGAAAAGTTTTTACCCTTTTGTCGCCATTTTAGGCCTGGCATCAGTGATTTTAATGCTGCAATCAGATTTAGGCACCACTATTATTCTTTTTATTATAGCTGTGGTAATGTATTTTGCGGCTGGCGCCCCGGTAAAGCACTTATTATGGATGTTTCTAGGTATAATCATAGTGGTGTTGCTTATGGTCAAAATCGAGCCTTATCGCGCCTCCAGGTTGACCACCTTTCTTAATCCTAATCAGGATGTGCAAGGAACTGGATATCATATCAATCGATCTTTGTTGGCTATTGGCTCTGGCGGCTTGTTCGGCCGCGGTTTGGGCAAATCCGTGCAAAAATTTAATAACCTGCCAGAGGCAGCCGGGGATTCAATTTTCGCCGTCGCCGCTGAAGAACTTGGTTTTTTCGCTGTTTTGGGTATTGTTGCTTTATACGCTGCTTTGTTTATCCGCGGGCGGAGGTTAATTGCTAAATGTTCAGATGAGGGTGGCCGTTTAATTATGATCGGCACAATTACCTGGATAACCGCCCAAGCTTTTGTTAATATCGGCGCTTTGACAGCTTTACTGCCTCTGACAGGCGTACCCTTGCCGTTTATTTCTAATGGCGGCACTGCGCTTATTTTTCTGCTGGCTTCCACTGGTATATTTTTGAATGTGACTAAACAGTTACGGTCATGAAAATATTATTAGTCGGCGGCGGAACCCTGGGTTCGATCAATCCGCTTCTGGCCATTGCCAAAGAAGTAAAAATTCGAAAACCAGATATAGAGCTGGTGTTTTGGGGCAGTCGCAATCTTTTTGAAAGAAAATTCGTGGAAGAGGCTGGTTTTGAATTTTTCCCCATAGCTTCTGGAAAATTCCGGAGATATTTTTCTTTTTTGAATTTTACTGATGCTTTTAAAATTTTTTACGCTGGTTTTTGGACTTTGAAAAAACTTAAAGAATTAAAACCAGACCTGATTTTAACCGCCGGCAGTTTTGTCGCCGTGCCAGTGGCTTGGTCTGCTTGGAAACTGAAACTGCCGCTTTTAATGTATCAGCAAGATGTGGAGCTTGGTCTGGCGAATAAATACATTTCCAAAAGAGCCAAATTTAAAATCGCCACTTCGGATATTGCTGCAAAGGTTGTGCCCGGCGGATCAAAAGTTTTAGGTTTTTCAGTAAGAAAGATTTTATTTGAAGGCAAACCCGAAAATATTTGTAAAAAATTTAATTTTGTCCCAAGTAAACCTGTTTTGCTGGTAATTGGGGGAAGTACCGGAGCTTTAGCTTTGAATAAAAAATTTATTGCCTGCCTTCCGCGGCTCTCCCAAGACATCCAGATTTTGCATATAACCGGACCAGGCAAAGGAATTCCAAATGTTAAGCGTGAAAACTATGTACAGGTCCCATTTATCAATCAAGAACTGCCGGATTTTTACGCTGCTGCTGATTTAGTCATTAGTCGGGCTGGCAGTAATGTTTTAGCAGAGTTGGCAGCTCTGAAAAAGGCTGCCATAGTTGTGCCTTTGCCAAAAACCCACCAGGAGCAAAACGCCGACTATTTACATGATCACGGAGTATTAACCATGAGCCAGGAAAGCCTTGAACCAGAAATTTTTGCGGCGATGATTGAAGAAAATATTTTCAATCTGGAGAAGCTGCAGAAACTCAGCCAAAACATCTCAAATATCTGGCAAACAGATGGGGCTGGGAAAATCGCCGAATTTATTCTAAAACAATGACTTTATTATCTGCTAAAAAAATTCATTTTATTGGCGTATCCGGCATAGGCACCTCGGCTATTGCCAAATGGGCTTTGGAAAATCATAAGCAAGTCAGCGGCAGTGATTTAACTTTGCAGCCGACTTCTAAATGGCTTATCGAAAACGGAGCAAATATATCAATCGGGGAACACAAAGAAGTTAATCTCCCTAGCGACAGTGATTTAGTAATTTACAGTAATGCTATTCCAGAAACCAATCCGGAATTACTGCAGGCAAAAAAATTGAAAATTCCTGCGGTTTCCTATCCTCAATCAATCGGTGAATTAATGGTTGGCAAAAAAGGGATTGCTATTGCCGGTACACACGGCAAGTCAACCACTACTGCTATTTTGGCTCAAATTTTGATTGAAGCAAAAAAAGACCCGACTGTAATTGTGGGGACGCGGCTGGGAATTTTTGGCAATACCAATGAAAGGGTTGGTAAGGGTGAGGATTTGCTGGTTGAGGCAGACGAGTATAAAAGAGCCTTTTTGGATTACCGGCCGACTGTTGCGGCGATATTAAACATTGAACTTGACCACGTTGATGTTTATAAAGATGAAGCCTCGATCTTGGAAGCTTTTAAAAAATTTGCTGGAAAACTACCAATTTCTGGAAGTTTGATTCTTAACGCGCAAGATAAAAATTTTAGTGATATAAAAAAATCAACCCAAGCTGAAGTTTTAAGCTTTGGCTTTGAAAACACGGATATTATGGCCTTTGAAGTGAATACTGGAAAGGAAGGTGTTAATTTCAAAGTCAAAGGCCTTTACAACGGAACCATAGAGACAAAAATTTTTGGTCAACATAATGTTTTAAATATCTTGGCGGCTTTGGCAATTGCTTATGTGATGAAGATTGATTTCCAAATTGCCAAAGCCGCTGTTGAAAAATTCCCTGGCAGCTGGCGCAGGTTTGAAAAAAAGGGTGAGTGGCAAGACGCTACGGTAATTGATGATTATGCTCACCATCCAACAGAGCTAAAAGCGACTTTGTTGGCTGCCAGGCAGGCTTATCCTGGGAAGAGGGTTGTTTGCGTTTTTCAGCCGCATCAAAAAATTCGAACCAAGCAATTTTTCAAAGAGTTTGTGGAAACTTTAAAGCTTGCTGACTTAAATATAATTCCGGAAATTTATCAGGTGGCTGGCAGAGAAGAAAATATCAAAATTTCCAGCAAAGAAATAGTGGAAAAACTTGGAAATGGGGTCTATTATGCCAAAGATGTGGCTGATTCCGTTGAAATAGCAAAAAAAATAATCAAACCAGGGGATGTTATTTTAACAGTTGGCGCCGGTGATATCACGAATTTTTATCAATTGGCAAAAAAA
>Ga0066637_10001322_pt1 | contig 15980 bp, 19 predicted proteins | sample CryGeyCG2014_020_FD_62737 | JGI IMG/M metagenome (GOLD analysis project Ga0066637, IMG submission 62737) | Groundwater microbial communities from aquifer - Crystal Geyser CG08_land_8/20/14_0.20 | ecosystem: Environmental > Aquatic > Deep subsurface > Groundwater | place: USA: Utah: Grand County...
CACTATTCCCCACCTGGGGGCAGAGCAGAAACTAAGCAAGCTATTGCCAAAAAATTAAAGAAAGATAATAAAATAAATGTCTCGCCAGATGAGATCATTGTAACTTGTGGTTCGCAGGAAGCTCTTTTCTTAGCTACTCTAAGCTTATTGGACCCAGGGGAGAAGATGATAGTGCCTGATCCTGGTTTTCTAGCTTACATACCAATGGTAGAAACTGTTACAGGAGTTCCGGTGTCTCTTCCTCTGAGAGAAGAAAATGGGTTTGAATTTGACCCAGACGAACTAGAAAGACTGGTAGATCATAGAACAAGAGTTATCCTAATTAACACCCCTGGCAACCCAACAGGAAGAATATTGAAGAAAAAAACGCTTGAAGAACTTGCAGATATTGCTGTCCAGCATGATTTAGTGATATTTTCTGATGAAGCGTATGAAAAACTAATTTATGACAACAAAAAACACATTAGCATTGCCAGCTTGAATGGAATGAAAGAGAGAGCTTTAACATTTCAGAGTTTATCAAAGACTTATGCAATGGCTGGATTCAGAATAGGGTATGTTGCTGGCCCAAAAGATTTAATTGAATCAATGACTAGGATGAAGATTTACACGACAGTATCAACGCCAACAATTTCTCAGATAGCTGCTGTTGAAGCATTAGAAGAAGACCAGAAATGTGTTCAAGAAATGAAAAAAGAGTATGACAGAAGAAGAAAGCTGATAACAAAGCGGTTGGAAGAAATGCCAAGAATAAGTTGCCTTAATTCCGAAGGTGCATTTTATGCATTTCCAAATATCACCAAGTTAAAGATGTCGTCAAATCAAGTAACCAATCTTTTTTTAAAGAAAGCCAAAGTTTTAGTTGTCCCAGGGAATGAATTTGGTAGGTATGGGGAAGGTTATGTCAGGATGAGTTATGCCACTTCTTATGAAAAAATTGAAGAAGCTATGAACAGGATTGAAAATGTTGTCAGGAAGAAAAGATGATTACTAGAAAATAGACAGAGTAATGATTAATCTTTAAAAAATATATTTTATTTGGACGTGGATTTATGGGTAATGATAAATTTCAACAGCTTCATATATACAGAGATTATCCAGGAGTCCGAGGAAAAAGTGTTCTTTGTCCAATGCCAGAAAGAGAATTTGCCCCAATCAAAACTTGTGAAGGTTGTGAATATCATATTAGCACAGAAGACCCCAGAAAAGTGCGTGGAGCTGGAGGTTTAGGTGTGGTTCTTTGTAGTTATCCCAATAAACCTTAATAAAATTACACTCAACACCCACTTCTATAAAATGATGAAAAATTGCATTGAAATTGATTCTGAAAGGAGAAGAAATTGAAGAAGCTATGGATAGGATTGAAAAGGTTGTTAAGAAAAAGAACTTTTAGCTAAATGTTTGTATATATTTTTCCTCTTCTGCTGTTAACAATTGCCAAATACCCTTCTGAGACCATTTCTCTTAATAATCTTGGTAATCTGGTGTCCCCAAATTTTAAATTATAAGTAGATCTTAAAATACGCCGAATTTGAGTTGTATTCAATCCATCTCCAGATAAAAGAGTATATATTCTTTTTGCAAGTTCAGAATTTTTTCCATAAATAACGGTAAAAGGAATTAAACCATCATGTCCATCTCCATTTTTAGGCAAGTAAGTTATTCTATCACTTACAAGATAAATAAGATTTTAACAAATTAATATCTATATTCAGCACAAAATATCTTTGAAATTCTCGTTTAATTTAATTACATTGGTCTTGCCATATTTCTCTTTAACAACAATTCCTCTTTTTCTTAAATTTTCCAAAACTCTGAAAGTTTTAACCTTTCCGAATATTGCTGACAGTTTACTTTGTGTAATTTCCCCTTTATTCTCAATTATTTTTGTAATTATTTCCCTTTCATCCCCACGCAGCATATTCAATAGATTTTTTGCATATTCTGTGGATTTTTTTTCACTTTCTTTGATTTTCGCAAACATCAAGTAATAAACAAGTGATCCAACAAATACACCAAGGGAAGAAAAAGTTGGAATCAGCAAAGGTATAGGCAAAGTGCATGAACAAACAGTTCCCTCGGCAATATTTGTTTGAACATACAATGTCCCAAAGGATACTGCAAAAACAAATCCGGTTATAACCATAATTGATATTGCTATTTTTTTGTTGATATTCATAGGTTTCACCTTCTGTAACCAAAGTATTTATACGGTTTCAACATATTAAATGTTTAAATTTAGTTAAAATAAAGTGGGTATATGGATGAAGAAGCAATCAACAAACAGGCTATAGAAGCGCATAAAAGATGCAAAGGAAAGATAGAAATTATACCAAAATGCCCTATAAGATCTTTGAATGATTTTAGCATATGGTATACTCCTGGTGTTGCTGCAGTCTGCAAGAAAATTAACGAGAATGAAGACTCGGTTTTTGATTACACCAACAAGTGGAATTCAGTTGCTATAATTAGTGATGGAACCAGGGTATTAGGTTTAGGAAATATAGGCCCAAAGGCTGGAATACCAGTAATGGAAGGTAAAGCTATGCTATTCAAATATTTTGGAGGTGTGGACGCAATACCTATCTGCCTAGGCACCACAGATAAAGACAAGATTATAGAAACAGTCAAAAATCTTCAGCCATCATTCGGTGGAATAAACCTTGAAGACATAGAAAAACCAAAGTGCTTCGAGATTCTAGAAACTCTTAAAAAGGAAATGCATATACCGGTATTTCATGATGACCAACAGGGAACTGCTACTGTTATTCTTGCTGGCCTGATAAATGCAATGAAAGTCGTTGGTAAAAGAACGGATGAAGTTTCCTTGACTATGGTTGGCGCTGGTGCTGCAGGTTTTAAGACTGTTGAAATGCTCATAAAAGCTGGATTTGACCCCAAAAAAATAATAATAGCCGACAGCAAGGGCATCTTGAACCAAAGTAGGGATGACATAAAAAATGGGAAAGGTGCTTATAAATGGGAAATGTGTATAAAAACCAATGGAGAAAACAGGGAAGGTGGAGTACAAGAAGCTTTGAAAGGGTCTGACATTTGCATAGCCTTGTCCAAACCAGGACCAGGCACAATAAAAAAAGAATGGATTTCAAAGATGTCTGATGACGCAATAGTCTTCCCATGCGCAAACCCTATACCAGAAATAATGCCTGACGAGGCAAAGGAAGCCGGTGCAAGAATTGTCGCTACCGGGAGGTCTGATTTCCCAAATCAGGTGAATAATTCAATAGGCTTCCCAGGAATATTCAGAGGAGTGTTAGATGTAAGGGCAAAGACTATAACAGATGGCATGTGCTTAGCAGTCGCGAATGAAATTGCAAGATTCGCTGAAGAAAAGGGTATCAACGAAGATTACATAATCCCAAACATGAATGAATGGGAACTCTACCCAAGAGAGGCCGTCTCGATTGGAATGGAAGCCATAAAAGAAGGCCTTGCAAGGAAAAAATTTGCCAAATCAGAATTATATAGCATCTCACTTTCAACTATAGAGAGATCCAGGAAGATAGTCCAAACTATGATGAAAAATAAACTTGTAAAATGATGGTTATGTCTCTAGAAAAAATATTAGAATCGGAAAGGGTTCAATCAGGGAAATATATAGTCCTAAAGAGTTATAACAATTACTTAAAAAACAGGGCAAAATCCCAAGAAGGGCTGGATATAGAAAAACTCAAAGAAGAACTGAAAAGAATAAAGAAACAATCCCTTTCTAATATAGATGAACTGAAGAAAAATGCTATCAAAAATTTAAAATTCCAAAACATTCAAGTATTCGAAGCAAAAGATGCAAAAGAAGCAAGATCAATAGCATTGAAATTGATTCCCAAAGGGGCAAGAATTGTTAAATCCAAATCAAATGTTGTAAATGAAATAGAATTGGAAAAATTATTATTAAAAAGGAATGAATTCACTGAAACAGACTGCGGGGATTTTATTGTCCAAATCACAGAAGAAAAGGAATCTCACCCAGTCACGCCAGCTATTCATATATCACTAGAAAAAATAACTGAAGCTATTAAGAAAAAATATAAAGAAGATGTTCCAAAAGACCCTGTTAAAATCACACACTGGGTCAGGGATCATCTTAGGAAGAAAATCCTCGAAGCAGACATCGGAATAACAGGTGCGAATGTTATTTCATCTGACGGCGGGGTATTCATTCTAGAAAATGAAGGCAATATATCTCTTGTCTGCAAACTCCCAAAAAAGCATATAATAATCACAAGCATTGACAAAGTTGTACCAACAGTTCAGGACGCTATGACAATCTGTAAAGCCTGCGCTATATGGGGAACTGGCGCTTTATTGCCTGGTTATATAAATGTTATTTCTTCAATATCAAAAACAGCGGATGTCCAGAAAGAAATTGTCTGGGGTATGCATGGGCCAAAAGAAGTTTGCCTTATAATAATTGATAACGGGAGAAGTGAGATGTTAAAAGAGGGGTTCAGCGAGATATTAGAATGCATTAATTGTGGTGCTTGCCTCTATCCTTGCCCTGTTTACAGGAATATATTAGACAACTATGGGTTTCATTATTTTGGTGGGCGTGGAGTTGGAATGACAGTCTTTCAGGAAGGATTAGAAAAGGGTTTTGAAAGAGGTATGTACTATTGCATGGGGTGTGAATTATGCAAACAAAATTGCCCACTTGATATTGATATCCCAAAAATCGTCAAAAGATTGAGGGAAAAAGCGGTTAAGAAAAACATCGAGACAGATGTTAATTCAGAGATGATGGATAATATTAGGACAAGTGGAAATCCATTTGGCGAAGAAGTTAAAGAAGGCAAGCTGCCAGATAAATTGTTTTGTTGCTGATGCGTATGATTAAAACTATAATATTTGATGTTGGGGGAGTTTTTGTTAATGGGTCATTTAAAAATTTTATAGATAAAATTTCAGAAATTACTGGCTGCGAAATAAAAGATGACGATGATTTTCAGAAAATTTTCGATAACTGGATGAGAGGAAAATTAACTTTCAAGCAATTTATAGAAAAAATTACCGGGTGCTCAATAGAAGAAAAAACCATAGAAAAATTATTCAAAATTTGGGTGGATAATTGGGAATTTGACTATGAAATGATTTCATTTGCTAAGAAGTTTAAAGGGAGATATAGGCTTATAATTTTGTCAAACGCAGATGCTGAAGCAATAAAATCAAGAAAAATTGATTTGCTTGATTTTTTTGAGAGAAAATTTCATTCATTTGATCTTGGGATGATAAAGCCAGAAAGGAATATATATGAGTACGTACTCAAAGAAATAAAATCCAAGCCAGAAGAATGTGTATTTATTGATGATAAGCCTGAAAATGTTCAGGCTGCAAAGGAATTGGGCATTCATGGAATAATATTTGAAAAAAAGGAAAAACTGGAGAGGGATTTGGAAAAACTGGGGGTGTTTGTAAGATGAAAAAAATAATTTTATTAGCATTAATGATAATCCCGCTATTTGCTAGTATAGTTAATGCTCAAGATAATTCAGTGTGCATAATTTATTTTTATGGGACAGGCTGCCCCCACTGCGCAAATGTTAAACCCATATTAGATGAATTAGAAACAAAATACCCGAATATACATATTCATAGGCTTGAAATATACTATAACAAAACAAACCAGGATTTATTCAATGGGTATTGCTCAGATTATGACATAGAAAAAAGAGGTATACCATTTGTTGCTATTGGCCAGAAATATTTTATGGGAGATAAACCGATAATTGATAACCTTGAAGCTGAAATAATCCGATTATCTTCAACTGGATCTGAATGTTCAATGCCTGGTTTTTGTGGAGAAGTTGTTGATGGAAATGAAACAAATGTTTCTCCCCCAAAGAAGAGGGTGACTATACCGCTCATACTTACAGCTGGCCTGACTGACGGCATTAACCCGTGCGCATTCTCTGTCCTAATTTTTCTTGTAACTTATCTTTTATCAATCGGCAGCAAAAGAAGGATATTTGTCATAGGCTTGTCATATATTATTGCTGTTTACATTGCATATTTTACTGCTGGTCTGGGATTATTGACGGTTATTCAGGTATCCGGCCTGACAAAAATTATTTATCGGGCCGCTGCTGTTATTGCATTAACCGTTGGTGTCGTTAACCTCAAGGATTTTTTCTGGTATGGCAAAGGCTTCAGCTTCAAGATACCAGAAGTAAGTAAGAAAACAATAGAAAAATATACACACATGGCAACATTGCCTTCTGCTATTATGCTTGGATTTATTGTTTCAGCGGTTGAACTTCCATGTACAGGCGGGGTTTATCTCGCTATCCTTGGTATGTTAGCAGACCAAACAACAAAATTGGCAGCAATACCTTACTTGCTATTATATAATTTTATGTTTGTACTTCCATTGATTGTTATCTTGTTTGTGATTTACTTCGGTGTATCTCCAGAAAAAGCAGAAAAGTGGAGAAAGTCAAAAAGAAAATGGATGAAACTATTCTCAGGACTGCTGATGGTTGGCTTGGGAATATGGATGCTAATAATGTGATGAAATATGGGAATATTAGGTAAATTAATTGGCGGCAATACTCTTTATTATCCGGGGTGTTTGACAAAATTTGTAATGAAAAATCTTCAGGGTAATTACGAGAAGATCCTTACAAAGAGTGGAATAGATTTCATTAAACTTAAAGATTTGGAAGTGTGTTGCGGATCTCCTGCTCTTAGTGCAGGTTATGAAAATGATTTTAAAACTATTTCCAGAAAAAATCTCGGCATCTTCAAAAAACATTCTGTCAAAAAAATAATTACATCCTGCCCTGCCTGTTATAAGACTTTTCATAAGGATTATAAAGAGATTCTTGGTAATGAATGGGATATAGAAGTTGAGCATATTACACAAACAATTGCTAAGGCGTTAAAATCAGGAAAGTTAAAGGTCAAAAAACTTAATAAAAAAGAAAGGGTTACTTATCATGATCCCTGCCATCTTGGGAGGCACTCAGGAATATATGATGAGCCCCGTGAAATATTAGAATCTTTGGGTTATGAAATTGTTGAGATGGAGAATAACAGAGAGAACGCCTCATGCTGCGGCGGAGGCGGGGGAGTAAAATCCAATTACCCTGAACTCTCAAATGCAATAAATAAAGATGTTTTGGAAGAAGCAAAGAGAACTAAAGCTAATGTACTCGTAACTACTTGTCCTATGTGTGATGCATGTTTTTTACAAACAGCAAAGGGGTCCGGCATGAATGTCAAAGAATTATCTGAGTTGCTTGTTGAGAGATTTGGATGAAATTATATTCTTCAAGGAAATATTTATTTTCTCGAGGAAATAAAAATATGAATAATTTGCGAGATTTTGACGAAAGGGAGAAGGAAATACGAGATGCAAAATGCATATAGATTTGAAGCGACCCGAATACAAATGTATATTGGTATGTCACAATCTTATAAAATATTTATGAACGTGTAATAAATGCCAACTATAATGAAAATTACTGAAACTGATATTCTGACAATCTTTTCAAAAGTTTGCAGCTTGTTTAATACAACACTCATCTTTGACATCCCATAAACGAGAAGGAAAGAAAACACTATTACAGGCAGACCTGTAGCGAATGCAAACACGGATGGTATCAACAAACCATCTGAAAACCTAAGAGCGAGAGGTATTAACATACCGAAAAACAACACACCACTAAACGGACAGAATGCCAAAGCAAAAAGAACACCCAGTAGAAAACTACCGACGTAACCCTTCTCGGAAAGCTTTACCTTTATTTTCTCAATTCTTTTGTTCTCGTTAAATAATTTTAATTTCAAGACATCAAGCATTATCACTCCTATGATAATCATAATCGGTCCCAAAATCCTTTCTCCATATTTTTGGAGAAATAATGAAATCATCTGTGTGTTTAATCCCAAATAAACGATAACAGACGCTATGGTCATGTATGTGAACATTCTACCTAATGTATAACTAAGACCTACGAGCAGCGTTTTCTTCCCAGCATCCAGTTTTTTTGATATGTAAGCGATTGCAGTTATGTTTGTAGCCAAGGGACAAGGGGCTATCGCCATCATTAAACCTATGAAGAATGCGGCAATCAAAGGGAAGCTGTTCGTTCCCATAGCTTCCATAAAACTCATTATGCTCATTCAGCCACCACTAAGTTTCTGTTCTATTATGCCTTTAAGATAGGTCATGTATGCTTCTTTGTTATCAATTTTATACCAGACGTTTATGTTTTCTTCAGCATGAAAGCCGTTTTTGTCGTAAACTCCTATCCATAAGGAAGAGCCTGTTGCTCCGTATTTCTTGACTAGTTCGCTGTTTTCAGCGAGTTCTCCGTTTATATGCCCAAATACCAACCTGCCAGACTTAATCTCGTCAGCAAAGTAGGTATTTGCAGTCTCCTCTGCGTATGCGCCAACAGTTTTGCAAGAATAACACTGGTTCGTGCCGTGGAAATGATAAACTTCCACTTTCTCTACATCGCCATAATTGGCATTTGCTCCTGTTGTTTCGGAGTGTGTCAAATATTTTGGAATGAAAAATACTAGTATTAGAATTCCAACTCCAATTTCCATAAGCAACCTTTTATCAATTTTTAATTTTATCTCACTCATTTTATCACTCTAACAGCAATACAGCTCTTTTGGTGTCTTTCCTTTTTCTAACTTTCCGAATGGATTCCCAAAAACCCTGACATTGTCAATCATTTTCTGGTTCGGCTGTGTTTCCATATTATTTTCAACAAGCGTTTCCCTGGCTTCTCTGATTACTTCAGATAATTTAACCCCCGCGGGGCATTCCCTTTCACATGCTTTGCATAATGAGCATAAATAGAATATTTCATCCAAAACATCCTTCTTCAGCAGTATTGACTTGCCTCTGGGGCTTACTGTCTCCTTAAGCAGGGATTTGAAAACAGGACAGTTCGCCTTGCACAATCCACAATTAAAGCATTTCTCCAGCTGTTTCGATTCGGAATTCATATAACCTTCCCCCTGTTAAGTATGTCATTTGGATCATATTTCTTGTTCAATTCCCTCATCCTGTCGGCATAATTCCTTTCAACAAACTCTTTTTTGGTCAACCCGATTCCATGCTCCCCGCTTACTTTTCCATCAAGTTCAATTGCAAGTCTCATGATCTTTTCTTTTTTCTCAAAATCCTTCTGCTTGAAGCAGGGATGGACTATTCCAAGGCCTATGTGTGCGATTGACGGTATTCCCATCTTCCCAAGTTCTGACAGGAATGCACCCATTTTTTCAAGGGGGACAATGGGATCTCCTGTTATCGGAAAGCCGTTTGCTGCCAAAGACGGGTAAGCGCCATCCCGCATTTTCCATATTTCTGCTATCTTGTTTTCATCTTTTATGTCGCCCTGATTGCCTTCAAACTCTGCCAACAGGTAGTTTGTCTTTTCAAGGCCCTCGATTCCTGCAGCTAACTTATCTATGAACTCCAGAGCTATGACCTTGTCCTTGAGTTCATTTACCTTTTCCATTAAAGACCTTATTTCATCAAATTTGAACATTGAAACAGATGTCTTTCCAATGGGCTCGGTCAGCTTGAGTTTCGCCTGCAATATTATCCCCAAAATGCCTTCGGTGCCGCAGAAATCATCAATCCTCTTGCCGGAGACGACTTTTACCTTCCCATCCCCAGTCAAAACTTTCATTTCAATAACCCAATCTCTGGTTTTCCCGTATTTTACCGCCCTTATCCCAGCTGCATCTGTAGATATTATACCGCCTATTGTTACGACCTTGTGGCTTGCAGGAAGGATTGGGAATGTCAAATCATATTTTTTCACTTCATAATTCAAATCATCCAGCACAACACCAGGCTCGACGACAACATATCTGTCTTTTCTGTTTATTTCCAATATCCTGTTCAATCCTGAGATGTCAATAACAATTGAATTTATCGGGACAGCACTTCCAGTAAGGCTTGTCCCCCCACCTCTCAAAACTAGTGTTGCCTTCCTTTTGTTGACAACCTTCAAAATCTTTTCAAGCTCTTGTGTACTTTCAACCCAAACTATTGCTGTAGCATTCCCCTCCATTTCAGAAGCATCAAAAGAATATACAATTTTGTCTATCTTTCTTGTGCTAATGTTATCCTTGCCGACTATATTTTCAATTTCTTTCAATGCATCAATCAAGTTCAATCACTTCCGATAATTCAAAGACTTTCATTTTTTTGCTGTTTTCAGCCAAATGGAGTTTGCACAATGAACATGACGTTACAACCTCATCTGCACCTGTATCTTCCGCCTGTTTTATCCTGTTTTTGGCTGCAACATTAGCAACATCAGGGTGATTTGTCTTCATTCCACCCCCAGCACCGCAACAGAGGGAATCTTCTTTGTTGTTCCTCATCTCAACGACATTCATCCCCATAAATTTCAAAATATTTCTGGGCTCGTCTATTATGTTGCAATGCCTCCCTAGATGGCATGGGTCGTGAAAGGTGACTTTTATGTCCTTCTTCTTTAATTTCAATTTGCCCTTATCTATGGTTTTTGAAATTGTCTGGGTTATATGCTCGACTTTGATGTTCCATTTGTCAGTCTTGCTATAATCTTGGGAAAATGTCTTGTAGCATGCTGGACATGGTGTTATTATTTTCTTGATGGAGTGCTCTTTGAATATTTTCAAATTCTTTTCCACCAGGTCATTGAAATCTTTTTTGTATCCAGCATTAAGAACTGGTGAGCCGCAGCATAGCTCTAAATCCTCAAGTTTTATGAAGTCGATACCGATCTTCCTGAGAATTTTCTCGTATTTTTCGCTGACATCCTTGCTTACAAACTTGGCAAGGCACCCCGGATAATACAGAGTGTTCCCTCCAAATAAACTGTCAAACAAACCCATTCATATCACCCTGAAAAACATTGCCAATCCTAATGCTAACATCATCAAACCGGCAACCAGTCTCATGTATTTTCTCAATTTAAGTCTTGTTTCTTCTGCTTTCTCAACTTTCATCCAGCCGAAATAAAATACCAAGGTAAGGATCATGAGCGGCGCTACAAAGAACAAATTATACCAAAGCAGATAAAAACACTCATTGAAGAGGAAACCCTCTCGCTCAGCATTGTCAAATAAACGAATGGAAACGCCCCTGCCGCATGTAGTTACGCACAAACCGCATCCTATGCACTTGTCCTCATCTACAGACGGAAACCACTCTATCTTTTTCCTGTCAATTCCATGCCATTCTGAAAAATTTTTGTTGTCTATATTAATCACCTACAATTTTTTTAATCTCTTCTTTCAATTCATCAGCCAAGGGCAGTCTCTTTTTAAACAATACCCTATCATTTATCATAACTATAGGCAAATCATTCTTTTTTATGTCAATGTTTTTTGATTCTATTATGAACCTATCGTAGTCAATTGATTTCAAGTCAAGCATCTCTTTGTCATAAGTCTTCTCTATTTCATTTACTAATCTGATGACCTTTTTCGTAATTTCACAGTTTCTTGTAGTAATGCCTTCGTATATGAACCATATTTTGATTTTCAATTAAATCACTTGAGCCATTTTTTTATTTCATCAATCTCTGGCACTCTTCCAGAAACTTTCACTTTGCCATCCACAACCAAGGCTGGGGATGACATTATTCCGTATTCAACGAATCTACTTATGTCACTAACCTTTACTAATTCTGCCTTCAATTTCAAATCTTCAATCGCCTTCTTTACATTGCTTTCAAGCAATTTGCATCTCGGGCATCCAGGTCCTAACACTTCTATTTTCATTATTTTTCACCTCTCATTATACCATCATCCCATAAAAGTAACCAGCAAGCACTGTCAACACCACAACACTCCCTACATATACAAGCATTTTCTTTTTACCAATCATCTTTGAGATAATCAACATGCCTTGCAAAGACAAAACAGGGTCTGCCAGCATGTAAGCCATCAACGGTCCTTGGCTCATTCCAAGCTTCATGAAATTCTCTGCAATCGGGACTTCAACAAGAGCTGGGAAATACGCTATTGCCCCAAACCCGACGGCAACGAAATTTGCCAATAAAGTGTTTTTGCCAGCTATTTTCTGGAATTGCTCCTTAGGTATCATATGAGTGAATGTCCCAGCAAGAAAAACACCCAATATCAACAATGGAATTATGTCGCTAGTGAATCTTATTGTCTCGTTCCACCATGCAGTCCTTTCCTCTTTTTTCAGCCACAAAAATGTCATCGCTATCTGGACGGTAGCGAATGATGCTACAGCAATATATTTTATGTTAGAAGGTATCGGAGCCGTTCCAACAATAAGCAATGAGAACAATACAGCCCAGAACATTTTTGACTTAACACCTTTTAGGGACAGCTTTGATTCTTCTACCACAAGGTCGCCTTTTTCATACCTTTCTTTTCTGAATAGGAATTCCATAAACAGGCCGATTATTATAGCGAATGAGATTGAGAAGAATAACCTGAAAAAGGCAAATTGCCATCCAATCCTTTGCCCCGTCATCATTAGAGTGACAACATTATTCGAAGGCCCCGCATAAAGCAGGGTTATTGCAATACCTAAACCAGCACCTTTTTTCCATATTCCAGCGAATAATGGAAGTATAGTACATGAACACACTTCAAGGAAAAAACCTCCGACAGCCGCTATTATGTAAGCCAGCCATTTTTTAGTTTTACCGCTTAAGTATTTTAGGATAGTTCCTGTTCCGATAAGGCTATTGATTGCTCCTGCTATGAAAAAGGCAGGGACAAGGCACATCAAAACATGTGCGGACAAGTAATCAACCAGAGAAAGCCATCCATTATAGACACTTTCTCCGATAATTTTCTGGACAAGCTCCTGGGATAAAAAACCACCAATTTGCCTTTGCCATAGAAAGATGATTAAATAGGAAAAAAATAGTAGGAACAAAACCCAGTTCTTTTTGAAGAAATCTGCTAAAACCTTCATTTAATCACTCGCAATTTGGCTGGCGATTTCTATCAGCTTGAACACTTTTTCGTTCTTCACGCTATAGAGTATCATCTTTCCATCTCTTCTTGATTTCAGAATACCAACATTTTCAAGTATCTTAAGCTGTTGGGAAACATTTGGTTGTGACTTACCTACTTTCTCAGGAATTTCACATGCACATATTTCCTTGTTGCCTATGACTTCTACAATCTTCATTCTAGTTGAGTCAGACAGTGCTTTGAAAACTTTGTAAGACATACAAATATTCATCAGTATGAATATATAAATATTGCTACAGGAGATAAGGTTGTAAGATCCCACAAAAGGGAAATGTAAATTCTCTTTGGAAAACCTTCCTGTTTTTGATACTATATGACCCCCATGGAAGAAGTGCAATAATGCAGATTACAAGGTCTAATTTGAGATAATATTCATATTTCTAATTTCTCCTGTTAAGATGATCCCTTCAAGAAAATATTAATATCAAAAAAAGGTAGCTAAAACTGAAATTCATGTTGAAAAATCTTCACTAAACACAAACAAATCTTCAGTTAAATCTCTTATCTCTCTATATTTTCTTGTTCCAACAACTTCGGTTTTATCTGCTAATGAGGCGACTCTTTCATCGGTACTAAGTCTCTGATTATAAATTTTGATTCCATTACCAACAATAGAACCAGGTTGTATTGTTGTCCCTACAATATCACTATTATATCCTACCCAACCACCAGTTATTATAGATCCAGGACCAACTTTAGCCCAGTTTTGAAGTATAGACGGTGCCGTAAATCCTCTGTATGGTCCACTGCCGATTTCAGTATCAGCGCAAACGACACAATTATGCCCTATCACAACCGGACCTGTTATATTAGCTCCTGGCTGAATTAATGATTCACCGATTAATATTGGGCCTTCCAAATGCAACTCCCCCAAATTTCTTCTAAGATCACCAGCTATTCTTCTGTTTACCCAAAGTGTATAATTTTCAGAATCAAGCATTTCATAATTTCTTAGATCGAACAAGGATGAAAATGGCCCTCTATTCAAAACGTCACTTGTTAATCTAAGTACGGATGAAGGTCTTCCAACATCAGTCCAATCCTTGACTTCATAGGCAGCCGCATTAAAACCATCTATTAAAAGACCAAAAAGCAAGTCCTCATATAATACGGGTCTTTTGCCTTGCCCTAACATATACTCATTTTTCTCTATTATTCTTTGATATAATTCAGGTTCTATTAAAGCTACTGCTATATTTGCAATAAGAGATGGATGATCTTCACCTTTCCCGACGGTTTTTACAACCATTCCATCTTCAAGAACGAATCTTCCGTATTCTTTTGATTCTAAAGGGTCTACTAAAGTATAACAAAAAGTCATTGAAGTCCCGTGTAAATTTCTCATTTGTTTATGATATCTTTCAAGATCTCTTATGTTGATAACCTCTAAGGTATCTCCCATAGCTATCAGTAAAGGTTTGTCGTGAACTATTCTTTCATCATGCCTTAAAGCAAGCGATACGGCATCCCCATCTGAAACATCATCAAAAATTTTCTTTCTGCCTGTATCTGCAAAACAGAATTGATATATTGGATGTTTCCTTCCATCGACAGTTTCTACTTCATACCCAAATATATATGGCGAAAATACTCTACTCCAATGAACAGATGGCAAACATAAGCTCCCTCTTCTACCTTGATTGGCATAATTTTCTATCGAAACTCTTGCCAGAGGTTTATTAAGCAGTTCTAAATTGGGTTTAACAACACCTCCCATGGTTATTGGGTATAATCTTGTTCCAAAGCCTCCTGTAAGTAATAGTGTATCTATATATGTCATAGAAGACCCTTTTAACAAGTGAACTTTTATGTTTACTCATCGGTTTTTTTAAGAAAAAAAAGATATTTTTCATCTCTTTTTATTCATTAGCTATTTTTTTCAAAAAAATATATACAAAAAAATCATTTCATTTTTTTTATTTTCTCATTCAAAACTTCCCAGCCACAATGAGGGCATTTATTTCCAACGAACAATCTTCCACATATCCTGCATGTTATTCCGATGTCTGACATAACTACTCAACTCGTGTGTGAGACTTTCCAATATTTAATCCAAAATCAAAAGCTTTCAGATTACTTTCTACTCCTTTTGGAACTGTAATTTTTATTGATTCACGAAGGCTCTCCTCTTTTAATGGGATTAAACCTTTGCCAACAGCAATTCCAAGCAATATTGTATTGCCAAAAATTACATCCCCAAACTCTTTTTTGGCAAGATTATTTGTATCAAAAACATGGATATCTTTTGCAAATGGTTTTATTTTTTTAAGGATTTTATCTAAACTTGGATACGGGATATTATTGAGATTCGCATATATCGGTATATATGGATGATTATTTATGACAAAAGTAGTTTTTTCTTTTCTAGCATAAAAAGTTGCTCTCACTGCTTCTAAAGGTTCAAATGCAAGAATAAGATCAGCATTAGCCTGCATTATACCTGGAGAGGATATTTCTTTTTCATCCCCAAATCTAACAAATGTTGGAATTGTTCCACCTCTTTGGGCTAAGCCATGTAACTGAAGCCCTCTAACATAGTATCCTTCCAAATTGGCTGCTCTTGCTATTATCACACCAATTGTTAATACTCCTTCTCCTCCTACCCCAGTCGACATTAAATCAAACTTCATTTTCATCCCTCTTCGGCTTGATACTTCCCTCTGGAGATATTTGCATGCAAACGCTGCAACCCCAACACATATTCTGATCTATCTTATAGATTGTTTTTCCATTCTCTTTTTCCTTTATGACACCCGGGCAAGAAAAATTATTCAAAACATCATTAGCATTGCCTTCAAAATTTTTCTGATTTACTATTTCAAATACAGGAAGTTTAACTCCCCTCTTATACATTAATCTTTTTGTCAATAATCTGCATTCACCCTTACTGACTAGTACTCTCGGACCCTTCATTTTTTTTAGTTCATTTAAAGCATCTATTAACTGTTTTTGATTGAATGAGTTTGCAACCCTAACCTCAG
>Ga0066637_10001325_pt1 | contig 15963 bp, 18 predicted proteins | sample CryGeyCG2014_020_FD_62737 | JGI IMG/M metagenome (GOLD analysis project Ga0066637, IMG submission 62737) | Groundwater microbial communities from aquifer - Crystal Geyser CG08_land_8/20/14_0.20 | ecosystem: Environmental > Aquatic > Deep subsurface > Groundwater | place: USA: Utah: Grand County...
CCTGCCAATAATATTTATTTTTATTTTATATTTATGAATATCCTCATTTGTTGATATTTCATTAAATCCCTTCTCAAAGAGATTCATGAGATAGTTGAACTCTTCTTTTGGCCTGTTAAAATTCTGCATAGAAAAGCAATAAAGGGTAATTTCCTTAATATCCAATTCCTTACACCATTTAAACAGTTTTTTGAGCTTTTCAAAACCTAATTCATGCCCTTTCCATGGATCTAAATTAAGCCTTTTTGCAAAGCGCCTGTTTCCATCTAAGATAATGCTTATATGCTTTGGATTATTGTTCATGCGATAGGGTAAAAAATAGGTTATTTATAAAGCTTTTTGTATATTTAACAATCTTTTAATTTTTAATAAAAAAATTTATTTTATTTATAAGGTTATTTGTTCTTTCTATGCCTTTTTTACAGTCAAGAAGCTGATACCTGTATTTTATCATTGCCAATGGATTTTTTATAATGTACTTAAGCCTTACATCAGCTCCTTTCAGCCTGTTGAGTTCTTCTGCATCTTTAATTTCTTTTTCATATTCGCTGAGTTCTTGGTTAATCATGCCAACTGCATAATTAAACTTATTATTTACCTCAAAATTTAATTTATTTATATTGGCACTGTATTCATCAAGTTGATCTTTAATCCTTTTTTCGCTTTTCCACTCACCATACTCGTCTATTCCTAATATTTTTTCCTTAAGTTCCTTAATTAATGATAGTTCTTTGTTCTGAATTCCATACTTAAGCAATGGATTAAGCTGCTTTTGCAAACTCTCAACTTTGTGTTCTTCTTTATAGATATTATCCCTCATACCATCTAGGAATACAAGGTAATCCTGCTTTTTCTTGCTTATCTGCTTTTCAATCTTATCAATTTCTGAAAACATTTTTGTGTTTCCAAAACAGTCATACAAATAACTTAAACTGTTATTTTTTGATATTAAATCTTCAAGCTTTTCAATGGTTCCTGGTTTCTCCCAGTCACCGTTATAAAAAGCATTATTTATCAGTTTAAATTTAGCATCTATTTTTCCTATTTCAGAAGTTATTTTGTTTTTTATGTAATCTTTAAAGCTGTATATTTGATTAAGAAGCAATATAACATTACTATTGAAATAATTGTCTCTCTCGAGGATTTTAAGTTTTTCTGAGTTGGAATCAAGTTCATCAATTATGCTATAAACCTCATCCATTTTTTGTTTTGTGATGCTTCCATTAAATGTTGTTTCCACAAGATTTTTGTTTTGTTGAATATTTTTGCTTAATTGGATTTTTTCATTAACAAAATTAATTAATTCTTCACTGTTTTTAATGTATTTTTTTGGAAAGTGTATTATCTCTCCCTTTTCAGCTATTGAATCAAAATTCTCATCAAACTTTTTGTTGAATTCAATTATTTTATTAAGGTTATAGTTATCATTACAGACTTTTTCTGCTATTGTTTCCAATGTATCACCTTCCATTACTTGGTAATATCTGGAATTCTCAAATAAAACATCTTGATTTTTCTTTGCTTTATAAGCTTCAGCAGAACAATAACCAATAATTGTAATTATTAATAAACTAACAATTGTTTGTTTAATTCTTTTCTTGAGATAACCTATTTCTAACTGTTCACTATTCATCTTATTGCTTATTTTTCTGTCTAAATCATTGAATTTTGATTCAGTATCTTTTAGCAGGTTTTCAAGTTCTGATTTCATTTTATGTTTGGATTATACTCTTAATTTTGTTGAATTGATTGCGATATCCTAAAAATTCTTTTTGAAGAGATTCAAATTTTTTCTTTCTTATTAAATGAAAAAAATATTCTTTTTTATTATTACCACTTAAATTGTATTTTTTCTCCAAATCAAATATATTTTCTCTTATTATTTCTACGCCTTTCACTGCTTTTTTGTTAAATAAGTCATTCAAATCTGTTATATCTGATTTATACTCATCAAAAACTTCTTTATTTTTAGCATAAACAGGCGATTGTATAATTGATATACTCTTCTTTATATCATTTAAAAGACATATATCTTTTTCTGAGATTTGATGCTGATTAAGGAATATTTCTTTAATTTTTTTTATGTTTTTGCAAACTTGGTATTCCCTTGCAAATTCAAGTGCTTTTTGTTCAGGATTTAGTTTAGAATTGATTGTTTGATTTGAATACAAATTATCAAGAACAGGTATGAGAGCATCAATAAAGATTATTGCTTTTAAATCGTTTATATCATAAGATTGGTTTATTAAGTTTTTTGATTCATTATGACTCAATAAGCCAATATAACATCTAGAAAAAATTTCAATGTTTATATCATTACAATACCTTAAAAGTGGATTAAACACTTTTGGTCTTTTATTATGTTTTGGTTTTTCTTTTTCAATTAAGCCTTGTGTGCAATAATCCATTAGGGCATTTGAATCTTGTTTACTCAATAATTGAATAACTTCTTTCTTGTTTTTTTTATTAAATCTAAGGTAATAATCGGCTGAAATGATATTCCTTAAATTTGTAAAATCAATTTTTTCTTTAATTACATCTTTTTTTAGATTATCAAGAAAATAATTTAACATTATATTATCCTCAACTATATCAGAAATCCTTTTAAAATCAGGTTTTATGGTATCTGCTATGGATTTAATTCTTTCTTCCAATATTTTCTCTGGATTAAATTGATTTTCATCTTCTTTTTTGATCTTAATTCACCTTTATTATTTTCCATTTCTCCAGTAAATAAAATTTTCAGTGATTTCATTATCATTTAAGATGTTATACTTCCTATGACGGACATCAAATTTATTATAAGCAATGTCAACAAGAATAGGATTATTCTGAATATAAACCACTGCACATCCATGATTAACTTTCTTGTTGTCACAATCAACCTTAACGCTTACATACTTTGACTTTAGCCCTGCTGTCCGTGCCATTGTTATATACAGGAAAGCCATCTCTCCGCAAATCCCTAATTTACGCTCCAAAGTTTCCTTTGAGTTTTGGTATTTATTGTTATTTCTTAAGTTATCATAATCTATATTTTGGTGCATCCAATTAAATATTCTTTTGGCTTTTTCCTCATCACTCTTTATATCAGCAGTATAATCCTTAATTATTTTCACAAGTTCAGAATTTAATATAAAAGGATTTTCAATGCTTTTATCAGCTAATACAACATTGTATCCATCACTAACATTATTAAGATTGAAGTATGGAACAGATGAAACTTTTTTATACTCTTTTTTGATTTTCTCAATTAGAGATAATCTTTGAGGAATATTTTGGATTTTCTTGGAATCAATCACATATTCTTTTTTTTTAATTCTATTAAGAAGGTTATTATTAACTTGTTTTGAATTTCTCTTTATTTTTAGTCTTTTAATTATACTTCCTAGTTCATTGCTCATTTTTAATACCTATGATTCATAGAAAATTTTGTTGAATTCTGTTTGTAGTTGAGGATTTAATTTTGATACATCATTAGAAAGTGTTTTGCTAAATTCAATTTTGGTTTTGTCCTTGATTTTATACTGGTCTTTTAATTCATATGGCTTTAGAGAGCCCTTAGTTCCAGTGTTTTTTAGTGATTCTATATTATATTTTTTTCCAAATTCCCTAATCTCTTGCTGCCTATTTTTTTGATTTTGGGCAGTTGCTGGACTTTCATTAGCTGCATAAACCAATTCCCACAATTCAGGGGTTGCAGTTTCTTTATCCATAATTCCCCATAAAGTATCTCCTTTTTGGATTGTATACTCTGTGTTATTAGCTTGATTATCTACACCTCTTTTGTTATTCTCAATATGCTTGGTGATAACCTCTTTAGCATAATTTACTCTGTTGTTAGGACTATAAACAACTAAAGGAATGCTATTTTCTTTTTCTATAACCTGTTCTATTTTCTTAGTTGGCTCAGCATACTTAATTTGTTTGTTTGGCTTATGATTAGCATACATAAGTGAACCAACTCCTATTGCAAGAGATAATGTGCCTATAAGACCAGCTTTCCAGTATTTTTTTATTGTCTTTTTTATGAAACCTTTTGTTTTTGCAGAATAATCTTTTAATGTATTGCTTATGTAAGTGAGTGGATTATACTTGGTTATATTTGGCGGCTCTTTTTTATTATTTTTTCTTCTCCAGTTCACATTATTTCCATTATTTTCATATTTATGAAGGATACTATAAATTGTAGAAGTGCTGAATTTTTTCTCTGGTTCATTTTCCTGCCTATTTTTATTTAATTCGTTGCGTAAGTCCTTAACCTTAATATTTGTGTTATTATACAAATTAATAATATCTGCTTTATACTCATCAGGAATCTTATTTACTCTTTTATTTACCTTATAGCCTTTGTTTTCTGCTTCTTTTAGAATTTTGTCAAGAGTATAGTTATTGATATTATATTCATTGCATATTTGTTTTCTTGTTAATTCCTTATGATTATTGTATTTGCCTACAATCTCTTCTAAATTACTATCTTGTATTCTATGTACAGGCTTATTTATTTGCGGTTCAATAGCCTTTTTCTCTTCAGCTGAATTGTTTAATTTATTATTATATATTATTGCAGGCAATTGTTTTACATGTTCAATTGGAGTCTCTTTTTTGTATACGTCGTTCTGTTTTTCATCACTATCTTTTAATTTTTCTTCAGGTGTTTTTGTTATTATTTCTTCTAAGTTTTTATTCACTTCTTCCCCTTTTTCAGAAGGCTTAATCACAGTCATATTAAAATTATTAACTCTTGTTTCCACTTGATTTATGATTGTTCTTAATTCATGGTCTGATATTTTTCTAGTTGGAAATTTTCCATCATGATGGACTCTTTTGGATACATCATCAACTAATTTTTTATAATCTTCAAATTGAAGCTTTTCATCATCTATAACCTCTAGAGTAACATCTTTTCCTTTTATGTAACTTATTTTATCGTCTCCACTGTCTTTATAAGAAACTTCTAAATAAGGCTGCATATTTTTGCTGTTGGTTACCATACTATAAGCAAAAGAAATTTTTGTTGGATCAGCTTTTTCAACTTTAGCTATTTTAATGTCTTTAAGAAGAGGTATAATCTCTGAATTAATCTTATCTATTGACAATCTAAAAGAAGGACTATTGTTATTATTTTGATTTATTAATAAATAATTTTTACCATCTTTATTAGAATAATTTAAGTTATAACCTCCCTCCAAATTGTCTATATCAACAAAATTGTCTATACTAATCTTATTATTAGGAAATACACCATAAGAAATTCCTTTAAAAGTTTCTACATCAGTTAAAGAATGAAATGGCCCATAATCAAGTCCATGACTATGCCACCACCCTATTATTTTGGAACCTTTACTCTGAATTTTTTTGAATTCATCCATCTCAAAAAAAGGATCGCCAGTACATGTTGAAGATGTAACAGTTTGATTATGGGACAAATAGATATCATCAATAACATCTTCACTGGTTCCTTTTGGTGCAACTAAATAGCCCATAGCTTCAAGTGATTTATCAAATAATTCTGAGACAACTGTAGAATAGAAGTTTGCTTTTAATAAAGTACTTTTTTTTATTTTTATTTTGTTAAATATTGCTTTAACATTAAACAAATTTTCTTTTTTATAATTATCCTTAACTTTATTTTTTTCTTCATTTCTTCTTCTGATTATTTCTACTAATTTTTTATTTATCATTTTTATTTATCATAAAATTTTTTACTGCAAAAACAATCTTTATTTGGTTTACATTTAATCTTATTCAAGACAAGCCTATCTCTATCGAAAGAACTGTATAGCATGCCATTCATCACTGGTTGTCCATAAACTTCCGGATAAAATATTGTTCTTATCTCACCTAGAATTGCTGCAGCAATTATTTGGTTTGACATAACAACACTTGGCTCGTGATCATTTGCAGTACAATGATCGGAAATTTTTTCTTTATTCTGCTCTTCAATTGCTCGATAATAAACATTCTCCTGACAATCTAAACATGCTGTTTTTCCAGGACTATAGACTCTTACCTGTCCAGAGAAAGGACTAGTTCCTCCATCTATGTAAGGAATAGAATTTTTTACAGCCAGCCTATTAGCAAATGCTCTTGCAGAAACATTATCAAGACAACCCAAAATCAAATCACAATCAAGCTTAAGAAATTCTGATTCATTAATCAATTTAACTTGTTTTCTTTTTTCTTCTTTATTAAGATTATTCCCTAATTTCCCATAAATTCCTATAGACCGAGTAGTTGGATTTATTTTATTCATTAATCTAGACAATATCTCAACCTTTTTTTCACCAACATAATTCCCAAGAGTGTAAAGAATCTGCCTATTCTTATTATTCTCCTCAATTTCATCCATGTCAATTAAGTATATCTTATCAAAATTCATTAGAGACAAACCAAGTCCAACAAAATTTCCTATTGAACCTGCACCAATTATTGCAACTTTTTTATTCTTAAACAGGTTTTTTTCATTTAGATAATCAGACATACTGAGAGTTATCTCAGATTCATCCTTAAACCTAGTATTAGACAGAAGATTATATGTTACTGCTTTTTTCATCAATTTATCATAATCATATAATTTAAGTACTGATTTTCTTATTTCCTCTGTTACTAATCCAGCAATCAGACCACTTGTTATATTGCCCTGTTGGCAATTTTCAAAATCAGGAAGCAAATATTCATCTATGCTTTGGGTATAGTTCTTTTTAGAAAGAATTATTCTTTCTGTCTTACTCATAGGTGTGTAAACCATCACCTTGCCTTTATTCTTGCTTGTAGAAGCAGTAATAAAAGGTATTTTCAATTTATCTGAGATATTTATGCTTTTAAGTTTTGAACAGGAATCATTTGTAAGATCAACAAGTATGTTTGATTTGCCTACTAAATCATGGAAAAGAAAAGAGTAATACCCCTCAACTCTTATTTTAGAATTCATTTGCATAATTATTTTTTCAAGATGTTTAACCTTCCTAACTTTTTCTTTTTTTTTATAATAATCAAAAAATAAGAATTCATTAGTATTATTAGTATAATCTTCATTATTAATTATTCTTATATTTCCAACTTGCAGACCAACAAGATTTGATAAAACAAAATTGGATAATGGTCCAGCTCCGACTATTGTTATTAGAGAATTATCAAGTTTTTTTTGATTCCACCCATTTATTCTTTCTTGAGTATCTGTTCTCTCTGGAATTTAGATCACCCCCAATTCTGCATATTTGTTTGTTATTTCCCCCAAAAATTTTCCTTTGTAGATGATTCTTGTTTTTATTTCATCTAATATTTTCTCATAATCTAATGGTTTTGGATTAGAAATCATTTCACTTACTTTAACCCCTTTGTTAATTTTAATTTCTTTAGTCTTAGGGTGTTTGATAGCTACTTCAGAATAAGGTGCTACAGAATAAAAACGATTCACAACTAGGCTATATGCAAATGAAATACCTTTGAATTTTTTTATTTTAATTCCTTTAACTTTAATATCATTTAAGTTAAAATTATTACCTACCCTCATCTCAATTATATCTTCAAGAAAATTATTTGATTTAAAAAGTATATAATTATTTCCGGTTTTATCAGTTTGATGCTCAATTTTAAATGAATCTCCTGAAAGGGGGATTGTTTCTCTACTTAATTCCTTTTTATTATACGGAAAAATATTATAATAAATGCTCTTGAAAGTATCATCATCGGTTCCAGAGTGAAAAGGATTCATACTTCCATGACTATGCCACCACCCTAAAACTTTATATCCATCATTCTTGATTTCTTTTAGAAAATCCATATCAGGCTCTGAATCAACAACATATTCTACACCTGTTACTTTTTGATCTTTTGACAGATACACATCTTTCACAATATAATCATGGTCTTCTTTAGGAGCTACTAAATAACCACCACATTCAATTGATGCATTAGCAATTATGCAGGCTAGAGAAGCATATGCTTTTATTTTTTTATACGCATAATCAGTAATCCTTAACTCACTAAACAATTCATCTGTTTTTTCTTTTGAATTATTTTCAAGTATATATTCTAATCTTTTCATATTATCCCTGTTTTTCAACAACAATCCCTCTTTTGTTTATTTCTTGGAGAGTTGTAAGATTATTGCAAAAGGTGTTTCTGTTTAGATGGTGGTGGGGAGTCATTCCAGAACAATACCCATTCCTTAAGGCAAATTCTCCTATTTTAAGAAGGTAGAGCGCTTTTCCAACATCATCTTTTTTTTCATTAAAATCATTCATCATATTGCTACTTATGCCGTTTCCAGTACAAATATACTGTTCTGGCATATCAAAGCCAGAAAGCAAGGGATGAGAATATTTATCAATTACAACAGGTGACCCAAGTTCCATTTTATGATTATTTAATTTTAGTTTAACACCTATCTTACATTTTTCAAACACATAATAATCAGACTGATCAATTGATTTAAGAGCAAATGGTTCTTGCTCAAGGAAAATATAGTAGTCTTGCCCTTTTTTAATAAAACCAGTAGGTCCTTCTTGGTATATTTGTTTTTTTACTATCTCAGAAAAATTATTTTTTTTGTTTAACAAATTTATTTTTTCATTTAAAAGATTTCCATTATGATTGGAAAATTTTGTTATTTCATCTGATAAATTTTTAAGATATTCTTTCTCTAAACTTTCTAAATAACCAGTAAATTTATATGAGTAACTTGTATTATTAATTCTAAATCTGTTTCTTATTGTTTTATAAATTTTTTCTGGAATTTTTTTTGTAATATAAATGCTACTATTAAATATAAGCAGATTAACATTTTTTATTACATTCCTTTCAAGTATAGAATAATCCCGATTTAAGAGGCATTCAAAGCCGTCTTTAAGATTCTCAGACCTCTGTTTATTAATTTTTGGTTTTAAAATTTCTTCTAGTTTTTGATTTGGTTTTGGGTTTTTAGATTTTAATTTTATATTATTCTTGTTTTTAAAATAGCGAGGAAAAACTTTGTTAACTATAAAATCAAGGAGCTCATATTTTTTTTGTAATTCAAATATATCCTTTTTTAATAAGTTATTATCTTCTTTTAAACTTTTTTTTGATATGTTATTAATAATTGACTTAAATTCAATTTCATTATTTTCTAAGTATATTCTTTCAATACATCTAACACTCTCTGATTCTTGCAATAAATACTTTTTATTAGCAAAATAAAAAAAATTATTGCCTTTTTCTTCTCTTGCTTCAGCTGTATAGAGTCTATTATTTAAAATAAGGCAAAGTTTAGCTTCTTCAGCAATGCTACTAAAGCTAGATTTGGGTAGTTTCATCTTATTTTGAAAGAATGTAGTCTAATCCAAATCCACCTTTTCTCATAAAATGTACTTCTAAATCTAACCCATTATATGGTGTCTCTTCAATCGTTCCTGATTCAAAATAATTTTTTGCTATATCTGTTTTTTTTATTATTTGGGTCATTCCTCCACTTTGATTTGGGAAAGATTTATATCCATCTCTTCCTTCATTTAATACCTTTATAGACAGACGCTCAGGAGCTGCCATTGAATCATCCATTTCTTTTTTTACTCCTTTCATCACTTCCTTTTCTTCATCATTAAAACCATCATCTTTTGTTAAGTAATCTATAAGTCTACCAATAGTTAAGTTTGGTTCTTCAATCAACTTTTCAGTGACCTCTTTTGTAAGAGGGTCCACACTCTGGTTCATAGCACTTCTTACACTTGCAACATATGTTTCATTTTCTTCTGCCATTTTTTGCCTCCAAAAAATTTTAATTTTTTAATTATTAAGAAGAGTTTCTTTTTTATATGCATTTCCGAGAAAAAAGAGGCATTTTTTCGGACAAAACGTGAATCTTTAGAAGTAAACCGGAAAATATTTGGTTATTATATAAAATATTAAAAATAAATAATAAAGAATCTTTTAGTTCGTATCCTCTCTGCTATTAAGGTAATCCTCCATCTGGTTCTCCAAGTTTCCAACTTTATCAAGATGACTTGATGAGATATTATATGCTATCTGTTTAATTCCCCTATGAGTCCTTAAATAATAGCTATTGAGGATATTTGGATTGCCTGCAATACCTCCCATTTTTTTTATGCCTTCATTTAACTTTTCATGCAGGTTATTGGAGTATTCACCAAGCATAGCCACAGATTTATACAATGCTTCAACAATCCTGCCTTGAGAAACAAGAGTATCCCATTGCTTTTTTGTATTTATAACATAACGCAATATTCCGCTTGTTTTATCACTGATGGTTTCACAAACCTTTATTCCTGTAGTAAGCATTTCTTCAAGGTCTCCAAGAACATTCTCTTCCTTCTCTCTGTCTTTTATTTTATTAGCAGAAAGGTACTTTTGGTGTGAGATCTCATCCAAATCTCTTCTTAGGTTTGTACATGCTCTCTTAAGGATAAAATAGTTTTTATCACCTTTTTCTGTTGATTTAAATTCTTTGTCTGCTTCTAAATACAATTGATGTTTTATTTGTCCATCTTTGTCTAACTTCTTATATTTCCCCATATTCTCGTCCCATTCTTTAGTTATTTCATCCCTATAAACTATTAATTTATTTAATTCCTTCCTCGAATTAAAAATAACATTTGTTAAGTTGGAATCCAATCCTTTTATGTTGAGTATCTGCCTGTCAAATATATCCTCTATTGAATATGCTTCTTTTCCGAGTATTTTTGTTTTAATAAAATCTGAGGAGTATACCCAAAGTTTAATTGGTAACGATTTGTTGGCAAGAAGTTTTCTGTTCATATCACTGTTTAATTTAGCTATCTCTTTAACGTTTTTTTCTAATCCAATGTAATTATCTTCTTCAGAAAGCCCCCTTTGGTGTTTTAGAGTATCTACAATTGAATTTTCTTCAGGATGATATCGCTTTATGTTATATTTCTTTTCCAAAACCCCATTTTTTTCAAGTTTTTTCATTATTGAATATTTACTATTATTTAAATTATTGATATTATTTGCTTTAATTTTTTTTATTAAATCCCCATCCATTTTTTTCACCTTTATAGTTTTATTATTTTTTATCTTTTGGATAATACAAGGTTAGGCTTTTTTCAAGCCCATCAAGCTGAGTAAAATCTTTCATAACTTTTTTATCTACAGTTTGATAATAAGCAGGTTTTGTGTAACTAGTCTCTTTTTTTATTTCCTGATTTATTGTTGTGCTCTCACATCCTCCTCCCATATAGTAACCAATTGAGAATATTGCAAAATACTTCAATAATTTAAATCCGAACTTGATAAGACCCATTTAACGCTCACCTTCATTTATATAATCATCGACCTTCTTTTCCAGATTTTTGTAGAATTCTTTAACTCTTGGCTTTTGTTCTTCAGCAAAATCTATAATTTTATTGTATGTATCATCAATTTTTTCAGTTATTAATGGTTTTATTATTCTAAGCTTTCTTTCATTAGTCATCTCGCTTATTCTTTTCTCAAGAAGCTCATCACTAAACATATCTGCTATTTCTTTTTCATAGCTGTTTTCAATACCAACTTTGCTTATATCCAAAATGTAGTCTTTGAATTCTCCAGGGTTTTCGCTAATAATCCCTTTTGTATATCCAAAAAGCTCGTCAATATTTTTTCCGGCAATGCCATACATTGGCTGCTCTTGTCTTTCAGTAACCACAATCATTTTTTCCTGCACAACAGGTTTTATTTTATCTTTTTTTTCACATCCGACACTAAGACAGCTTGTTACTGCAATTGCTCCTGTCAAAAATAAAATTCCAGCTGTTCTTTTTAATCCCATCTTGAGATAAGATTAGCATTTGTTTTTAATAAGCATTTCCGAGAAAAAAGAGGTATTTTTCCGAACTTAATGTTAATTCTTAAGAATAACGCGGAGATTATTCATTTTTTAGAAATCTTAATCCTTACTATAACTTAATCTAATCTAATCAATGTGTCTCATTTTTAATTCTAAGCTAAGTCCTTTATAATTTATCCCATCAAAAGTTTTATCTTCAAAATAATGCTTTGCTTTTTTAATTTCTTCTTTTATCATAGGGGTATTAGATATTCCTCTAGTCCTAATCATATCTTTATTATAATATGCTTCAATGAACTTATCTTCTCCTTTATTATTTCTAAATCCAACCTCAACAAACTCATATCCTTTTCTTCCTATCCTGATTAGTTCATCTAATTGATTTTTTATTTCCTTTTCATCTTCGCTGAATTCATCGTCTTCTAATAAATAATCTATTAATCCCCCTACATTCAGGCTTGGGTTATTCTTTAGTATTTTAGTAACATCTTTCATAATAGAAAAAGAATTATAACAATAATCATATTTTCTTATACTTGCAATATACAGCTGATCTTCTTGTTTCATTTTCACTCAAGATATAATAAGTTCTTTTTAATAAGAGCTTTCGAGAAAAAAGAGGGAAATTTCCGTTATTTTTGTAATATTTCCGAAATAAACATAAAAGTTTATGATCAAATAAAAAGAATTGATATAACTATCTTTATTCTAATATAATTTTTGTTTCTAACAAAGCTAATTTCCCAGAATCCAAAATTTTTAATAAAGTAGGATTTAACGAGTATAATTCATTTTTGGCTTCTTCAATTTCAGGAAAATAAGTTAAATGTTTTTTTTTAAATAACTCTTTTAATTCATATTTTTTTAATTGATGTTCATTACAAAAAAGAATATTTTCCTTGATTCTATACTCAGCCTGAATTTTTAAATCCGTTGGTATTTTATTAGGGAATTTCATTGTGCATTCTCCATCCTTTTCATCCATAACAAATCCACAATGATCCAAGTTTGCAAATGTATGACCAAATTCATGTAAAGCAGCCTGTTTTATTACCTCTTTTTTATCATCTTTGTACCTCATTATGCTTAGAATAGTACCTTGTTCTAAACCCTCACCAATCATGAAATTGTAATTATAGCGAGGGCTATATAAATCAAAATCAGATAAAATTATTACATCATAATGTGGTTTTTCATTTTCTATAGGATCATTTTTTAAATCCTGCCAAAAAACATCCAAGTTACATTGACCTTTTCTATTTATGTCATAATCTTTTCTTTTTGGATTAAATGCTTTATCAATATACCAATCTATACTTTGATGAGGTTTATCTCCTTTATTCCAATAACTCAGATTATATACAGGTAGAATTTTTTTCATATTTATAGAACTTAATACCTCTTTTAATGCATTAACAACAATTTCAAGGTTTTTATGAGAAGTTTCTTTATCACACATCGCAAAGATAGGTTTAAACCTATAAAAAGGTCTGATTGGTTCTTGTATATATGCTAAATTATTTTTATATCTTATAACATCAATCAAACGATTTCCTTTCTTTTCTCCTGCTTTCTCTATTGGTTGTTTTATCGTTAGGGTTATCTTATTCCCATCATATCTAAAATCTTTTTTATAATTCAATAATTTGAGTAGTTCTGAATTATTTTCATCCATAGTATTAAAATAATTTTAAGATTTTATATAAACTTTTTGTTTTTGTTGCTTTTCTAGAATAGTTACAAATCAATAATTTCTAAATCCAAAACTATAAAAACAAATAAAGTTTCTTATATTTTATGAGAGAAATAACAGATGAAAAGCTAAATAAGTACTTTGATATTACAGGCCAAGCCTTAAAAAAGGCCAAGACAAACATAACAAAAGACAATTCAAAGAAAGAGTTTGCAGCTGATTTCCTTGACATGGCCCAGCGTTACTACAAAGATGCCAAATACTTCAGGGAAAAAGATGATTACGTGAATGCTTTCGCGGCCCTAAGCTACGCCCATGGCTGGCTGGATGCAGGCGCAAGAATAAAGTTGTTTGATGTTCATGACTCTAAACTGTTTACTGTGGATGATTAATTTTTTCTATAATCTTTATTAAAAGAACAAGCAATAATGAAAAAATAAATGCAATTATAATAGCTCTTACAAAAAAACCCTGGAAAAAAGATTACTGGTAGGTTTGGATCATCAATGAGCTTGCATTAAACTGCCAGTTGCCCTGCGGAAAAAGAATCAAGTGAAACAGTTCAAAAAACTTTTCAAAAAGCAGTGAAGCAATAAAAGATAACAATGCAATAATTATTATGATTATTGATGCTTTTTTTAAGTGATTAAGATGTATTTTCCTCTTATAAACCAACATAAAAAACCAAATTAACAAAGCAATAAAAAGAAACTCTTCAATCATAATCAACCTTTTAACATCAGCCATGTGTGATTTTTCATTCTCATCAAAATCAACATTTAATTCTGAACTAAAGCCAGTTATATATTTTGTTACACCCCTATCAATCTCCAAATAATTAGGATTATCTGAATATTTCTTTATAAGCGAGCCATGAAAGCATGTTGAATAAAGAAAAAAGTTAAAAGAGCAGAGAACAATTATAAAAGCTATTAATAACGCAATTAAAAAATCTTTTTTTATTATCTTAAATTTAAGCATATAGTTATTAATAATGAATTATATATTAAACTTTCCTAATTCTTTGAAGATAATCCACATAAAGACTCTACTAATTCATCCTGAGTAAAATTATCTTTTTTAAGGTTATTAAGCGTAGCATCATAATTCTTTTTTTTTAATTTATAAAAAGCTAATTTTTCTGAATTATATAAAAATCCCTCTAAAGTGAGAATATCATTTTTAGGTTTAATGTCATAATTATTATTAATCAATTTTGAAACATCTACTTCATAATTATTGTTTAATTCAACTATCAATTCTAAGGATTTTCCGTTTCCTAGTTTTTTTTGAATTTTTTCTTGATTCGATTGGGTTAAGAATTTCCTCTCTGTGAATTTGATACCGCTTATATCCTGGGATTTATCATTATAATTCAAAAAATATCCAGTAACAGTATAAGCCTTAACCTCACCATCAACATTAGAACCATTCCATTTTTGAAGAAAAATGAATGCTCTCTGTAAAAAACTAACGTTCCAGTAACGATTTGGAATAATGATTGGATTAAATAAATCTGTACTCTCCTGTATAGAATTTTTGTATGAAACCTTATATTCAGTCATTTTTACCTTTAGTAACATCCCTCTGGCGTATAAACAAATTTGATAGCTATTTTGGTTAGCTCATCAGGCACTTTAATTCCCAAATATCCTACTTTCAACTTTCGCATAGCATCTAAAGCACTCATTTTATCAATAAATTGATTAAAACATATTATATTTAAATCTTTCTATTGTTACTACTAAAAAGTGTTTAAGAATCTGAACAAGAAAAATTAGTTTTCCTACTTCTCAACCTTTGGATAAGTTCCAGGCAGCATGAAAACCTTTTCTGTTTTTACTGCAAGGCCCCTTTCACCAAGCATCTCCTCTGAATCAAGCTTTGCTATCCCATAGCATATAAGCTCTTCTTTTAACGTCATTACAGCAACAATATCTTCATTAGTTATGCCCGAATCAAGCTTTGAGATTCCAGGCACATTAAGATTGGCGCCATGGCACAAGCTGTCAACAGCACTGTCTAATACATAAATTTTTGGAAGATGCTTAACAGCATTTTCAATTGGCTGTATGCAATAACGCAGGTATTTTTCATTTCCCTGTTCATAATAATAAAAAGCGTCTGTTAAATCCTGTAAGGTAACTAATGTATTTTCATCAAAAGGTCCTGCTTTTGTCCTTCTTAGCTCAGCCATATGGGCTCCGCAACCAAGCTTTTTGCCAAGGTCATGTATAAGCTTTCTTATGTATGTCCCTGCTTCACAGCCAACCTTAAACAAAACTTCCTGGCCATCAATCTCAATCACCTCAAAATAGTATATCTGCCTTTCCCTTAAAATTCTTTTAACAGCGCTTTTTATTGGCGGCATCTGCATTATCTTGCCCACAAATTCATTGCATACCTGATAAATCTCATGCTCTGGAATCTCTTTGTGTATATGCATCAGCCCAACATATTCTTTTCCTGCCTTAAGCAGTGT
>Ga0066637_10001326_pt1 | contig 15961 bp, 17 predicted proteins | sample CryGeyCG2014_020_FD_62737 | JGI IMG/M metagenome (GOLD analysis project Ga0066637, IMG submission 62737) | Groundwater microbial communities from aquifer - Crystal Geyser CG08_land_8/20/14_0.20 | ecosystem: Environmental > Aquatic > Deep subsurface > Groundwater | place: USA: Utah: Grand County...
AACAGCCGCCAGTTCTTTGGCCCTATCTTGAGTCAGTGTGGTTTTAGGGTTATCAAGCATCCTTTCCAAAACCTCTTTAGCTTTTACTATTTCATCAAAATTGGAAATCGCGGCCGGAGAAAATTCTTTTCCGTATTTTGCCAATATCTTGATAAAAATTTTATCCGCATCAATCAATGCCAACTTATAATTCAATTCTCCCTTGCTTTCCAAGCGGTCCTGCACCCTTTCCCAATCAGTTCTTTCTACTCTCCCGGCCCTCAATTCCCCTGTTTCAGCCTCTGCGGGCTCCACCGCTTCCCGGCTCATCACGTTTTCCTTGCCTGCGCCTGCTGAAAAATCATCAAAAGAATCCCTTGCTTCCTGTTCTTTGAGCTTCTGCTTCAATAACTGCTTTTTGTCTTTAACTGCCAAGGGCCCGTAGTGTTTTCTCCAATATTTGTAATCCCGCCAGTCGCTGATAAGCAAATGGTCGAGATAACTGGTAGTAAACAAAAAATATATTATCCCTCCCAAAAGCAAAAAAGAAAAAATTATAAAGACAATTTTGAGCGGCAAAAGCGCTCTCTGCAGTTCCGGAGAAATAATGATATTAAGAATGTCTTGGAGCAATTTCATTTTCAAAAAAGTTAGCGGCGCTGAAAAGCGATTCCTCTTGGAAATGCGGAGCAATGAATTGGAGGCCGACCGCTAAACCGCCGGCTTCTCCGGCCGGGATTGAAATTGCCGGCAGCCCGGCCAGATTGGCGGGAACTGTCAACAAATCGGTCAGATACATCGCTAAGGGGTCATTGAGCCGCTCCCCGAGCTTAAAGGGCAAGGTGGGCAAGGTTGGGGTTAAAATCAAGTCCACCTTTTTGAACGCCGCTCTGAAATCTTCAATAATTTTTGTCCTTACTTTCTGGGCCCGCAGATAATAGGCATCGTAATAGCCGGCCGACAAAATATAGGTTCCGAGCATTATTCTCCGCCTGACCTCTTCCCCTAAATATTCTCCCCTTGTGTTCAAATAAACATCCAGCAACTCGTCTCCTGATTTTGACATCCCGTACCTTATCCCGTCATAACGCGCCAAATTGCTGGAGACCTCTGCCGGCGTGATAATATAATAGCAGGAAACCCCGTACCCGACATGGGGCAGGCTGATATTTTCTATCTTGATGCCCTTGCCGGCCAATTTCTTAATTGAACCTTCTAAAATATCCCTCACTTCTTTTTGGATTCCCCGGCCAGAGCATTCTTCGGGCAAACCAATCTTCAGATTCTTTATTTCTTTTGGGGCTTCCTCAAGCTCTCTGCCCGTTTCGCAGCTGGTGGAATCCATTTTATCCCTCCCTTTTATTATATCAAATAAAATCTTGGCGTCTTCAATATTTTTTGCCAAAGGCCCGATTTGATCCAATGACGAAGCCATAGCAATCAATCCGTATCTGGAAACGACTCCATAAGTTGGTTTCATGCCCACTATCCCGCAAATAGAAGCTGGCTGACGAACGGAACCAGCCGTGTCAGAGCCAAGCGCGCAAAGGCACATATCAGCGGAAACAGCGGCGGCCGAGCCGGAAGAAGAACCGCCGGGCGCATAATCCGGATTATTTGGGTTCTGCGTCAAGCCGTAAGCCGAGTGCTCGCCTGAAGCCCCCATAGCGAATTCATCCATATTGGTCTTGCCTATTATAATGGCTCCTTCTCTCTTGAGTTTTTCTACAACTGTGGCATCATACGGAGCGATATAATTATCCAAAACTTTTGACCCGGCGGTAGTTCGCTTGCCCTTAACCAAAATATTGTCCTTGACAGCCACAGGAACCCCGGCTAAAGCCGGCAATTTCTCTTTCCTGCTTATCAGCGCATCAATCTCTCCCGCTGCAGCCAGCGCCTCTTTGTCAAAAACAGACATAAAGGCATTGATGGTTTTATCGTTCTTGGTTATGTTCCCAAGATAAGCGCCAATCATCTCTTCACAGGAAAATTCTTTTTCTCCCAACCCCTGCGCAAGTTTTTTAATGGTCAGGGAAGATAAATCCATAATTAAAAAATAGGTTTTACTTTTACAAACCTGCCTTTTTTACGAGGAGCTGCCTCAATGAGCCGGTCTGCCAAATCATCTCCGGAAGATTTTGTTTCATCTAAGCGAGTGATATTTTTCAAATTAACAGAGTGACTGGTTGGAGCGACACCATCAACATCCACTTCCTTGAGTTTGTCAATATATTCCAAAATGGCTGAAAGGTCTTTTTGAAAACCTTCCAGCTCTTTATCGCTAAAATTAATTCTTGCCAACTCTGCTATATGCTTAACTTGTTTTAGGCCAATCATAAATAAAATTATGCCTGCTCGCCCGGCTGGCGAGGCGGTTCAAATTCCTCTTTCTCGGACAAAACATCTTCAAGCTGGTCCAGGTTTTCCAAAACCATTCCCGCGCCCCTGACCACGGCTGTCATCGGGTCTTCAATTATTTTTGTCGGCATTTTGGTTTCTTTTGAAATTAGCTCGTCCAAACCGCGAAGCATAGAACCGCCTCCGGCCAAAAAGATTCCCCGAGCCATTATATCTGCCACCAATTCCGGCGGAGTGGCTTCTATTGTGTCTTTTATGGCGCTTACAATCTGCTTCACTGATTTCTGCAAAGCAGCCCTGATGCTGTCTTCGCTCACCATCACTTCCTCGGGCAATCCGGTAATCAGATTTCTCCCCCTGATTGGCATTTCCTCCTTGCCGTTTTTGCCGGCCTTTGCCCCTTTGACAGGATAAACGGACCCGATTTTAATCTTGACTTTTTCGGCCGTGCGCAAACCAATCAGCAAGCGGTATTCTTCCTGGCTGAAATCTATAATATCCTGGTCCAGCTTATCGCCGGCAATCTTTAAGCTCTGGGCAAGAACAATGCCTCCGAGGGAGATAACGGCGATATCAGTCGTGCCTCCGCCTATATCAACGATAAAATTTCCTCCTGGTTCCTGAATGGGCAAACGCGCTCCGATAGCTGCGGCAATCGGCTGCTCTATTAAATAGACCTTCTTGGCTCCGGCGTTCTTGGTAGCATCGCGGACTGATTTCTTCTCCACTTCAGTAAGCCCGCAGGGAATACCGATGATTACCCTTGGCCGCGGGAAAACAACCCGGTTCTTATAAGCGCCTTCGATAAAATATTTCAGCATCTGCTCGGCTATCTCAAAATCAGAGATAACGCCCTTGATTAAGGGCCGGCTGGCGACTATATGAGTGGGGGTCCGGCCAACCATTCTTTTGGCCTCCTGACCGATCGCCAAAACCTGACCGGTTTTCTGGTTAATAGCCACTACTGACGGCTCGGTGATGACAATCCCCTCTCCTTTCACATAAGCCAAAGTCGTGGCTGTACCTAAATCAATGGCAATATCTTTTTTCAGTTTAGAAAAAGGATTTAACATAACAGCGGTTAAAAGTCCAAAGTTAAAATTATAAATCGCTTAGAACTTTAATTCTTTAATCTTGACCAGTTTTGATTGTCTCCTCCCCGTTCTTTAATCTCCACGCTATCCTTGTCCAGCGTCTTTTTGCTTAAAACGACTCTTACGGGAATGCCAATCAAATCCGACTCTATTAATTTTTCCCCGGGCCCAGCATCAATCCTGTCATCGTATAATACTTCAACGCCTGATTTTTGTAAATGGCTGTAAATTTTTTCCGCCTGCGTCTTTATTTTTTTGTCTTTGAGATTTAGGGGCACCAGATGAACCGCGTAAGGCGCCGTTTCTTTGGGCCAAATTATGCCGTCTTTATCGTTATTCGCCTCAACAACAGCGGCCATAAGCCGACCGACGCCAATGCCATAAGAAGCCATTATCACCAGCTTTTTCTTTCCGTCCCTGTCAATAAAAGATAAGTCAAACGGCTCTGAATATTTAGTCCCCAAAGGAAAGATATTCCCGACTTCTATGCCCTTTGACTGTTTAAGAATGGCCTTGCACTTTGGGCATTTGCCTCCCTCTCTATCTTTGGCTATTTCTTTATTCTGGGCAAAATCGCACTTGGAGCAAAAGATAATAGTATCCTCTCCTACTGGAGCAAGGGCTTGAAATTCATGGGTAAAGGAACTGGTAAAACCCTCTCCCGAGGCCTCCACCATTCTGACCGACAACCCGCACCTCTTGAATATTTTCAAATAGCTTTTCGCCACCTTGGAATAATAATTGTGAAAATCCTTTTCATCGGCATGGAAGCTGTATAAGTCCTTCATCGCAAACTCTCTGGTCCGTAAAAGCCCGCCGGTAAATCTCATCTCGTTCCGGAATTTAGTTTGTATCTGGAACAAAGAGAACGGCAGGTCTTTGTAAGAAGAGACTCTGTCTTTGGCTATTTCCGCCACCACTTCCTCGTGGGTCGAGCCAAGGGCAAATTCCCTGCTATGGCTGTCTTTGAGCTTGAACAATGGAGGCGACATTGTGTTCCACCGGCCCGTTTGCTGCCAAACCGTTTTAGGGTGCATCATCGGCAAAAAAACCTCCTGCCCGCCGATAGCCAGCATTTCCTCCCTGATAATCTGGGAAATCTTTTGGTGAACCCTCCAACCCAGGGGCAGGAAGCTATAAGTGCCCGAACAAAGCTGGTCTATAAAATCACCCCGGTATAAAAGCTGATGAGAAATCGCTTCTATGTCATCGGGAATCTTTTTCCTGCTGCGGTAGAAAAGTTTTGATTGAAGCATATTGGTAAAATAAATTATTTTTCTTAAGCGGACCCTCTAAGAAATCAAAACAATATATCTTTGAATTGGATGACGTCTTTGACGGTTATGACAAGGAACAGGGCAATCAGCAGAAACATCCCAAAGGCGTTCACCGCCCTCTCGATTCTGGCCGGCGCCCTTTTCCGGAAAATGGCTTCATAAATCACGAATATCAGCCGACCGCCGTCGGCGGCTGGAATCGGCAAAATATTTATGGCTGCTAAACCAAGAGAAATGGCGGCGATGAAATAAAAAACCTGCCAAGCCCCGCCGGCCATACTCAATTTAGTGAAGGCCAAAATCCCGACTGGGCCGGAAAGCGAAGAAGAGAGGGGCTTTATATCTCTCTCAACAACCGAGGTTTTAATCAAATGCCCCAAGGCGCTGAAGGTAAAATGCCCAAGGTTGAAAGTGTGCAAAACTCCGGAAAACGCTTTTTCCGGCAAGCTTTCATAGGAAAGCCGGCTTACATCTCCGAGTATCACTCCAATGGCCCCGCTGTTCTCCGGAGGATTAACCCTCGGGACAACCTTGACTGTTCTTTCTTCCAAATTATGGGCATCAGCAAGGCGCAAAACAATCTCCTCCCCCCTGTTTCGGTCAATAAAATCGATAAGCGCCTCTGAATCGGCAAATTGTTCTCCATTCCCGGAAAAGACCACATCATACTCTTTTATCCCGGCTTCCTGCGCCGGTGAACCATCCAAAACCCCTGAAATCATCGGGAAAGCGCTCTGCTGTCCGAAAGGGAATTTGTAATTAAAAAATTGGCCTTGAAATGTTTGAAAATTATGGCATCCCAGCAATAGGTAAAATAGGATAATGGCAACCAAGAGATTGGCGCCAATGCCAGCCAAAAGTATGCCGGCTTTGGTTCCGGGCGGCTTGGCTCCGAAACTATCAGTATCTTTCAGCGTTTTTTCTTCGGAGTTCTCGCCGTAAATTTTCACAAAACCGCCGAAAGGAATCCAGTTGACAGAATAAATGACGCCCTTTATTTTTTTTCCCCAAATTCTTGGCGGATAACCGATTCCGAATTCATCCACTCTTACGCCCGCTCTTCTGGCCACCAAAAAATGCCCAAACTCATGAGCCAGAATCACGGAACTGAAAATAATGAGGAAAACAATTATAACTAAAAACATAATTTATTAATTTCCAATTTTCAAATTCCAATTTTCAAATAAATCTCAAGCGCCAATTTTCAAAATTTCGTAGGTTTGAAAATTGAAAAATTGAGACTTCATTGTAAATTGAAAATTGAAAATTGTAAATTATTCTAATATCTCTTTATTTTTATGCTCCTTTAATTCTTCTATTTTCTTGTGGTAATCGTCTATGACCTTTTGCAGTTCATCTTTCGCCCTGAACTTGTCATCTTCCGAGATGGCCTTTTGGTTAAATTGCTCCTGAATTTCCTTCCAAGCGCCATCTCTCCATCGTCTTAGCGCCTGATACGATTCCTCTGCTTTCTGGGAAATCTGCTGAATAAGTTTTTCGCGAAACTCGCCGGTAAGAGGCGGGAGATTAATCCTGATAGTCCGGCCGTCCACTGTCGGGGAAGTCCCTAAGTCGGCCTGCATCAGCGCCTTTTCAATGGCTCCGAGGTATTCGTTTGTCCAGGGTTGAATTAAAATCTGTCTTGGCTCCGGGCAGGAAATGCCGGCCAATTGCTTTATCGGGAGCTTAGAGCCGAAACAGTCAACCACTATATCCTCAACCAAAACCGGACTGGCGATACCGGAACGAATTTGCCGCATTTCCCGCTTAAAAAAATCCACCACCTTATCAAGCTCTGTTTTGAGATTTTCAATAATTTGTTTATACATAAATGTTAATCGCTGACAATTAATTATTGATTGTTGATTATTGATTATCAAATTTTCATAAACAGGACTTCAAGGGCTAACCTCGGATTAGCATTGGTTGTTTTTATAATGAATCTTATTTTTTCTATAATCCTGATAATATTTCTTATTTTTATTTTAGACCAATCAGCGGCTGGAAGGATAAAATGATTTTTATCTTTTCCTAAACTTTCCAATAACAGCTCTCTAAAATAGCTTATCCAAATATCTATCGAGCTATACATTAGTTCGGTATCTTTGGCTAAACTTTCGGCATACTTGAAACGGGTAACCAGAGGCGCTTTGGAAAGTTTCACAAAATCTCCTATCCGTTTCTTTTGCAATTCTGCCAATTCGGGATTTTTATAATATTCAACTGCTAATCCCGGCCTTCCGAAAGATAACCAAGAAATCTCTTCTGCTGTCTTTTTCGGAACATTGCCTTTTTCAAGAGATTCCTTAATATGCTCTCTCTGAATCAGGTCAAATCTCATTAATTGGCACCGGGAAACGATGGTGGAAAGAAGTTGGTCTGCTTGTTCCGCAACTATGATTATAACTGCTTTTCCTTTGGGCTCTTCTAATATCTTTAAAAGCGAACCTTGGGCATCATAAGTCATCGCCCCTGCCCCGTCAATAATCGCCGCTTTATAACCGGAATCGGACGGGGAAAGAGAAAACCCTGATTTTAATTTATCTATTTGATTTATGCGAACAGCTAAATTACCGCTTTTATCGTTTTTGTCGCTATTCTCCGGTGGTTCTGGTTTTAGAACAAGCAAGTCCGGATGAATTCCATTTTCAAAGTTCTTACAGCTAACGCATTTCCCGCAAGGCCTTATGTCGGAATTATGGCAATTCAACAATTTTACAAACTCCATAGCCACAGTCCTTTTCCCGATATTGGACGGCCCGTAAAATAAATAGGCGTGGGCCACCCTATTGTTTTCAATGCTCCTTTTTAGATATTCCCATTGTTCTTTGTGGCCAACTAACAACATAATGAAAAATGTAAAATGAAAAAATAAAAATGACAATTAAAGGTCTAAAATTTTTAATTTTTATCTGTCATTTTTCATTTTTAGTTTTTAATTTTTAATTTTTGTTATTTTTTGCTCATTATGCTTCTCTTATAAACATCCAGATTTTCCAATACTGCTCCGGTCCCTTTAACGACGCAGAAAAATGCCTCGTCTGCCAAGAAACAGGGAACCCCTGTGGCTTTGGCTATCAGCTGGTCAAGATTTCTCAATAATCCTCCTCCTCCCGAAAGCACCATTCCTTTATCCATAATATCAGAGGCCAATTCCGGCGGAGTATCGCGCAAAACCATTTTAATGGCTAAAATGATTTCCTCCAAAACATCCTGAACCGCCTCGCACACCTCATTTGAAGAAACCTTAATGCTCCTTGGCAGGCCGGAAACCAAATCCCTGCCCCTGATTTCAATATATCTTTCTTTTTCTTCAGGAACCGCCGTGCCTACCTTGATTTTCACCTCCTCCGCGGTCTGCTCCCCTACTGCCAAATTGTGCTTTTTCTTCATATACTCGCTTACTGCCATATTCATCTTGTCTCCCGCCATTCTGATGGAATTAAATGTCACGATTCCTCCCAATGATATGACCGCCACTTCGGTCGTCCCCCCTCCTACATCAACAACCATATGGCCGGAACAAGTATGAATGGGAATGCCGGCGCCAATGGCCGCCAAAATCGGCTCTTTGGCGATATAGGCATTCCTCGCTCCGGCCAAAAGGGCCGCCTCAATAACCGCTCTTTTCTCTGTGGAGGTAATGCCAGCCGGGACAGATATTATCAAGTTCGGCTTCAGGAATTGGTATTTCGGCTTTACTTTAGTGATAAAATATTTCAGCATTGCCTCGGTTATCCTGAAATCAGCAATGACCCCGTCTTTAAGGGGCCTGAAAACAGTTATGTTATCGGGGGTCCTGCCTATCATCTCTTTCGCCTCCTGCCCGACGGCCAATATTTTATTCTCGCTTACATCGACCGCTACCACAGACGGCTCGGTCAAAACCACCCCCTTCTTGGGGACAAAAACTAACGAATTGCAGGTGCCTAAGTCTATTCCTATTTTGCGGATAAACATATTCATAAAAAATCCCAATGTCAAAATCCCAATGCCAAAGGAAACTTAAAAATTGAAAGCCAAAAGCCAAAACCACAAATTAAAACCCAAAAGTTTTGACTTTTTGGCTGTGGTTTTTGGTTTTTTGTTTTGAATTTTGGATTTGGACATTTATTTGGCATTTGAATTTTGGATTTTTAATTCTTTACGCGCTTAATGTCAGCTCCGAGCTTCTGCAATCTCTCTTCTATCCTCTCATACCCCCTGTCTATCTGATAGATATTATTTATAACTGTTTCTCCCTTGGCAAGCAATGCTCCGACTATCAAAGAGGCCCCGCCCCGCAAATCAGGAGAATCAACAGTCACCCCCCGGAGAACCGTAGGGCCGTTAACGATGGCCCGATGCGGGTCGGCAAAAATTATCTGCGCCCCCATTTTGTTCAGCTCGTTCAAGTACCGAAGCCGGCCGTCATATAAAGGGTCATGCAGCAGGGTCATTCCTTCTGTCTGGGTAGCCAGCACTCCGAACAAGGGCAGAAGGTCGGTCGGCATCCCGGGATACGGCATTGCCTGGACTTTCCCCATCTTAAAACTCGCCCAGGGCTTTATCCTTACCTTGTCTTTGCCGATAATCTCTAGGGGCAGGCCGAAATCTTTTAACCGCTTCAATGGAAATTCCAAATAAGAAATTTCCACGTTTTCAACCGTAATATCGCTTCTTGTGGCAGCGGCCATTAAAATAAAGGTTCCTGCCTCTATCGGGTCATTAAGAATCTTATGCCTTGCTCCTGAAAGTTTTTTTCTGCCGATAACCGAAAAATTATGAGAACCAAATGCTTTGATGTCGGCCCCCATTTTATTCAAAAATTTGACTAATTCTTGAGTGCTGTAATCGCAATCCGCTGCCTTTATTATTGTCTTCTTGGGAATGGCGCTGGCGAACAAAAGCGCGTTCTCTGTGGCAGTAACGCTGAATTCATTCATAATAACCTCGTCAGCTGGCTTATTCTTAAATTCAAAGCGGAAATATTCTGCTCGTTCAGTCACTTCTTCTCCTATCTTCACCCCCAACTGGGAAAAGGCGTCTAAGTGGGTTGAAATCGACCTAACGCCGATAACACACCCTCCGGGCTGAGCGAATCGCACTCTCTTGCCTCGGACTAATAAAGGTCCCAAGAGCAAGACCGAACCCCTTAGTTTAGAAACAAGTTTCTGGTTGATTTTTTTTGCGTCTAATCGGGACCGTTGCCTGATGCGCAGAGTTCTTTTTTTAATCCAGGAGGTTTCTTTGCCGAGACTGTTCAGGATTTCTATTAAACAAAAAATGTCCTCAATCAAGGGCACATTATCTATAACGCACTCTTGGTCCGTAAGCAAAGTGGCTGCCAAAATAGGAAAACAGGCATTTTTAGCGCCTCTTGCTTCTATTGTCCCTTTCAGATGCCGGCCTCCATGGATTATGAACTGCTCTGCCATAATTAAAACACCTTAACTGTTTTTATCCTATCCTGAAATTAAAAAATTGGCAAGTTTGAAAAGATTGTGTTAGAATTGAATTTAACCAATCCCGGCGCCATAACCGGGACAGAAAAATGACTCATCGTTTCAAGAAAAATCTGTTTCTCCTCATTTGCGCCCTGTTTATCATGGTCGCGCCGATTGTAGTGCTTTATGCTTCAGGCTATCGTTTTGATTTTAAAAATATGAGAATGGTTCAGACCGGCGGACTTTTCTTAAAAATCTCGCTGTCAGGGGCGACAATCTACCTTGACGACAATCCGTATAAAAAAACAAATTTCCTTTTTGACACAGCGCTGATAAGCGGACTTCTGCCTAAAAACTATCGGGTCTCAATCCGAAAAGAAGGATATCACTCTTGGGAAAAAATCCTTCCCGTGGAGGAGGAGATGGTAACAGAGGCAAAGAATATTATTCTTTTTCCGAAAAATCCGCTCTTCAATCTCGCCCTTGAAAATGTTAATGCCTTTTTCCCGGCTCCTGATGAGAAAAAAGCCATCCTTGAATCTTTAATTGATAAAGGGTGGTCTTTTTCGTCTTTTGATTTCCAAAATCAGAGGCGGGAAGAAATTTTAAGCGAATACGATTTGCAAATCCTGACTACTGATAAATCCCTTGTGTCAGCCGAGAAAATTTCGGGCGCAAAGCCGACAAACATTATTTGGTCCGGCGATTCAAAAAAAATTCTTGTTGAACTTGATAAAAAAGGCGACAAACAGTATCTGATAACCGAACCTTCTAACAATAAAGAATTTCTGGCCATTGAATGGGACAAAAAAATCGAAAATATCAGCTTTAATCCGAGCAACCCCGAAGAGATTTTGTTTATTTCCTATGTCTCTGCGGCCACCTCAACAAAGGCGCAAAAGACAGCTCGTCCCTCTGGTTTGTTATCCGCAATTTTCATCATCAAGGGCAACGGCCAAGAAACTGCCCTCGGTTTTTCTGACGCTTCGCTGGAGCAAAACGTTCTGGCTTATGCGGTTGTTGAGGATTATCTTCTCTGGCTGGGGGAATCTGGCTTTATTTATAAAGGAAGCGTTAACGGAGATAAAATATCCCTGGTCGAGATATTGAATGTCAGGCCTATCGCTATCAAGACCTCTGCTAACTACCAAATTATAGCCAAAAATCTGTCAAATATTTTCCTCAAAGAAGACGAAGGGCTCTCCCGCCTCAATCCCGCAGAGCGCATTTTGGAAAAATTCTTTGACTCTGCAAAAGAAATCAAGTTTGCCAAAGATATGAAAAAAATCGCTGTCAATACCGGCCGCCAAATCTGGCTCTATTATTTTGAAGAAGAAAAAGAACAGCCCCAGAAAACCAAGGGAGAAAAGATATTGATTTACAGCTCCCCCCAAGAGATTGTCAATCTTCATTGGCTAAACAATTATTATTTGATATTCCGGGTCAGCGAATCTGTCAAAGTTACAGAAATTGATAACCGTTTTAAGCCGAATTTAACGGAACTGGCAATCTTTCCCAGCCCTGATATTTTTTGGCTGTCTAACAAGCTTTTTGTACTAAGCAATAATAACCTTTTTTCAAGCGAGAATATTTTAAAATAAAAGTCAGCATAAAACCGCCCTCGGGCGGTTTTATGTTTGTCTTGTTTAATATATTCCTACCTCTTTGACCATTGCGGGCCGCGCCTCGCTCTCTTTAATCCAAATTTCTTCCTCTCCCGCATTCTCGGGTCGCGGGTAAGAAACCCGGCTTTTTTAAGCCGCTTCCTGAAATCAGGGTTGAATTTTATAAGCGCCCGCGAAATCCCATGCCTGACTGCTTCTGCCTGCGCATTCTTCCCTCCTCCGGCCACCCTGACAGAGACCCCGAACTTATCCACCAAGTTCATCATTTCCAAAGCTGACAGAATCATCCTTTGCAATCCCGGGCTTGAAAAATATAGCTCGCAGTTCTTATTGTTAACCAAAAATTCCGGCTTGTCCTTGGCAACGAAAAGACGCACCCTGGCAACGGCTGTTTTGCGCCGGCCTACTGCCTCAACATATTTTTCCCCTGTCACAACCTTCTCTGGCAACGATTCTACTCCTGCTTTAACCGCTTTTTGGGGCGTTTTTTTCCTAACCGGCGCCTTAACTAAAACAGCCGCTTTTTTTACTTTTTTCTTGGTTTTTGGCTCTGCTTTTTTGGGCATATTACCTCTATTAACTTTACAATTCTACTTTCAACCGCTTGATCTGCCGGGCTCTTAATTTGTTTTTCGGCAGCATCCCTAAGACCGCCCTTTTCATAACCTCAACCGGATTTTCCTCATAAGCCCTGGACAAAGGCATTTCTTTCAGCCCTCCGGGATATCCGGAGTACCAATAATAGTTCTTCTTCTCTAATTTCTTGCCGGTGAATTTTATCTTTCCAAAGTTGGTGATTACCACGGAGTCGCCGATATCTTTATTGGGAGCAAAGTCCTCTTTATGCTTTCCGCGCAAAAACGCCACGGCCTGTACGGCCACCCTGCCTAACGGCCTTCCTGACGCGTCAATTGTATGGGTCTGCCTCTCCATAGAATAATTACTAATTACTTGCCCGCCTTGGGCGGATTGATTATTATTATTTTTGGGTTTTGGATTTTGGATTTTGGGTTTCTAACAGTTCTATAATCGCCATTTTCGCGCCATCGCTTGCTCTTGACCCCGTTTTAATAATCCTTGTATACCCTCCTTGCCGCTTTTTGTAAAGAGGGGCGATTTTATCCATCAGCTTTTTCACCACCTTAGGAGCAAACAATTTCGCCATCCCCCTTCTCGCAGGCAAATCGCCTTTTTTAGCTTTAGTTATTTCCCTCTCAATAAAAGAGGATAATTCCTTGGCCTTGGCCTCGGTGGTCTCAATTTTTTCTTTCAAAATCAAAGACGAGGCCAGGGTCTTTAATAAGGCCTTCCTGGGACCGGTTTTTCTATGAAATTTTCTGCCCTTAATTCGTTTCCGCATAATTTTACTTTTTCATTTCTATGCCTGATTTTCTGAATGCTTTTTTAATTTCTTGCAAGCCCTTTGGCTCAAGCCCTTCTATTTGTAAAATATCTCCCTCTTTCTTGCGGGCCAACCCGGCAATGCTTTTAATATGCGCGTTAGCCAAGGCGTTGATGAGGCGGGGAGAAAGCTTCAAGTCCTCAAAGCTCCTGGCCTCATCCCCTTCCCTGTCTTTGACTGCTTTGCTTTTGCCCGCTGTTTTCTTGGCCGCGGCTTTTTCTTTTATGAAATTAATTTTCTCCTCAAAAATCAGGTTAAAATGTTTTATCAGGATTTCTGTTGCTTCCATCAGGGCTTGTTCTGGGCTGATAGTGCCGTCGGTTTCTATCTCTAAACTCAAACGCTCAAAATCAGTTCTGTCCCCTACTCTTATATTGTCAACTTTATAACTTACTTTCTGGATCGGCGTATAAATGGCATCCAAACTAATCTGGCCTATCTCCAATTTCTCCTTATCCCGAATCTCCCTCGGTTCGTAACCAATCCCTTTCTGAACCAAAATTTCCATCTCAAAAACCGCTTTTTTATCCGTTAAAGTGGCTATGTGCGAATCCTTATTAACCAATTCCAATTGGGAAGGCAGCTTCAAATCTTTTCCAAGCACCACTTTCTCTCCTTGTATTTTCAGAGTGGCCTGTTGGGATTCGTCAGAATAGAGCTTAAAGCGAAGTTTTTTTAGATTAAGGCAGATAGTGATAACATCTTCCAATACTCCCGGCAAAGTGGCGAATTCGTGCTGAGCGCCTTTAATTTTTACTTGAGCGACGGCCGCTCCTTCCAAAGAGGACAATAAAACCCGGCGCAAAGCATTGCCTAAAGTGATGCCATATCCGGGGTATAGCCCTTCAACGACAAATTTGGCGCGGTTATTCTCTTTTTCGGCAATGATCGGGGCTTTGGGCAACAAAATCATATTTATCCGCCTTCAGCTCCCTCGCCCCCTATTCTGGATGATTTTACACCCGCTTAGGGGACGGGGTTCGCTTGAGCGAAATGAAAAAATAAATTATCTTGAATAGAATTCAAATATTGAGGATATTTCCGCCGGCGGAGCAACTTCTCCCAAATTGGGTATGCCGACAAATTCGCCTTCCATTTTTTCTTTATCCAATTTAAGCCAGCTCGGCGCTTGATACTTCTTGAGGTTTTCGGATAATCTCCCAAACCCCGGCTTCTTGAGAGAATGCGGCCGAATGCTGATTTTATCCCCTTGCCTCAAAGAAAAACTCGGGATATCAACCGATTTTCCGTTGACCAAAAAATGGCCATGAGAAACCAGCTGTCTTGCTTGAGCGCGATTTGGAGCTATGCCCAAACGGAAAACAGCGCTGTCTAACCGACTCTCCAGCTCGTTAACCAAAAGTTCTGCCGGATTTTTCGCTTCCTTGGCGCGGTGCGCCTTCTCTAATACTGCTCTGACATATTTGCTGAACTGCCTTTCCCTAAGGCCATACCACTCCTTCAATTTCTGTTTTTCTTTCAGCTCTTTCCCGTACTCCGACAGGGCCCTGCCCCTTTTCTTCCCGGCGCTCCCGGGAGGATAGGCCTTTTTAATCATCGGGCATTTAGGCGAAAAGCATTTCTCTCCCTTGAGAAATAATTTTCTGTCTGCTCTGCGGCAAATTTTACATTTTGCGTCTTCCATAAAATTTTCTTTGTTCTTGATATTATCGTTTATTATTAAATTAAACTCTCCTCGGCTTAGGCGGCCGGCACCCGTTGTGAGGAATCGGCGTTCTATCTTCTATGGAAACGATATTGACGCCGTGGGCAGCCAAAGCGCGGACCGCTGACTCGCGGCCGCTCCCTATCCCTTTGACTTTGACGTGTATCTTATCTACCCTGAATTTCTGGATATTCTGCGCCATCAACTCTGCCGCCTTGTTAGCGGCATAGGGTGTTCCTTTTTTCGTTCCCTTGAATCCGATTTTGCCGGCGCTAATCCAGCACAAGACATTGCCCAATTCATCGGTAAGCGTCAAAATGGTATTATTGTAGGATGAAGAAATGTAAAGAAAACCGTTTTGTACGCCAAGCTGGCCCGCCTCTCCTGCCGCGGCTCCCTTCTGCATTTTGCTTTCTATGTCTTCTCTTTCCTTAAACAGCTCTTCCGTGCTCTTTTTGATGATTTTTTTCTTTCCCATGTTCCTTCGCCCTCGACTTCGTCGGGGCTTAGTCAAATTAAAAATGAAAAACTAAAAATGAAAAACAACAATGTAAAATTAAAAAATTAAAACTTTTTGGATTTTTATCTGTTATTTTTATTTTTTCGTTTTTCATTTTTCATTTTATTTAGGGGCTGGCGCCGCCTTTCTCCCCGAGCCAACGGTCTTCCGCACATTGCCCCTTACTGTCCTGGAATTTACTCTCGTGGTCTGACCCCGCACCGGCAAATTCTTCTTATGCCTCTGCCCTCTCCAGGCATTAATGTCTTTCAGGCGCTTCACTGCCAGCATTTGAATCTTCCTTACATCTCCTTCCACCTTATACCCGGCATTAATCGCCTCCTGGATAAAGCGCACCTCGTCATTGCTTAATTCTTCCACCTTCTTGTTAAAATCAAGGTTAAGCCCCCGCAAGATTTTCTGGCTTGAAGAACGACCTATGCCGAATATATAGGTTAGGGCAATTTCTATTCTTTTTTTAGGGGGCAAATTTACCCCCGATATCCTCGCCATCTCAAAAAATTAAAAATTAAAAACTAAAAATGAAAAACAACAATGTAAAATTAAAAAATTGAAACTTTTTGGATTTTTATCTGTCATTTTTATTTTTTCGTTTTTCATTTTTCATTTTA
>Ga0066637_10001328_pt1 | contig 15955 bp, 13 predicted proteins | sample CryGeyCG2014_020_FD_62737 | JGI IMG/M metagenome (GOLD analysis project Ga0066637, IMG submission 62737) | Groundwater microbial communities from aquifer - Crystal Geyser CG08_land_8/20/14_0.20 | ecosystem: Environmental > Aquatic > Deep subsurface > Groundwater | place: USA: Utah: Grand County...
CGAGCAATAAACGTCGGATGAAAGAGAATCCCAATATGATGAAGGAATTGACAGAAAGGGCCAAAATTTCTTTATACAAAAATTGGAAGGATCCTCAATATAAAGAAAAAGTAATAAAAAGTAAAATTTTGGGTTACGTTTATTCTCTTGTGAAGAAATATCAAAAGGTAACTCCTGGATTATATGAGAAAGAAAGGACAAATAATGGTATTCCAAGAATTGGAAATGCCTTAAATTACTTTGATAGTTTTTCCGAAATTTTAGCGAAATCTCAAAAACATAATCACAAAGTAATTAAAATTAGGATTCTTCGAAAAAGAGAAGATGTTTATGACTTAACAACTGAACCTTGGCATAATTTTCTTCTGAATGCCGGAGTGTTCGTTCATAACTCAATAGATAATGACCCTCCGGCCGCCCAACGCTATACAGAATGTCGGCTTTCAAAAATTGGTGAAGAGATGTTAAAAGATATTGAAAAAAATACGGTTAATTTTACTGATAATTATGACGGAACCAGAAAAGAGCCGACTGTTTTACCCTCTCCTCTTCCCCAGCTTTTACTAAATGGTTCTTTGGGAATTGCTGTTGGTATGGCCACTAACATCCCTCCTCATAATTTAAATGAAGTTTGCGATGCCTTAATTTATTTAATTGACCATCCCAAAGCTGACAGCGAAGACCTTTTCAAATTTATCAAAGGCCCAGATTTTCCGACCGCTGGCCAAATTTTTAACCAAAAAGAAATTATTGCCGCTTATTCCCAAGGAAAAGGACCGATTATTACTCGGGGAAAAGCAGAAATTATTGAAAGTGAAAAAACCGGTCGTCAGCAGATTATAATTTCAGAAATTCCATTTCAGGTCCAAAAATCTTCTCTAGTTGAACAATTTGCCAATTTAGTTTCAGAAAAAAAGATTGAAGGGATTAAAGACATTAGAGATGAGTCAGATAAAGAGGGGATGAGAATTGTTATTGAGCTCCCAAAAGAGGCCTATCCTCAGAAAATTCTAAATCGGCTTTATAAATTTTCTGATTTACAAAAAACTTTTCATTTGAATATGTTGGCCCTGGCTGAAGGAATTCAACCCCGGGTTTTAAATTTGGTTGATTTATTAAGTTATTTTATTTCCCATCGCAAAGAAATTGTTTTTCGGAGGACTAAATATGATTTAGAGAAAGCCAAAGAGAGAGTTCATATTTTAGAAGGCTTGGATAAATGTCTATCTCAGATTGATGCCGTGATTAGAACAATTAAGAATTCAGCTAATCGAGAAGAGGCTGAGAAAAATTTAATCAAGCGCTTCCACCTGACCGAAATCCAAGCCAACGCCATTTTGGAAACAAAACTTTCAGCCTTGGCAAAATTAGAAAGAAAGAAGATTGAGGATGAATTAAAAGAAACCCGGGTTAAAATTAAAGAACTTACGGCTATCTTAAAAAGCCCCCAAAAAATAAAAGAAGTGATTAAAAAGGAGCTGGCTCAATTAAAGGAAAACTTTGGCGATGAAAGAAGAACTAAGGTTTTTGCTCAAAAAGCCGGCGAAATTGCCGAAGAGGATTTAATTCCGGCTGAAGAAACCATTATTACCTTAACTCAGGGAGGTTATATTAAAAGAATAAATCCTGCTACCTATAAACTTCAAAAGAGAGGAGGGAAAGGGATTATGGGAATGAAAACCATTGGCGAAGATATTGTTGAACATTTCATCGCTGCTAATACTCACGATTTCCTCTTGTTCTTTACTGATTCTGGCAAAGTTTTCCGAACCCCGGTTTATGAGATTCCCGAAGGTACCAGGGTAGCTAAGGGTCGGGGCCTTTTGAATTTTTTGGAAATATCTTCCGAAGAAAAAGTTTTATCTTTACATCCTTTAGGGAAAAAGGACGTTGAGATGGGCATAAAATATTTAGCCATCGTCACTAAAGATGGTATAATTAAAAAAACTGCTTTAGAAGAATTTGAGAATGTTAGAAAATCAGGCCTGATTGCCGTTACTCTTAAAAAAGATGATTTATTGCGAAAAGTTTCTAAGACCACTGGCCAAGATGAAATAATTTTAGTGACTAAAAAAGGCCAGGCCATCCGGTTTAAAGAAAAAGAAATCAGGCCGATGGGTAGAACCGCCGCAGGTATTAAGGGAATTAGGCTAAAAGGAAAGGATGAGGTGGTGGGGATGGAAGTTGTAGAAACAGAAAAACTAAAAAACCAAAAAACTGAAAAACAGTATTTATTGGTAGTGACGGAAAATGGCTATGGCAAGAGAACTGATTTGAAAGAGTATAGGTTGCAGGGGAGGGGAGGTTCGGGGATTAAAACCGCTCAGGTGACGCCAAAAACTGGAAACTTAGTGGCTTCAAAAGTTCTAACTGGCGACGAGGAGGATTTAATTGTTATTTCTCAAAAAGGTCAGGTGATTAGAACAAAGATTTCCTCAATTCCCAAGCTGAGCCGAGCTACTCAGGGAGTGAGAATAATGAGATTAGAAGAAGATAAGGTGGCTTCAGCCGCTTGCATATGAATCAAGGCTTTCTCAACCCAAACGAGGTTTTAAAACAGCTTAAGTTAAAAAAGGGAATGGTTGCTGCTGATTTCGGTTCAGGTTCTGGTGGCTGGGCTTTGCCCTTGGCAAAAATTTTGGAGGAAGGAAAAGTTTATGCTATAGATATTTTAGAAGAACCCCTCTCGGCTTTAAAAAGTAAGGCTGTTCAATTAAAACTATTTAACGTCGAAACCCGACGAGCTAATGTCGAAAAAGGGACACCCCTGACTTCAAATTCAATGGATTCGGTTTTAATGACCAATTTATTGTTTGAATGCGAAGATAAAAAGAAGGTTTTGGAAGAAGGGAAAAGAGTTTTGAAACCCGGTGGGAAAATTTTAGTTATTGATTGGCAAAAAGATAACCCCTTGACTCCGGAAATAGAATGGGTTGATTTTAGCCAAATAAAAAAGATAGCCAAAGACCTTGATTTAAAAATCGAAAAAGAGTTTCAAGCTGGTCTTTACCACTGGGGATTAATTTTGCTAAAATGAATAAATGAATATGAAAAAGATTCTGCCAATTTTAACCCTTCTTTTAACTTTACCAATTGGAGCAACGGCGGCTGTGATTGAGATTCAAAACCCTTTGACTGCTCCAGATTTTGAGACTATTGTCGCTAACCTGATTGATTTCGTTTTTAAAATTGCCATTGTTTTGGCTCCCTTAATGATAATAATCGGCGCAGCCTTATTCATTACCTCAGCTGGAAATCTCCAGCAAGTTGACCGGGCCAAAAAAATAATTATTTACACCGTCATCGGCTTTGCCATTGTCCTCCTTGCCAAAGGCATCATGGCTATGATAGAACAATTATTAGGAGTCCAAGGAGGGTAAAAGGCCGAAAATTAATTAATAATCAATAATTATTAATGTATTAATGAAAAAAATCTTACCGATATTAACTATAATTAGTTTTTTAGCGGCGATACTAGTCCCGATGGTGGTTTTAGCCCAGGAAGCACCGGTAAAATGTGTTAAATTGGGAGTTGATGTAATATGGACGGGCGGATATATCTATACTGGAACCTTGAAAAACGTGTCTACCGACGCAGAGGTAACCTGTACCGAGGCGGCTCCCTGTAAATGTAATGAACCAACTGCATTCGCTAAAGGCTGTCGTCTTATTAAGGATAACACTGTGGGTCCAAGAGTAGCTGTTGAGCCAGGTACAGAGTGCTCTCAAAAAAATAAAGCCGGTAATGCTGATAAGGCTCCCGATTATCAAACCCCGGCCTGGGGAATGATTGGTTTATTGGCCGGAATTAATACGGCTGTCAATTGGATATTTGTTATTTTAATAATAGTAGTTGCCCTTTTGGTTGCCTTGGGCGCCTTTATGATCGTCACTGCTGGAGGAGCTCCGGAAAATTTAGAGAAAGGAAGAAAGTATATTCTCTATGCCTTGATCGGCCTGGTGGTTGCTCTTTTGGCCAGAGCTATTCCCTCAATTGTCAGCGCTTTATTAGGCGTTTAAAAAATAAAAAGGTCGATGATATTAACCCATTAATCATTGATTATAATGAAAAAAATCTTATCTGCTTTAGCCCTAATTAGTTTCTTAGCCGTCTTGTTAGTTCCGATGGTTGCCTCAGCTCAACCAGCAACCCAATGTAACATAAGGCACGATCTCTCAGCTATTGATGCTAAATGTGTAGTAGGAAACAATCCTATAGACGAAACCGATACCAAAGCTTGGGGATTGTGTTGTACCTTAGACGGAGTTTATACCGCCACTGATTGGATATTTGTGGTTTTAATTGTGGTAGTTGCGCTTTTGATTGCCTGGGGCGCCTTTATGATTATCACTGCTGGAGGGGCTCCGGAAAATTTAGAGAAGGGAAGATCTTACATTCTCTATGCCCTGATTGGTTTGGTGGTTGCCCTTTTAGCTAAAGCCATTCCTTCGATTGTTAAAGCCTTATTAGGAGTCTAAGAAAAATTAGAAAAATTACTAAAAGGTCCTGGAAGGTTATTTTTGGGTTGACCCCGTTACAATCTCAAGGATGTATAGGGTGACACCTCTTTCTAAAGGCGAAGCCGACTTTCGTCTCTGGAAGTGGTATTACAACTTTCCTTGTAAAGATTGTAACGGGGTTGATTTTTTTATTGAAAAAGATAAAATAAAAAGGGCTCTCGTGGTGGGAAGGAGCCCAGGTGGCGGAATTGGTAGACGCGGTAGGTTTAGGACCTACTAGGATTATCCTATGGGAGTTCGAATCTCCCCCTGGGCACCAGAATCCAAATTTAGTACTTAAACCGGGTATGGGTGGAACGATAAAAAATTTTTGCCGTGATTGTAACTCACCATCTAGATACCATATTCAAACCTGGTTAGCTGAATTAGCGAATTTATTATTACCGCCGTTATCTCTACCTAGAAAATTTGAAGCATTTTTTGATACTCTATTAGAAAAAATCTTTACCTTTTTGAAAATAACCGAACTAAAAGATAATTTCAGCCCCTCCGATATTCCTTTGCGAACAACCTGTTTTATAAGAGAAGCCAAAAAAAGAGGAGTGAAATTTCAGGCAATGCTGGGACCTTTTGGTTATACCAATTATTTTCGAGCTGAAATAGGAGGAAAAATTTTTCGATTTGAGGGTTTACCCATTGCCGATTTTGCCAGCGAGTATGGCGCCCAATTTGTTGATTGCAAGAAACGGACAAAACAACACCTCAAAAAAGGCGGTTTTCCTATTACCGAGGGCAAGGATTTTTGGTTTTGGCAAAAAAGAAAAGCAATTGAATTCGGGGCTAATATCCTCGGTTTTCCATTGGTAGTAAAGCCGCGCCGGGGTTCAATAAGCAGGCATGTTACCACAGACATTAGAGATATTGAAAAACTTAAATACGCAATCCATAAAGCAATCATTTATTCGCCAGTTTTTATTATCGAAAAATTTATTCCTGATTGCTTTCCTTATCGGGCAACAGTTGTTGACTTTGATTTTGTTGCCTGTGTCAAGCAGGTACCGGCAAATGTGATTGGTGATGGCCGCTCCACTATTCAAGAACTAATTAGAAAGAAAAATAATGATCGCCAGAGAGGTAAGCCTAACCAAAAAGAGTTCACTCTTTATAAAATAGTTATAGATGAGGTAACAAAAAGTTTGCTAATCCAGAAAGGCTATAACTTCGATACAGTTCCCCCAAAAGGTGAGATTATCTGGTTACAAAAAGACCCCTTTTTGAAATTAGGTGGAGATCTTATTGAAGTAACGCCCCGAGTCCATCCTGATAATATTCAATTATTTAAAGACATCGCTAAATTTTTCGATATTCGATTGGTCGGGATTGATTTTCTTACTCAAGATATTTCTCGTTCCTGGAAAGGTCAGCTCTCTGCTGTTTTGGAATTAAATAACCTTCCCTCTATTGAAATGCATCATTTCCCATCTTTTGGCCCTCCACAAAATGTAGCAAGGGCAGTGGTTGATTTATTTTTTAAGCATTATCTATAAATTTCTTGATTTACATTTTTTTATTTCTGTTAATAGCATTATTCAATCTTGGGGCAGTATTGTTTTTAATTTTGGTCTTGGATTCTTTGGTCTTAGGTCATGATTTACCGACTAGCCGGAAAGCTGCTAAAGCGCTAGTAAAACTAATCAAACAATACAAGCCAGACGCCAAGATTTTTTATGATTTGGGCTGTGGACGCGGCACCCTTACTTTAAGAATAAAAAGAGAATTGCCATCTCTCCTGGTATATGGTGTAGACAATAATCCAGTGCGGATTCTCTTCGCCGCATTAAAATCTAAAATTTTAAGGCAAAAAATTTATTTCAAAAAACAGAACATCTTCCAGACTGATTTAGGCGAAATCAACATTGTATATGCCTATCTTTGGTATGATTTAATGCCTCTTCTCGAAGAAAAACTCCAGAGAGAATTAAAGGAAGGCTCTATTGTAATTACTAATACCTCAAATTTTCCAAATTGGAAACCAAAAGAAATCTATATTGTTCACCCTAAAAAGCCAGATTTCGAGAAATTGTTTGTATATATTAAAAAAGACCAGGGTTTGAAGGATATTTAGTGATAACTATAAAAACCGCCTCACAGCGGCTTTTCCGTTATTTGGGCCGATCGGCGATTATAGTGGAATGAGTTTAAACTTTGACTTTTATTTTTCGCTTTTTTTCTCTTAAAATTTTGGGGATTCTAATAGTTAAGATTCCCTCTTTCATTGTGGCTTCAGCTCGGTCAGGGTCAACCTCAGCTGGCAAGATTACTTCTCGAGAAAAGGAACCCCAATAACATTCCTGAGCAAAATAATCTCCCTCCTCCTCAAATGGTTTTTCCCTGCTTCCTTTGATAGTGACCACATCTTTCTCTATTGAGATGTCTAAAAATTCCGGTTTAACTCCGGCAATGGCTGATTGAATGACCAGATCAGTTTCAGTCTGATAGACATCAATGGCTAACTCTCCTTCTGGCCCGCCTAAATTTTCAGCAAAACTTTGGCTAGTTGGCTCCAGCCATTTTTCTTTTTTGATTTCAACCTCAGGGGCTTGCTTCTTCTCCTCCTCTTCGGTAACTGGCTGACTAACTTCCACTTCAACTTCGGGCTCAACGGGTTCGGTTTTAATTTTAAGTTCCTTTGGTTTTCTTGGTCTTTTTGGTCTCGGTTTCTTTTCTTCTGCTACTTTTTCCTCGACTTGCCCTTCAATCCCCATTCCCTTTTTTAATTTTTCAAAAAAAGACATAAACCACGAATTTTTACGAATTTTCACGAATAATTTACTAATATCTATTCGTAATAAATTCGTTTAAAATTAGTAATTATTAGTGATTATATTTTACAAACACTTTTCATTTTTTGCAACCTTTTAAAAGCAAAAGTTAGGAAAATGGCTAAACCTATTAAGATAACCAGGGGAATTAAAAATCTTAAACTGCCCTCTATTTCTATTATAGAAAAATTATAGAGTCCGTGCAAGAGAATACTTATCCCCAGCCCAAAAGAAAGCAGTTTTACTCCCTTTTTTATTTCAAAAAAAGAAAGGGCTAAAAAATATCCCACTGTCCCCGAAGCTAAGGCATGTAAAAAAGTTGCTCCTAAAAATCGCAAAATTGAAACACCCAAAGTCTGGCCGAATAAAAAAGTCGGCCCTAATCGGAATAAAATCAAGATATTTTCTAAAGCAGCAAAACCCAGGGCAGCGATTATCATATAAAGCATGGCATCAATCGGTTCATCAAACTCCGGACTACCAAGCACTTTTCCTCTGACCACTAAATATTTTAAAACTTCCTCAATTAAAGCCACTCCTAAAAAAGTATTTAAAACAATAATTAAAAATGGTGAAAGGTTTAGTTTCCCGAACTCCTGGAAAATTCCCATTTCCAAAAAAGCGGCCGGCAAAGCAGCTAACATTCCATAAAAAAAAATTTTCAAAACCATCCGGTTAGATTCAGGATGGGCATCCTTTCTTAAATAGAAGCTCAACCAGATAAAACTGGGCAAAAGACCAAAAATAATGTAAAGGGGATAAGACATAAAAGAAATTCATTGAAATTCGTAGAAATTTGCTCACTATCGCTCGCGAAATACAATTGTATTTCTATGAATTTCGCAGCCGAAGGCTGCAAATTTCTATTGAATTTCTATTTATTTTGGCCATTTCTCAACCATTAAACACCTTTTTTTACTTTTGATTGGCAATTTTTGATAAATTTCTTCGGTAATAAAAGGAATGAAAGGATGTAAGAGCTTCAAAGAAGTTAATAATGTGTAAAGCAAGATTTTTTTCGTTTTTTCGTTTTTTCGTTTTTTGGTAGCTTCAATATATCGGTCACAAAAATCGTGCCAGAAAAAATTATACAAAGTTTGAGCCGCTTTCCCAAACCGAAAATTTTCTAAACCTTTATTCACCGATTTTATTGTTTTATCTAAAGTGCTTAATATTCTTTTATCTGCCGGAGTTAAATTCTTTTTCTTGGCAAAAATTCCACTACTATGTAGCGATGGAATTTTTGCCGATTTTGTATTTTTTATCTGAAGTAATACGAAACGAGATGCATTCCAAATCTTATTGCAAAATTTCCTTCCCATAACAATGTTGTCCTCAACAAATCTAATATCTTGTCCTCCCATAATCTGCCAGGTAATGCCAAAACGAGTAGCATCAGCTCCATATTTTTCAATTAAATTTATTGGGTCAACTCCGGTGCCCAGCGACTTTGACATCCTTTTTCCTTCCCTGGTTAAAACGGTGGCGTGAATGTAAACATCTTTAAAAGGAATTTTCTTCATAAATTCCATTCCGGAAAATATCATCCTGGCCACCCAAAGATTAATAATCCCTCTGTCTGTGGACAAAACATCAGTCGGATAAAATCTCTTTAAATCTTTGGTTTTCTTTGGCCAGCCAAGAGTAGCAAAGGGCCAGAGAGCAGAGGAAAACCAGGTATCTAATACATCTTCCGAACCCTCAATCGGAATTTTATGTCCCCACCAAATTTGCCTAGAAATGCACCAATCTTTGATATTCTTTAACCAATCAAAATATATTTTCTCCCAACGTCTAGGAATAAAAAGTACACGTCCCTTTTTTGCCTTTTTTGCTAATTCTTTCATTCGTAAGAACCATTGCTCAGAAGGTAATATTTCCAGGGTTGTGTCACAGCGATAACATTTTGACAAGGAAAGAGAATAATCTTCAACTTTTTCTAAAAACCCGAGTTTTTCTAAATCCTTAACCATTTTTTCCCTGGCCTCTAAAATACTTAATCCCCGATAGGAAATAGGGACGTGTACTTTTTTTTCAACAATTTTAGCTTGCTCACTAATTACCTGAATCATTGGTAAATTGTGTTTTAGGGAGATTTCGTAGTCAGTTAAATCATGGGCAGGAGTGATTTTTACTACACCTGTTCCAAATTTTGGGTCAACCAATCTATCAGCAATAATGGGAATTTCCCGATTTACTAAGGGCAAGATTACTTTTTTGCCAACCAAATTTTTATATCTTTTATCTTTTGGATTGACCGCCACTGCCATATCTCCCAACATCGTTTCCGGCCTCGTCGTCGCCACCGTAATTGAGGGACTGTCCCTCCCCTGTCCCTCCCCTGTCCCTCCTTTAAGGAGGTATTTGATGTACCAGAGATTTCCTCGTTCCTCTTTATACTCTATCTCCAGGTCAGACAGGGATGTCTGGCATCTTGGGCACCAATTAATAACTTTTTTCCCTCGATAAATCCAGCCTTTTTTATAATAATGTAAAAAGGCAGTCTCAACTGCTTTGACATAATCCTGGTCCATGGTAAATCGAGTTCTTGACCAATCACAAGACGAGCCCATTTTTTTAAGTTGCTCTAAAATTATATTTCCATATTTTTCTTTCCATTGCCAAACCCTTTCCAGAAATTTTTCTCTACCTAATTCAAAACGCGTTAATCCTTCTTTTTTTAATTCTTTTTCCACCACATTTTGGGTGGCAATGCCGGCATGGTCAGTTCCTGGTAGCCAAAGAGTTTTAAATCCTGCCATTCTTTTCCAGCGAATTAAAATGTCCTGAATTGTGGCATTTAAGGCATGGCCCATATGAAGCTCGCCAGTAACGTTTGGCGGAGGAATGACAATACAATAGGTTTTAGGTTTTAGGTTATAGGTTTTAGGAAGTTTGTCCGGATTAAAAAAACCGGATCTCAACCAGAGATTATAAATTTTATCTTCTACTTCTTTTGGATTGTAAACCTTTGATAATTCTTTCATATATTTTATTATTCTACCAATTCGCTTGATTTTTTTCAATTTTTGAGTTAAAATAAAATAACTTGGCGCATTCGTCTATCGGAAGGACGCTTGGCCTTCAATCAAGCAAGATGGGTTCGACTCCCATATGCGCCACTATGCATCCCCAATATCAAAAGGCAATAAAACTACGATTAGCTGGCAAAAGCTATGGCGAAATAGCAAAAACTTTAGATGTATCTAAGGGTTCGTTTAGTTTATGGTTCAAGAATTTAAAACTTCCCAAAAGTGCCCAAAAGCTTCTCGAAGAAAAAATGAGGATTGCTCGGGAGCACGGTTTGTTTGAAAATAATCGGCGGCGGACGCAGGCCATTAAGATTGAAAATAAAAAAGTAAGACAAATTGCTGCAAACGAAGTTAAGCCATTATCAAAATATGAATTATTGTTGATAGGAGCTGCTTTATATTGGGCAGAAGGATATAATAGGCAAGATAAAGTACCAAGCCCTTATATTAGCTTTGGTAATTCTAATCCTGATATGGTAGTTTTATTCCTCCGTTTTCTGCGAGAAGTTATGCAGATTTCGGAAAAAAAACTGCGACCGATTGTCCAAATCCATAAGAATATTAAGCCGGAGTCGGCTATCAATTTTTGGGCTAAGATTACCAGTATTCCTCAAAAAAGTTTTCGCGTTACCCATCAAGCCAGCAGGGCAAGCAAAGGAAAGCGTCCTTATAATTCGCTTCCTTATGGAACATTCAAGCTAAATGTTATTGGCCGCCAGAATTTTTTTAAGATTAAAGGTTGGATTGACGGATTAGTCCGACAGACATGAGCAATGATTATTTAAATCTTGTCCGGGCGCAGGATTTGAAAAATCCCAAAGAAAGACTCATCTATCGGTTTTTTGAAATGCTGCCAGCCGCTCTTTCTCTGGGAACTTTAGGGATGGCAATTATTCTTTCTTGGTTGCTACCCATTGTGGTAGCTATTTTTATTATTATTTTCGATATTTATTGGTTGCTCCGCATTCTTTATTTATCTTTTCATCAAATTGTCTCCTGGCGACAAATGAAGAGGAATCTCAAAATTGATTGGTTAGAGAAATTAAATCAACTGCCGACCAGGAACTGGGAAAACATTTACCATTTAATTATCCTGCCTATGTATAAAGAGGGGATTGAAATAGTCAGACCTACTTTTTTAGCCTTAGCCAATTCAGAATATCCAAAAGATAAAATGATTGTAGTTTTAGCCACGGAAGAGAGAGCCGGAGAGGAAGATCAGAAAGTAGCTAAAGAGCTCGCTGAAACTTCGTTTCATCTCGCGCCTCGCTCGGCTTCGCCGAGCTCGGCAATTGAAAAAGAATTTGGAAAAACTTTTTTCCGATTCTTAATTACAGTTCATCCTCAAAATATAATTGGCGAGATTGCTGGCAGAGGTTCAAATGTAGCCTGGGCAGTAAAGGAAGCTAAAGAAAAAATAATTGGCCCATTAAAACTCCCTCATCAAAATATCATCGTTTCTGGTTTTGATATTGATACCAAAGTCCCTGCTCAATATTTTAGCTGCCTCGCCTTTCATTATTTAACTGCTAAAAAACCTCTAAGAACAAGCTATCAACCAATTCCAGTTTACAATAATAACATCTGGGATGCTCCAGCTTTTTCTCGAGTAATTTCCACTTCTGGCACTTTTTGGCAGATGATGCAGCAACAAAGACCAGAGCAACTGGTCACTTATTCATCTCATTCCATGCCATTTAAAATTTTTGAAGAAGTAGGGTATCCTTCTAATTTAGTTTCTGATGATTCTCGAATTTTTTGGCGCTCATTTCTTTATTATAATGGAGATTATCGGGTTATTCCCTTATATTATCCGGTTTCCATGGATGCGGTGATGGCTAAAAATTTACCAAGAACAATAATTAATCAGTACAAACAACAAAGGCGTTGGGCTTGGGGAGCAGAAAACATTCCCTACCTTTTTTACGGGTTTTTAAAAAGTAAAAAAATTTCTCTTTTTGAGAAACTTCGTCATTCTCTTATTGTCCTGGAAGGATTTTGGTCCTGGGCAACTGCTGCTTTATTAATTTTCTTTTTGGGCTGGTTGCCCCTAATGATAGGCGGGGAAGAATTTAATATTACTTTACTCTCTTATAATTTACCAAAAATCACCAGTTACATTATGACCCTTGCTATGATTGGAATGATAGTTTCAGCCATTGTTAGTCTGTCGTTTTTACCTCCCAGACCTCCTGGTTATAGCCGCTGGAAAAATCTTTCCATGGTTTTGCAGTGGCTGCTTTTGCCTCTGACTTTAATTGGCTTTGGAGCTTTGCCAGCTCTGGATGCCCAAATTAGATTAATGTTAAGTAAACCCCTCGGTTTCTGGGTGACTGAGAAGACACGAAAATAGAAATTAGTTATTGGAAAATAGAAATTGGTAATAGAAAATGGAAATTAGAAATTAGTATTTTTTCACTATTTTCCATTTTCTAATTTCTATAACTATTTTCCAATTTCTAACAACTAATTTCCAATTTCCGTTACTCCAGGTGGACTCTTTCTCTAAATTCCTCTATTCTTTCTCTAAGTAGGGGATATTTTTTTAATTCCGGGTCTTCTTCCAGAATTTCTTTTGCTGCCTGACGCGAATTCTGAACTAAAAAGATATCTTTCAAGGAAGCCATAGCAATGTCAGGGATTCCCCATTGTCGCGAACCAGAAAAATCTCCCGGTCCCCGAATTTCCAAATCTTTTTCAGCCAACTCAAAACCGTTTTCCGAAGTGATTAAAGCCTTTAATCTCTGTTGAGTTTTCTTAGCCGGCGAATCGGTAAATAAAAAACAAAAAGATTGATATTTTGACCTGCCCACCCTGCCTCTAAATTGATGGAGCTGGGCCAGACCAAATCTCTCTGCTCCTTCAATCATCATTACCGTGGCGTTAGGAATATCTACCCCAACCTCTACCACTGAAGTTGAAACCAAGACATCGGTCTTCCCTTGTTTAAACTTTCTCATTATCTCTTCTTTTTCCTCGGTTTTCATTCTGCCATGCAACATGCCAATTTTTAAATCAGGGAAAACTTCTTTTGATAATTTCTGATACTCGTCTTTTACTGCTTTTACTTCTGCCCAAGTTAGATTTTGAGTTTTCACTTCACTCGGCTCAATTCTGGGACAGATGACAAAGACCTGCCTTTCTTCCCGAACTTGTTTTCGGATAAAGTCATAAGCTTTTTCTCTTTTTTCCGGAGCTACTACTTGCGTAATTATTTTTTTTCTTCCTTTAGGCAGCTGAGTAATTAAAGACAAATCCAGGTCGCCATAAATAGTTAGAGAGAGAGTGCGGGGGATAGGGGTGGCAGTCATTGAAAGGAGATGAGGAATAAATTGCTTTCGTTGACATAATTTGGCTCTCTGCTCTACTCCAAATCGATGTTGCTCATCAATTATAACTAAAGCTAAATTTTTGAATTTGACATTTTCTTGGATTAAAGCATGGGTACCAATTAAGATATCAGCCGGCTTGCCCTGAACTTGTTGAAGGGTTTTTTCATCACCAGTTAGAAGGCCAATTTTTAAATCAAAATTTTTTAAAAGCTCATTTATTGTCTTAAAATGCTGTTTAGCTAAAATCTCAGTTGGAGCCATAAAGGCTACTTCATATCCTGCTTTGGCCACATTTAAAGCAGCCATGGCTGCCACCACTGTTTTTCCTGAGCCAACATCTCCTTCCAACAGCCGATTCATTGGCCTTTCCTTTTCTAAATCTTTTAAAATTTGCCAGGCCGATTTTTTTTGACTTTCGGTCAATTGAAAAGGTAGACTTTTGAGAAAATCTTTGACTAATTTGAGGTTCAGGGGAATAGCGATTGCTTTTTCTTTCTGTAGTCTTTGTCTTTCTCTCAAAACTGAAAGGGAAAGATTAAAGAGCTCCTCAAAGGCAAATCTTTCTTTGGCTGCCTTAGCCAATCTCCCGGTATCGGGAAAGTGAGCCTGCCAGATGGCTTTTTCAACTGGTAGAAGTTGATATTTCGACCTTGTTTTTTCTGGAATGGGTTCTAAAATTTCTTTTTTCAATTTAGTTAAAAGGGGTTTGATAATAAATCTCAGCCATCTGGAAGAGAGGCCTTCGGTTTCCGGATAAACCGGAACCAACCTACCGGTATGAGTTAATTGTTGATTGCTAATTGCTAATTGCTGATTGCCGATTTTTTCATAGGCAGGACTAGATAAATATGTTTCACCTTGTCTTAAAGCCATTTTCCCAGCTAGACAAACAAAATCCCCTTTTTTTAAAACATTGATTAAATAGGGCTGGTTAAACCAAATCACTCTTATTGCTCCAGATTTGTCTCCGACAATGGCTTGGGTCAAAATCATTCTTTTTTTCCAGGTTCTGGTACTTTTTATTTCCAGAATTTTTCCCTGAAGGCAATTTTGTTCATTAATTTTCACTTCGGAAACAGGAACAATATTTGAAAAATCCTCATAGCGATGGGGAAAATGAAATAAAAGATCCCGGACATTTTTAATCCCTAATTTTTTCAACCTCTTTTGATACTGAGGCCCAATCCTGGGAATTTCCTCAATAGGAGTAGAAAGATTCATAAATTAAAAATATTTATGCCCTCGGTAGGAATCGAACCTACACTCTGAGGGTCCGCAACCCTCCATTTTTTCCATTAAACTACGAGGGCATTTCTTTTTTAGGATACCACAAAATATAGCTAAACTCAACTTGGCATCCTCTATTCCCTATGCTATAATATAAATGTTATAATATTAATAAATACACGTAGGTGTAATTATTAATACAATGAGAAAAGTTACTAAAATAAAAATAAGATACTACTCTAAAGAGATTTTAAAATATTTACTTTTGACTGGAGCAGTTTATATTGCCGCCTCTTCGCCCTATTTCGCTTTAAACCTAACTAAAAATATTTCTAAAATAAAGAAAGAACTATCTAAACAGAAGGCGGTTAACACTTTCAATTATTTAAAAAGGAGGGGGCTGATTGAAGTAAAGAGAGAAGGGCATGATGTTCGGATTGCCCTGACTGAAGAAGGGAAAAAACGGGCTGGGAAATATCAAATCGACGATTTTGAAATTGAACGGCCAAAAAAATGGGATAAAAAATATCGCTTGATCATCTTTGATGTCCCCAATGCTACCCGATTAATCCGAGATATTTTAAGGAGAAAATTAAAAGAATGGGGTTTTTATCCTCTTCAAAAAAGCGTTTGGATCCACGCCTTTGATTGTAAAGGAGAAATATCACTTCTTCGGGAATTTTTGGGATTGAATAAAAAACAACTTCAAATTTTAGAAATCAGTAAATTAGAAAACGATCAATTTTTAAGAAAATTCTTCCACCTCTAATATATTAATAAATATACGTAGGTGTAATTATTAATATAATAAAAGATAGAGATTTAATGTTGGGGAAGGTTGACAGGGAGAGTTTTTGAGAATAATATAATAAATGTAGGGAGGAGTGCTCCGAATTGGTAAGGAAATCGGTTGCTAACCGATCGGCTGTGTAAAAAGCGGCCTTGTGGGTTCGAGTCCCACCTCCTCCGCCGAACCAAATACTCTTTTTGGAGGAGTGGCAGAGTGGACGATTGCACCGCACTTGAAATGCGGAGTCCTAATTTTTGGGACCGCAGGTTCGAATCCTGCCTCCTCCGCCAA
>Ga0066637_10001329_pt1 | contig 15953 bp, 18 predicted proteins | sample CryGeyCG2014_020_FD_62737 | JGI IMG/M metagenome (GOLD analysis project Ga0066637, IMG submission 62737) | Groundwater microbial communities from aquifer - Crystal Geyser CG08_land_8/20/14_0.20 | ecosystem: Environmental > Aquatic > Deep subsurface > Groundwater | place: USA: Utah: Grand County...
TAATAATCGTGTTGTAGGCAACATCAGATAATTTAGATAATTTATCCTGTGAAATTCCTAACTTTTTCCGGTATTTCTTTACATTTTTAGCAATTGTGGATTTCTCCTTTGACATTGTAGTAAATATTTACTACTATTTATGTAGGTAGTAAAATAAAAATAATGTTACCTATCCCTATTCATAATATACTAAATTTTTTGAATACTGTAAATAAAAATAAGGGAGTAAAAAAATCAAATGCCCGCGTCGGGTTGGATGAGACAAGGGCATTTCCCTTAAAAATTGGCGGCTCGCCCGCGAAGCGGGCTGGAAGCGAGGGCGGGGCGGAAATTCCTTTCCCCCCAACCCCCTTTCCTTCCCGCCCCGCCCGAGCGGTCAGATTTTGCGCCCGTCAGGGCGCAAGCGTCCGTTCAAAAAAGGTTCGAGCTTCGTTCAGCAATTGCGACCAAACCCAAAATCCGCTTGCAAGCGGATTTTGGGTTTGGTTAGAAAAATCAGCTGGAAAAATAAACCTATAAAAACATCGAGGGGAGACGGACAAGTCCGTCTCCCCAGCGGCTGCTACGCGTAGACGCGTCGCAGCCGGGAACTCCCTCCATCATCGCCGAACCGGTCAGCGACACTGATTGACTCGTGGCGCCCAGAGCGCTGGTGCGCCCTTTGGGCTGCCGCCTCCAAGGTTGGCCGTCGGCCAGCCACTTGGTCAAGACCTCTCCCGTGAGCACCGTAACGCTCATAGGCCCGCGACCTGAACGCGCAATTCAATGCGGTTCGTTTCATCTTAACCTCCTCCTTTGCTTCCTCACTTCCTTTATATCACGAACTAAGGAGATAAAGCAGGCTGGGCGGGCGCGAAGATATATAGACTGTGTCGTCCAATCGCGCTCCCGCTCCTGCTCCTGCACGCCCGGAAGACTGCGGATCCGAGCGCAATCCGAGAAAAACGATTTTTCGCTTTCCTTGGATTGCTCCCGGAGGGCAGGAACAATCCATCTTAAAATGTGCTAACTGACACTTATACTATATCCCACTATCCAATTTCTGTCAATAGTTTCTGGGTTTCCTCCAAATCATCTCCTTTATAATCGGTCTTGTGCGAAATCTGAAGCGAGCCGTTTTTGTATCTTGGAATAATGTGGAAATGAATATGGTCCACCATCTGCCCGGCCAGCCGGCTATTATTCTGCAAAACATTGATGCCTTCGGCCCCAAGCTTGTTTTTGATTAAAACGGATATTTTTTGCGCAGTTAAAATAAGGGCCATCAGGGACTCTGCGTCTGCCTCAAGAATGTTACGAATATGTTTTTTCGGGAGGACAAGACAATGTCCCCGGCTCCAAGGATTAATGTCCAAAAAAACAAAGGTGTTCTCGTCCTCATAAATCTTATGACCGGGAACTTCTCCTTTTATTATTTTACAAAACAGACAATTTTCCATGATTTTGTTTATAAAATGATTAATAATTAATGACCAGTGATTAATGATTATCTTCCTTTCTCCACTCTTTCCGCATACTCGCCTGTTTTTGTGTTAATTCTGACAATATCCCCTTCTTCAATAAAAAGCGGGGCCTTTATTTCCGCGCCTGTTTCTAAAACAATGATTTTCGTTCCGCCCTGGGCGCTGTTGCCTTTAATCCCCGGCGGCGCTTCAACAACCCGCAAATCCATTTTTACAGGCAAATCTATACCCACAATCTCGTTGTTAAAAATCATCGCCCTGACAAGCGTGTCTTTTTTAAGAAATCTTCTTTCCTCGCCCAGCGCTGATTCTTCCAGCATCGTTCTTTTGCTCGGGTCTTCCGGCTCGCAAAACCAAAATTCTCCGCGATGATTATAAATGTATTTAAGCTCGCGCCAGTCAATCTCCGCTTCCTCAAAAGAATCAAGGGGCTTAAAAACTTTGGCAAGAATCTTCCCGCTGATAAGGTTTTTAATTTTGGTCTGCAAACTGCTCCCGCCCCTGCCCAGATGGACATGCTTAAACTCCAAAACCTGATACGGCTGGTTTTCAAAGATGAAAATAGTTCCTATCTTCAAATCGTTTATTGAAAGCATAAAATTTACTTAATTAATTCTATTATCCCTCCCCCCAGACAAATATCCCCTTCGGGCAAATTGTAAAAAACGGCCGCTTGCCCCGGAGCTACCGATTTTTGAGGAGTGTCAAAGATTAACCGCCAACCCGCTGAAGCCGGACTCCGGCTCATCAGGGTTGCTCTGACTAATGGCTGCCTGAATCTGGTTCTGACTAAAACTTTCACTTTTTTACCGGGAGAATTCCCTGAAATAAAATTAACTCCTGACAACTCCAATTGTTTTGAAAAAAAACTTTTCTCGTTTTCATTATTGCTGACTATTAAATTATTCTTTTTTTTATCAAAGCCAGCCACCCAAAACGGTCCACCCGGCAAATCAATTCCCTTCCTCTGCCCCCAAGTAAAAAAATGAAGCCCCTTATGTTCGCCCAATAATCTTCCGCTTGTATCCAATATCCTGCCCGGCTTAATCCCGATATTTTTTGCCAAAAAATCAGCCAGTGATTTTTCTTTAACAAAACACAAATCCTGGCTTTGGCCCGGAAGATGCTTAATGTTTTGTTCTTGGGCGATTTGATAAACTTCTTTCTTGGTTAAATCGCTTAAAGGAAAAATTATTTTAGAAAGTTGTTTCTGCGAAAGAAGGGCCAAAAAATACGTCTGGTTTTTATCTTTATCCTTGGGAGCAACAAGCTCACATTCCCCTCTATTCTTTCTTATCTTGGCATAATGGCCAGTGGCTATATAATCAGCTTTTCTTTTTTGGGCGAAATCCAGAAGAGCCGGTATTTTCACGAGCTGATTGCAAAAAAGACAAGGGCTCGGGGTTTTATTCCCCTCAAGCGCTTCTAAAAAATACCCGATGATTTTCTTGTTAAAATCCCCGGAGGCGTCGATAATATGATGCCGGACATTGTATTTCTTGCATATATCTTTGGCAATTTTCAGCGCTGGCTTGGATATATTGAGATTCAGGGTGGCCGCCTCCACCTCAAATCCTCTTTCCTTGAGAAGAAACAACGAAACAGCGGAATCTACTCCGCCGGAAATGCCCGCTAAAACCTTTTTCTTCCCGTTAATCATCCTGACTATGAAATTCCTCTTCTTTTTTTATCCAATCGCCGTACTTGACTTCAATTTGCTTTCTCTCTGCCTCTAATATCCGATGTCTTTCCTCTAAGTCGCCGGGTATAGTCCTTTTGTTTTTCCGCAGAAAATCATAAATTGCTTCGCGGAGCGCGTCTATGGCCAAAACCGAACAATGGATTTTGATGGGCGGAAGGCCCCCCAATTTATCAATAATCTCCTCTTTGCTGATTTTAAGCGCCTGTTTTATAGTTTTCCCCTTGGTCATCTCGGTGATAATGCTGCTTGAGGCCAGGGCCGCTATGCACCCGAATGTTTCAAAACTTATGTCTTTTACAACGTCCTCATTTTTCCTATTCCGGCTGACCTTAATATACAGCCACATGATGTCGCCGCAAATAATATTACCGACCTTGCCAAGGCCGTCATAGTCCTTTATTTTCCCGTAATTGCGAGGGTTTTTGAATGTTTCGATAACTTTCTTTGAATAAGCCATATGTTAAATAATATATTCTATAAAGGTATTTCGTCGGACCGGGCTTTCATCCCCGCCCGACGACCAAAGGGGGCGCCCCTTTGGATTCCTCATTTTTCGGAAAATCCAGCTGCCGTAGAAAAGCACGGATTTTCCGAAAAATTAATACGGAGAAATTCTTCTCAATTTCCCGACAATTTCCGGAAGCTTGAGAAGTAATTTCTTAATTTCTTTCTCTGTGTTAAACCGACTCAAACTGAAGCGAACTGTGCTGTTCACCTCTTGGGGCATCAGCCCGATTGCTATCAGGGCCGGACTCGGTTCCAGCTTGTTTGACGAGCAGGCGGAACCAGTGGCAACATAAATTTTTTCAATATCCAAAAAACCCACAATGGCTTCGCCCTCAATGCCGAGGAAAACAACGTTCACGATATTGGGCAAACTCTTTTCGTCTCTCGGCCCGTTGACCTTTACCCTCGGAATTTTGATTAACTCCTCAATCATCATATTTTTCAAGCCCCTCATTTTTTCAATATGGCGCTTGTCCAAAGCCAACTCAACCGCTTTCCCGAACCCGACTATGCCGGCCACATTTTCAGTCCCGGAGCGCCGGCCCCTTTCCTGGCCTCCGCCATGCTGCCAAGCCCCGATTTTTGTCCCTTTTCGGACATACAACGCCCCCGCTCCTTTTGGTCCGTGAATTTTATGGGCGTTCAAAGTAATCAAATCCACTGCCTGCTTTTTCACATTTATCTCTGTTTTGGTAAAGCTTTGGCAAGCGTCTGTGTGAAAATATGCATTATGTTTCCTGCAGACCTCTCCCAGAGACGCCAAGTCCTGAATTGTCCCGAATTCGTTTTGGCCGTGAATAACAGAAACCAAAATTGTTCTGTCGGTAATGGCTTTTTCCAGGTCAGCCGGGCTGACAAAACCCCATTTATCAACTTCCACATAGCTTATCTCAAAACCCTGTGTTTCCAGCCATCGGTATGCCTCCAAAACCGACGGGTGTTCAATTTTAGTGGTAATGATATGGTTGCCTTTGCTTTTATTGGAAAAGGCAACGCCTTTAATGGCAAAATTGTTTGATTCGGTGCCTCCGGAAGTGAAAACGATTTCATCCGGTTCGGCAGAGATGGACTCGGCGATAACAGCCCTGGCCGCCTTAATGGCTTTCTTGGCGTTTTGCCCCATTGAATGAGGAGAAGAAGCGTTGCCGTATTGGCTGTTCAAAAAAGGCAACATCGCCCTTAACACCAAAGGGTCGATTTTAGTAGTGGCTGCGTTGTCTAAATAAATTCCTTTTGTCATTTTGTTTCGTTTAAACCAATAGACCCTGCTCTTTTGTTCTGTATTTTCCGGGGATACGTTTAACGTGGGTGCCCGCAAGAATGCCCCAAAGGGTATTCAGATATAGGGCTCCCTTGGAAAAAGGTAGTGCCGGAAAATCGTTCAGAACTAGAACAGGGTCCGCTTCTATTATATCATTTCAACTGCCCCTGTCAAATCGCCAAAACCCTACATCACATCGTCTTCGGCGCGCTTATATTCGAAGATCTCGTCGGGCGCGAACCAAAATTCTATCTCATGCTTGGCTTCCTCCGGCGTTTCCGAAGCATGCACTAAATTGCGGATTGAACGTTTGTCTTTATTGGCGGCCGTGGCGTCATCTACGGAAAAATCCCCTCTGATAGTGCCCATATCCGCTTGGGCCGGCATAGTGGGACCCGCTATTTTTCTGACCATATTGATAGCGTGAATGCCTTCTATGGCCATCTTTACCATTGGACCCGAAGTCAAATAATCAACCAACCAGCCCCTGACTATTCTGCCCATTTCCAAGGGGTCGTCTGTCCCCAATTCCTGCTTGGCGTCAAAATTGTATTCCTGATAATTTTTAAGCGTTTTTTCTCCCAAGCGCTTTATCCATTGCTCGTCGTTAGGATAATGGTTGTCTATCTGGTTCTTGCCCGCCAAAAACATTCTGATAGCAATGATTTTAAGGCCGCGCTTTTCAATGCGGGAGATAATCTCGCCGACCAATCCCCTTTTTACCGCGTCGGGCTTAATAATAAGAAGGGTTCTTTCTTTTTTTGGGTGAAGCATATGTCTTTTTGCTTACTTGTTTCTAAGATATTTATACCAGAATCTTCCAATATTGCCAAGATGTCGGGCGAAGGATGACCATAGGGATTGTTTTCTCCCGCCGAAATTACAGCCACGCTCGGAGCAACCGCTTTTACAAAATCTTCTGAAGTGGAATACCGGCTTCCGTGGTGGGCGACTTTCAAGATATCGGCGCCAACTGACAAGCCCTTCTCTGCCAACAGCGCCTCTACCCGACTTGAAATATCGCCGGGCAGTAAAGCTCTCCGGCCATTACTGTCCAGCATTAAAACAATAGAAGTGTCGTTTAAGTTGCTAACGTTTCTATTTTCCAAACTTTCAAAAGGATACAACACATTGATATATCGATATGTCGAAATATCGATATTCAGGCCTTGTTCAGCAATCCAAACATTCGCCCCTTCTTTTTCCATCGCTTTCTTCCATTCTTGAAAAAGGGAGCTATCGCTGTTCACCCCGGTCCACAGGATATTTTCCACCTTATATCTCCTCAGCGCCTCCACCAAACCGAATAAATGGTCCTTATCGGGATGAGTCAAAACAATCAAATCAATACTCCTGTCCCAAAAAGGCATCATGGATTCCAGTTTTTTAATAACAGAATCGTCCGGCCCTCCGTCAACCAAAATCTGCTGTCTCTGCGGGCCCTCAATGAATATGCTGTCGCCCTGGCCGACATCAAAAAAACAAATCTCCAATCCCCTCTCTTTGCTTATCTCCCAAACAACCAGCCATGAAAAAACATTCAGCACAATCAAGATTATTAAAATCGTTTTCTTGTTTATCATTCCCTCATTTTATCTGAAATACTTTTAAACTCAAAACTGCCGGGACGCTCCGCAGTTTTCTCTTAATTTTTAATCTTTCATTCTCTTTTTTAATTTTTCATTTTTAATTTTTTATTTTACATTGACATATATCCCCCGTCCACTATTATCATATCCCCGGTGATGTATGACGCCTCGTCTGACGCCAGAAACACAACCAGCCCGGATATTTCTTCCGGCCTGCCCATCCTTTTGAGCGGTATTCTGGCCATAATCGCTTCAAGCGTCTTCGGGTCCATTTTTACCGACGCCACCATTGGCGTGTCTATCACGCCCGGCGCAATGGCATTGACCGTGATATTATAAGGAGCCAATTCCAGCGCCAGCGCTTCGGTGAAACCGACTATCCCTCCCTTGGAAGCGCAATAATGAGTCAGGCCCTGAAAACCTACTCCAACTTGGCCGGCGGCGATTGAGGCGATATTGATTATCCGACCGAATTTTTGCTTTATCATCTCCGGCGCTACCGCTTTGGCGCACCAATAGTAGCCCCTTAAATTAATGTTAATGGTCTTTTCCCAATCCTCGTCAGTCAAATCCACAAAGGGCTTGAATTGGCAAATGCCGACATTATTCACCAAGATATCAATTTTGCCGAATTTCTTTATTGCCGTTGACACCATCCCGTCTATCTCTTTTTTATTGGTAACATCGCATTTGATTGCTATCGCTTCTCCGCCCGCCTCTTCAATTTCCACAACTACTTGTTCGCACTCCTCTAAGTCAATGTCGCTTACCACCACTTTAGCGCCCGCTTGGGCCAAAAGCAGAGAATGAGTCCTGCCCATTCCTCTTCTAGCGCCGGTAACGATTGCCACTTTTCCGCTTAAATTAAACATATTGATAATGATTAATGATTAATGATTAATGATTAATGATTCTTCAGAGAGAGCCCAATAATCCGGGACTCAATATCATTATAATCCCAAGGGCTAAAAGCACAATAGCAGAAACCAATTTTATCGTTCTCAAATATTTTTGCGAAACACCCGTGATTTTCAAAGTAAAAACCGCTATCAGGAAAATAATAAAATCATCAATCATATAAAAAATGACATATATCAGGATGTAAATATAGCGGGAAAAAATAGACAGATTCAAATCGCTCAAAATATTGGTGAATGCCAGGGGGAAGCCAAAAGAGCAGACTAGTTCCACAGAATTCACTCCGGCGGCCACTGCCACCACGCCCAGAAGCATAACAGGCAGAGAGCCCTTGCCGGAAACAATTTTCTTCATTGTGCCTAAAAGTTTTTTCTGGGCCCGGGTAAATATCTGTCTTTTTGCCGGCCTGATATCGCAAAGCTTGCAGACCGCCCTGTACACATAGTCCTTCAAAAGGAAAACCGAAAAAACAACGATAATAACCCCCACTATTGTTGTGATTAGTTGAAGATGTTTGGAAACCAGCAATAAATTGAGCCAAGCCGAGATAAAGAGAAAATAAACAATGCCGGAAACCAGAATAAATGTTCCCCCGATTATCACTACTCTTCCTCTTATGCCGGTGGCAACCAGAACGGCCAAAAGGAACCCAAGCGCCACCATGGCGCAGGCGTTGAATCCGTCCAATGTCCCCAAAATAATGGCCAAAGGCAGGGGCGACAATTTAGACGGATAAATTTCCCAGCCAAAAATAGGAATTTTTATCGGCCTCTCGTCAGGATTCTCCGTGCCATCGCTGTCGCCCAGCAAAAAAATTACATAGTCCTCTATTTCTTTGCCAGTGCTTTCGTCATCGGTGTATCCCAAAAAATATCTGTCTCCGGCAAAACTTATGGGCACAAATCCTTGCACAGATTGCGGAACTTTATAGCGTTCATATAATTCTGCGAGCAAGGGGTGGTTCTCGCTGTCGGAAATCAAAAACTCATTGGCAATAAAATTGGAATATTTTTCTTCCAGCTTCTCGAGGAAGACCTTTTCATGGACGCAATGGACACAGGTTTCGCTGTAGAAAATCGTCATTTCAACTTTATTGCCAACCGCCTCGGCCAAAATCGGCCGGCCGGTAAAAGAAAAAAAACAGGCAATGCCTATAACAGCGATGAAGCCGCCCTTAAGCAAAGTAATCTCGTTGACGAAATCCTTTTTTAGAAACTGCATAGAATTATTTTTCTTTTTTTTCTTCCCTTATTTCTTCTATGGCCCCGAAAGGACAAACCTTCGCGCCCCCGCACTCCCCTAATTTTTCCTGGCTGATAATTTCCGCTTTCATATCCTGCCCCAACCTGGTGGCTCCATCGCAGGACTGAACGCAGGCCCCGCAGCCAATGCACCTGTCTTTGTTTACTTTGAATCTTTTAGCCATATACATTACACATTAATAATTAAAATAGAAATCTGCAAGTTATTTCAGGAAAAATTGGACTATGAAAAAGAGGGCGTAAAGGAACAGAAGGAATTTGGCTTCTTTCTTGCTGATTTCGTGTTTGGTTCTGGCAAATATGAGAAAAATCAAAACTACGAAGCCGGTGGCAATAAATCCGTCTATAAAAAGAGGCAAATCATAAATCCGAAAGGGAGAAATCAGGGCGACTATGCCTAAAACCAAAGTGGAATTAATGATGACAGAGCCAAAAACATTGCCGAGCACCAGTTCTTTTTCCCTCATCAAAGCAGACCTGACGCCGAAGCTGACTTCTGGCAAGGATGTGCCTAAGGCCACTCCCAAAATGCCTATCAGCACAAGCGGAACATTAAAAGCAAGAGCTAACCGGCCCGCAGAGAAAACCATCAATTCCGCGCAAACAATCAGCAGAATCAGGCCAAGGAGAAAAATAACCAAATTTTTGAAAAACGCCTTGAACCCCTCGTCTGCCCCCTGCTCTTTGCTTAAAAATTTTTCTTCTACCTGTTTTTCCCTGACGAACAGCTCCCGCAAATAGAAAACCATAGCCAAAACCAATATTATTCCGTCTCCGCGGGAAACCTCTCCGTCTATAACCAACAGCAGGGGCAAGAGGGCGTAAAGCGCGGCGAACATCATTGATTTCTGCAACGCTCTGTCTTTTATCTTCATCTTCCCGCCTATGAGAACCGCTATCCCTATCACCAGAGTCAGTAAAATAATATTGGCTCCGATTATGTTGCCAAAAGACAACTCGGATTTTCTCGCTACGGCCGAAGTAACGCCTACGAAAAACTCGGGCAGAGAGCTTAAAAACCCCATCAATATGGTAGCAACAATAAATTTTTTCCATCTTAAAAATCTGGCTATCTCCAGCAGGCTGTGCACCGCCCAAGCGCCGGCCTTAGCCAAAACTCCGCCAGCCGCTATGAAGAGTAAAATATACCATCCGAAATGCATATTTATCAATGATTAATAATAGGATTATTTTTCTGTATTATGTCTTGCTATGAAATAATGTTTCACGCTCTCAATCAACAAAAGCTCTATAATCCCTAAACTGAACAGAATATACCAGTCAGAAAAATGGAGCGGGGCCGTGCCCAACAAATGGTTAAACGCCGGCAAATGAACGGCGGCTACCAGGGTAATCATGCTGAAAATCAATGCGCCTATCAACGCCCTGTTAGATAGTATATTAATATGGAACAGCCCCTTTCTCAAGCTCCGGCAAGAGAATACATAGAAAAGCGAATCAATGGCTAAGGCCGCAAACACCATTGTTCTTATGTAGCGGACATCCAAGCCCTTAAACCAAAACCAGACGAAAAGTCCCAGTAACGCTAAGTCGGTCAGGAAGCCAATGGTAAAAATTATGACTTTCATTTCCCGGGTAAGCAGTTTCGCCTTATTCCCTCTTGGTCTGAATTTCATCAAATCATCTTCTTTCGGCTCAAAAGCCAGAGCCAAACCGGGAAAGCCGTCCTCTATCAGATTAATCCAAAGTATCTGAACCGCCGTGATGGGCAGAAACCATGCTTGCCCGAACAGTTTGGCAATTAACATGCTTCCTCCTATTAAAATTATTTCTGTAAAGCTGTCTGCCAGAAGATGTGTAATCACTTTCCTTATGTTATCCAAGATCGCCCGGCCCTCTTCTATGGCATAACCGATGATGCTGAAACTGTCGTTCAGGAGCACTAAATCAGATGTTTCTTTGGCCACGCTGGTTCCGGACCCAAGCGCCACCCCGATATCCGCCTGCTTCAAAGCCGGCGCGTCGTTGATGCCGTCTCCGGTCATCGCCACTACCTCCCCCCTGGCTTGCCAGGCCTTGACGATTTTCATCTTATGCTCCGGCTCAACCCGGGCGTAAATTTGAATGCCTTCAACCTTTTCCTGAAAATCGCTATCCGACATTGCCTCCAATTCCCGACCCTCAATAACGCTCTCTTTTGAAATTTTGAAACCGAGCTGTTTGGCGATGCTTTCAGCGGTCAATCTGTGGTCCCCAGTGACCATCACTATTTTTATGCCGGCCTGCCGGCAGACATTAATCGCTTTTTTCGCGTCTTTTCTTATAGGGTCTGAAAGCCCTAAGAGGCAAACGATTTCCAGGTCCTCAAATTCAGAATCATTTATAATGTCGCTTGAAACCTTTTTCCGGGCAAAACAAATTACTCTAAGCCCTTGGCTGGTGAACTCTTGCAATTTCTTCTCCCATTTTTTTCTGCCGCCTTCGCTCAAGCCCGACATTGCCAATAAATTTTCCGGAGCGCCGGAGACCAAAAGCATCTTGCCTTCATCGCTTTTATGAAGGGTGGCTAAAAATTTTTTCCTGTTATTAAAAGGAACTTCATCTATTTTGGCCCACTCCTGGTCCATTGAGTCCTTAGAAAACTCCGACCCCAACCCAAATAAAAGTATGGCCCGGTCTGTCGGCCTTCCCCTGACTACCCAATTCTCTTTATCGTCTTGGATATTTTCCACGAACGCTTCATTGCACAAAATGGCGATCCTATATATAGAGCCATCTATTAATCTGCTGTCCGAGGCCTCCAATATCCGGCTTCCGTCAAAAATTTTGCTCACGCTTATCTTGCCTTCCGTAAGAGTGGCTGTCTTATCCGTGCAAATGACAGAAGCGTTCCCGAGAGTTTCCGCGGAAATTAATTTTCGCGCCAGCCCTTTTTTCTTAAAAATCCTCTGCATGCCAAGAGCCAGAATAACGGTCATGGCTACTGGCAATCCCTCGGGCACGGCTGCTACGGCCATCGCCACAGAGACCGTGAACATTTCTATGAAATTGCTTCCGGTCAAGAGTCCGGCGAAAAAAATAATCAAGGTGATAAACGCTATAACAACGCCCACCACCTTAGAAAAATGACTTAATTTTTTTTGATACGGCGTCTTTTCTTCTTTTATTTCCCGCAAAATTAGAGCAATCCTGCCGATTTCTGTCTGAACTCCAATGGCCGTTGCCACAGCGATGGCCTTTCCCTCTTCCACGATGGTCCCCGTATAAACCATATTATCCCTATCAGCCAACGGGGCCTCCTCTTTCAGCGCCTGAACAGATTTATCGCTTGCCAGCCACTCGCCGGTAAGGGCCATTTCATTTATCTTAAGGTCATACGATTTTATCAAGCGGCCGTCAGCCGGAACCTTGTCCCCGGCTTGCAGAACAAAAATATCTCCCGGCACCAATTCAGCAGAATCAATGACCTTAACATTACCCTGCCTTAAAACCCTGGCCTGTTCTTGAATCGCTTTTTTCAGTTCGCGCAATGCCTTAGAGGCCTTATATTCCTGAATATAGCCGACGAAAGTATTAAGAAGCACTGCTCCAAAAATGACTGCGCTGTCCAGATAATCGCCCAAAAACAGAACAATTGTTCCGGCAATGAAAAGAATATAAATCAACGGGCTGCGAAATTGGCTCAAAAAAACCTTAAACCGCGAAACCGGACTTTCTTTAGGCAAAATATTTTTTCCAAACTCAATCTGGCGCTCAAGCGCCTCGCCTTGTTTCAGCCCCTTTTCAATATCGCTTCCCAGAATCTTAACCGCCTCTTGGGAAGATAAATTATGCCACCTGGCAATCATATCCTTATTTTAATCAAAATCGGCGTTTCTTTCAAATTAAAAACAACCGCTGTCGGGTTGTTTTTAATTCTAAGACATATTTTATGCTGATTTGGCTGCCTTAGTTTCTCTCCTGATAATTGACCAATGGAATAAATACAAAGGAAGGCCGACTAATATCAAAGAAATGCTGGTGGAGGCCTCTCTTTGCCGGCTGCTAATCAGCCCCTCATTCCCGCTGACATTCTTCTGCCACGCCTGATAATCCTCCAGCCAATTGTCTATCATAGAGAGCTGCTCCTCGCTTAATTGAACGCCGTCTTGAAGCTCCTCTATCCTTTCCATGCCAACGGGCGCTATCGGAGGCGCCTCCATTCGTAAATAATTGTCTGCTTTGGTGAATATTAGCGCCTTCAAGCCCATATTAACCAATCTCACTGTGCCTGTTATCAAGAGGGCCAGCCCGATTAAGGCGAATAAATAAAGGTAAATTGTCCTTATCAGCGGGTGATGTCCTTTGCTTTTCACATTTTTGTCCCCTACATTTTTTTTATTTATTTTCTTTTTATTCATATTTTATTTAACCACCATTAATTCTCTCGGCTTCCTTTTGTCGCGTTCCGCTAAATAAAAGAGGAACGCTGAAATAATAAAAGGTCCCCCTAAGATTGACGAGACCAGCGCTCGGTTGCTGTTGGCCGTGATTATCACGAACATAACCAAAAATAATCCCGAAATTAAAAGCAAAAGCGCTCCCAATTTTTGCCAGCGCCAGGATACGATACTGCTAAATGCGGCCAACCCAAAAAGGCCGGCGAGCACAAACCCCTCTATCCTGATTTTATTGCCCGCTTGCTCGGTCGCCTCAAATATCCCCTCTCCTATGACAAACACCAAGAAGAACAAGCTGGCCGTAAGGCAAATTAAGCGCGCTAACCAAACTATTATTTTTCTTGCGTCCATTTTTTTGATTACAATTTTTTAGCTTTATCAACGGCCTTGCCCACCCAAACCGCAGCCATAACCGCTATTACGGTAACGATGATGGCGTATATCAGCATAGACGCTATCCCATCCGCCGAGCCAAAGACCTTTTTAAAAATTGTGGATTGTCCCGTTCCAAGCCAAGGCCGCTACCAGGCCGAAAGCGGCGGTAACCAAGGTTGAAAGTTTTTCTATTATTTCCACTTTCATATTTTTTGGCGATTAATTATTTTTAATTATTATATCATAATACCATAAATAGTTTTACCAAAACAAAAACCCGCTTAAGCGGGTTTTTGTTTTGTTCGAATACTGCAAAAGAATTAAAATTCCTTTTTCATGGGCCTGGCCTCGTCAACCACGATGTTTCTGCCGGAGAACTCTTTTCCATTGAACATTTCAATGGCGTTCTTGGCTTCATCCTCGGTTGACATTTCTACGAAACCGAAGCCCTTTGACCTACCAGAGATTTTATCCGCTATGATGGTCGCAGAGGCTACAGAGCCAGCTTCAGAGAAAAAATTCTTTAGAGCATCCTCGGTCGTCTCGTAAGGGAGATTACCGACATATAGCTTGTTGCTCATCTATTTTTCTGCTTGCTTTTTCACTTACTTTTTTCGACCTATTAAAAAACACTATACACCATTGCCTAAAACCTGTCAAATTTTTAAGCCGACTTATCTGCCATAATCCCTCTGGCCGCGATTACTCCCGTGGCCGCCGCGCCGACAATATTCCCGGACAAGCCGGGCCCGTCGCCCACGGTGTATAAATGCCCCACAGATGTTTTCAGGTTTTTGTCAGTCGCCATCTTAGAGGTTCTTAATTTGATTTCCGGAGCATAGAGCAAGGTGTTCCCGGAGTTAATCCCCGGCAAAACTTTCTCCAGCGCCATCAGCCCCTCTAAAATGTTGGTGACTACTCTGGCCGGCAAGGCCATAGCGATATCCCCCGGCGTCACCTCCTTTAAGCTTGGCTTGACAAAGCTCTTATTAATCCTGTCCCAAGTTGACCTTCTCCCTCTCTGCAAATCCTCCAATCTTTGAATTATGGGCTTTCCTCCGCCTATGGTGGTCGCTAATTTTGCTATTGATTCGCCGTAAGAAATCGTGTTTTCCACCGGCTCCGTAAGGTGCACGATGGAAACAAGGGCGAAATTGGAATTTCTTGAATCATATGTGGAATTGGAGTGCCCATTCACGCAAACATAGTCGTCATACTTTTCTATAGCCACATGGCCGTGGGGACAGGGACAATAAGTGCGCACTGCGTCATCAAAGGTCGGGGTGTGGACCAAAAATATCGCCTCATACATCAAGTCGGAATATCTGTTCATTATTCCCTCCGGAAACTCCACTCTCACCCCTATTTCCGCCGGCTCATACTTGAAGTCGACCCCGTATTTCCTGGCGATTTTCTGAAGCCACGCAGCAGAAGACCTGCCTGAGGCCAAAACGACATTATCGGCGAATATTCTCTCCCCGGCGCTGGTGATGACTCCCCGGCAGGCGTTATCTTCCACGATTATATCTGTAATTTCTGTCCCTGTTCTTAAATCTATCCTGTTTTGAATCAAAGATTCCTCAAATCTTTTTATAACCGCCGGGAGCTTGTCAGAACCGACATGCCTTATCTTTCTGACAAAAAGCTGGACCCCCAATCTTTCGCTCTCCTCTACCAATTTATTTGCTTTTTCTATGTCTTTGGGATAATAGCCCGCATCTACGCCGAAACCGGTAAAAACGGAATCAACATAATCCAAAATTTTTTCATATTCTTCTTTTGGATAAATATCCAAAATTTTTTCATGGCTCAACAACGGCGAATAATGGAGCTTGCCGTCAGAGAACGCCCCTGCCCCGCCAACCCCGAACATAACCTCTTGGGGCGTTCTGTTGTTGACGGACTTTCCCTTGTCCGCCAAACACACCCTTAGGTCTTTGTTGTTCTTCAAAAGCTCATAAGAAGCAAAAAGACCCGCTGGTCCCGCTCCTACTATAATTACATCATATTTATCCATACGGATAGATTATAGCAGAGATTTGCATCTGTTCAAGGCCATGGCGCGCCCAAAAATTTGCTTATTTCTAAACCCCTAAAACCGCCCTGGGTTTATCAAGGGCGGTTTTAAGATATAAGATAATTTATTCAGTAGTAATGCCGTCAAACTCTGCTTCATTGCTCTCCGCCTCCTCTTTGGTGACGCGGATAATTCCGTCTTTGTGGTGAGCCGGAGAATAAATAGTGTAGAGCTTCAGCTCGTCCGTGTCAGACACATTTACTATGTTATGCTGGGCGCCGGCCGGCACCACAATGGCGGAACCGTCTGCCACCTCGTATTCATTGCCGTCAATAACACATTTGCCCTGCCCCCTTTCAAAGCGGAAGAATTGGTCATTGTCCGGATGAACTTCCGTTCCTATCTCTTCCCCCGGCCTCAAACTCATCAACACTAATTGGCTGTGTTTGCCGGTATAAA
>Ga0066637_10001330_pt1 | contig 15948 bp, 18 predicted proteins | sample CryGeyCG2014_020_FD_62737 | JGI IMG/M metagenome (GOLD analysis project Ga0066637, IMG submission 62737) | Groundwater microbial communities from aquifer - Crystal Geyser CG08_land_8/20/14_0.20 | ecosystem: Environmental > Aquatic > Deep subsurface > Groundwater | place: USA: Utah: Grand County...
AAAAACCTTATGAGGTGTTTAATCAATTAATTAATAGCAACGCTGTTGCGTTAAATGTTGGAAACTAAGTTATTATAAATAGTTTATTTTTTGTTATTTTGTTTTTTAAATATTTGAGTTATAATTTATAAAATTATGAAAAAAATGTTTTAATTACCGGCATCACGGGTCAAGATGGTTCTTACTTGGCTGAATTTCTTTTATCTAAAAATTATAATGTATTCGGGTTAGAAAGGAGGTCTTCTTCGAAAAACAGAAACAACATTAAACATCTTGAGAATAAAATTAATTTTATTTCCGGTGATCTTTTGGACTAAAATTCTCTCGCTCGAGCTTTAGTCAAGGCAAAACCCAACGAGGTTTACAATTTAGCGTCTCAAAGTTTTGTTAAAGAGTCCTGGGATCAACCAGAATACACAGGAAACGTTACTGGATTGGGCGTTTTAAGAATCCTTGAGGCTATAAGAGAAGTAAATCCTAAAATTAAATTTTATCAGGCGTCTTCTTCTGAGATGTTTGGTAGGGTTAATGAACCTTTTCAAAATGAAAAAACACCCTTTTATCCGCGTAGTCCATACGGCATAGCAAAACTTTATGGACATTGGATTACCATTAATTATCGAGAATCTTATAATATTTTTGCTTGTTCTGGAATTTTTTTTAATCACGAATCTCCAAGAATGGGAACGGAATTCTTAAGTAGAAAAATTACCTATACTCTATCTAAAATTAAAGCTGGTCTAGAAAATTACCTTTATTTAGGGAACTTAGAAGCAAAAAGAGACTGGGGTTACGCTCCCGAATACGTAGAGGCTATGTGGTTGATGCTTCAGCAAGATAAACCAGATGATTATGTGATTGCTACCGGAGAAACACATTCTGTAAAAGAATTTGTCAAAAAAGCCTTTGATTATGTTAGATTGGACTGGAAAAAATATGTTAAAATTGATCCGAATTTTTTTTCGACCGGCAGAAACAAATATATTAATTGGAGACGCCTCAAAGGCAAAAAAAATTTTAAAATGGGTCCCAAAAATAAAATTCAACCAGTTGGTCGAATTGATGGTAGACGCTGATCTTAAAATTTTTGGACTAAAACCACAAAACCATTAAACTAATAAATCTCTTCTTATAACAGAAACCGCCTAAAATGATCTTTTGGCGGTTTTTATTATGTTATTCTGTTCGTAAATTTTTATTGTTTCTTTTGCGCATTTTTCCCAAGAATATTTTTTAACCTGGTTATAGCCTTTTTGTTTTAATTGTTCTCTCAATTCCGCATTGCTAATAATCCGCAGAATTTTATCTGCTATGTCGTTTGGATCTTTGGGGTCAAAATAAATGGCCGCCGTCTCATAAACTTCCGGCAATGGACCATAATTAGAACAGGCTACCGGCAAACCATACTTCATTGCTTCTAATCCCGGCAAACCAAAGCCCTCTGACAAAGAAGGAAAAACATATACTAGCGCATTTTGGTATAATTTGGTTAATTCTTGATCAGATATTTCATTGGTAAAAATTATTTGATCTTTTGGGACAGAATCTTCCACTTTTTTTTGCAACTTTTGATAAAAATAATCAATTTTTCCAACTAAAATCAAAAGTAAATCCGGATTATTTTTTATAACAATTTCAAAAGCTGAAACCAATCGATCTAAATTTTTGTGCGGATAAGAATTCCCGACATATAGCAAATATCTATTTTTAATTTTATTCAAATTCAGCTGATTCATAAATTACGGATATTTTTGATGATTTTATTTTATAATATTTGATAATTTCCCGCTTAATAAACTCTGAAATGGCGATAATCTCTTTAGATTTTTTCATAGCCGCCAAAATAATTAAAAAATAAGCTAATTTTTTAAAATAAAATATTGGCGTTGGCAAGGTTGAAGCATTTTTCAAAATTTTCCGTTGAGTCAAGTCATGAATCGTAATCACAAATCTTTTAAAATAAAAAATCGGAACGTTGAAATGAGGGAAGTGAACCAAATCCAATTTATATTTATAAAGTTTTATTGGAAACAGAATTTGTTCTTTAAATGAGTACCATTGATAATCTGCCAAAACCTTATGAAACCTGGAGTTTTGGGGAAAATAAAAATCAAAACCGACTTTTCTGACAAAAATAAAATAGTCGTTTTTTTGATCAAACTTTTCTAAATTTTTAATTAAATTTTCAGTATAACGCGCGATTCCCACTTTTAATCCTAAAAAGCGGGCATCAATACCGATTCTCATAATTCAAATTTTATCAAAAATTTTTAATTTCCTATTTTTTCTTAAAAATAAATATTTCGCGCCAAACTCTTTGGTCTTCTCTGGAATAAATTATTGATCCTCGTTCGGTAACTTTTGCTATCGGATTTTTATCAATCCTCCCAGCCGGAAAAAATTCTTCAACTGCCCAATTTTTTTTCAGTTCTTCTAAAATCGGCAAAAAGTGAAGAGTGTTTTTGGTTTTTCCGCTGAAGGTGAAAAAAATCGGGAAAACAATAACGACACAGCCATTATTTTTTAAAATCTTTTTGAAATTTCTAAAAGCTGACAGATATAACTGACTTAATTCCTTAATCATTTTTTCACTTTCGTTGTTCTTAAAATTCAACGGACCCAAATACGGCTCGGTAATAATAGCATCTATTGATTCTTGCTGAATTTTTTTTGCTAAATCACGAACGTCAGTAGAAAAAACTATTATTCTCTTTAAATTATTATTTATCTTTTCTGCCAACCACTTTAAATTATTTTTAGAACCATTAACAGCTCCCTTGTTTTTGTCAGAACCGATAATATTTCTAAACCCCATTAAAAACGCTTGACTAAGAATAGTTCCTGCTCCACAAAAAGGATCAAGTAAAGCGGATTTTTTATTCAACCCCGCGCTCGTGGCCAAATTAATCATTATTTTGGCGATTTTCGGAGGCAACATCCCTTTCTCAATTATTCTATCCGGTCGGCCAAAATCAAACCAACTGTATTGTTTAAAATCCTGGCAAGTTATAGTTTGCCCCATTAAAGCGTCGTTTTCGCTGGTTACCAGAAAAACCGCTTCTACTCCGTTGTCTAAAAGTTTATTTTGTTCCACAATCACCGAAGATAATGTTAAATTATCGCCGGAACTAACCCAACGAGAGCTCTTTCCTTCCTTTTTTAATTTATTTTTTATTTCCAGAGCCACTTCTTTTTGTAATTTTGAATATTTACTTTTATATTGAGCAACTAAGTCGTCGTTAGTTAGATTATAAAAACTGAACCCAAAATAAATTTTTCTTAATTGAGAAAAAATCAACTGTGATATCTCATTAATCAATAATTCTGTTTGATCTAATTTTACCCTCTTAATTATTTTCCCAATTTTAATTGTTCCGCCCAATATTTCTTGAACGCGTTTCGCATCAATATCCGCTTTAAAATCAATCACCATTACTTGCGGTGAAACATAATTTACGTCTTCTTTTTTTAAATTAAGACGATTTAAAATTTCAGCTATTGACAAAGTTGGATTATTCCCTAATATAAAAAAATAGGTCATATTATAATACATTTTGTCTTTTAAAATTTATTTGTCAATGCATATGTACGAATTATTATCCATTGTTCCGTCTCCCTTAACTGAAAAAGATCTCCCTGAAATTTCAAAAAAAGTAAAGGATCTTATTGAAAATTTGGGCGGGAAATTAATCAACGAAGAAAATTTAGGGAACAAAAAATTTGCCTATCCAATCAAACAAGTTTATCGCGGCTTTTATATTTTGTTTGGTTTTGAAATTGAGCCAAAAAAAGTAAAAGAACTTGATCAAAAATTGAAGTTGATTCCGGAAATTTTAAGACACTTAATAACCTTAGCTATTCCAAAACCCGAAAAAAGAATCCCTCGCCGAAGACAAGCGCCACAAATATTAAAAGAAGCCGACGAAAGCGTTGTTGGGGCCCCTACACAGCCACACCTCGCTCCGCTAGACCGAGAAATGAGGCGTGAAAAAAAACAATCTGAAGATGCTGACGAAAAAATTCCGGACGAAAAAAAAGAAGACGAGAAAAAAACGAAAAAAATTGACTTAAAAAAATTAGGAGAAAAAATAGACGATTTGTTTAATAATATATAATAAATTAAAGGTCTATGAATGTTAACAAAGTTATTGTAATGGGGAATTTGACTCGCGACCCAGAAGTGCGAAACACTCCATCGGGACAAAACGTTGCTTCTTTCGGCTTAGCCACTAATCGTTTTTGGAAAGACAAAGAAAGTGGAGAGAAAAAAAAGCAAGTAGAGTATCACAACATTATCGCTTGGGGGAGGTTGTCTGAAGTGGTTCAACGATTTTTGAAAAAGGGCAACCTGGCTTATGTTGAAGGCCGACTACAAACCAGAAATTGGCAAGACCAAGAAGGAACCAAAAAATTTCGAACGGAAATTATTGCTGAAACAATTCAATTGGGACCAAAGCCATTTGACTCCTCTCGTCAAGAAGATCGTCCGGCCGACAAAGAAGACCACGATCATGACGACGACCAAGAAGATGTTTCTCCTCAAGGAGAAATAAATGTAGAAGAAATTCCCTTTTAAGAATTTTTTATTAACCAAAAAAATTAAACTTTTGTAGTTTTATTGTTTTATTTATGATAAAAGAAAACCAAAAACATTGTTACTTCTGTCTTAATAACATTAAAGAAATTGATTATAAAGATGTTGAACTTTTGCGTCGGTTTATTTCAACCTATGAAAGAATCCTGCCTGCCCGAAAAAGAGGAACTTGCAGCAAACATCAAAGAAAATTGGGCCAAGCCGCAAAAAGAGCCAGAATTATGTCTTTACTGCCTTTTGTAAAAAAATAAATATGGGATTACATGAACTCACTAAACCGGGCTTGCTACTCGTCTTAAATAATGAACCATACCGAGTGGTGTTTTCTCAACACGCTCGCACGGCGCAGAGAAGGGCTTTTGTTAGAACCAAGCTTAAAAACCTTATTACCGGACAAACCGTAGAAAAAACTTTTAACGCATCAGATAAAGTCGAAGAGGCTAATGTTGATAAAGTGCGAGCCAATTTTCTTTATGCCGAGAAAGACCAAGTTTTATTTATGAACAATAAAACCTATGAACAAATTTCCTTTAGAAAAGACTCTTTATTTGGACAAGATAAATTTTTAAAAGAGGGAGGGGAAGTTAATGTATTAATTTTCAAAAACAATCCGATTAGTATTGAGCTGCCAAACAAGGTTGATCTCTTGGTTGTGGAGGCTCCGCCCAGCGTTAAAGGAAACTCTGCCACATCCCCGACCAAAACGGCTATTTTGGAAACAGGGGGCAGCATTACTGTTCCAATCTTTATTAAAGAGGGGGATGTCATTAGAATAAACACTGAAACGGGCGAATACGTAGAAAGGGCATAAATCTTAAATTCTCTCGTTTGCGAAACAAACCTTAAAACCAAACCCGCTTATCGGCAGACAAATAAATTTAAAATACCAAAAATAGATTTACTAATATTTGTGTTTTAAATTTTCTTTGTATTTTATGACCATTGAAGAAATTTTTGATCAGGCCGTTCTATTAAAAGCCTCTGATATACACCTTGCTGTTGGTTTACCGATACTTTTTAGAGTCAACGGAGATCTTCAAACAACAGAAAATAATTTTTTAATTAAGGATGATGGAATTCTATCTTTAATTAGACCTATTATTAATAAAACCCAAGAAGAAAAACTTTTCCAAGAAAAAACCCTTGAATTCTCTTATCAAATAAAAAACAATATTCGCCTTAGGGTGAGTGTTTTTTTTGAAAAAAATAATTTAGCCCTGGCGGCGCGTCTTATTTTACCAAGAATTCCTTCAATGCAGGAAATTAATCTACCTGAAGTAGCTTATAAATTAGCCGAACTTCAAGATGGATTGATTTTAATAACTGGTCCCACTGGGTCGGGTAAATCCACCACTATAGCCGCAATTATTGATTATATTAACACAAAAAAATCATATCACATCATCACACTTGAAGATCCAATAGAATTTATTTTTTCTTCTAAAAAAAGCTTAGTTGCTCAAAGAGAATTAGGGCAAGATATGACATCTTTTAGTTCCGCCCTTAAACATATTGTCCGCCAGGATCCTGATGTTATTTTGGTTAGTGAAATGAGAGACCTAGAAACCATTAGTTTGGCTGTAACTTTAGCAGAAACTGGACACTTAATTTTAGCCACATTACATACCCCAAACGCCTCTCAGACAATTGATCGGATTATTGATATCTTTCCTGTTGACCAACAAAAACAAATCAGACTTCAAATGTCTATGGCTCTTAAGGGAATAATTTCTCAACACCTGTTACCAAAAGCGAGTGGAGGGCTAATTGCGGCGCGAGAGGTGCTAATTAATACGCCAGCTATAGCTAATTTAATTAGAGAAAATAAAACAGCCCAAATAAGATCCGCCATACAAACAGGAAGTAAAGACGGTATGTTCACATTAGAACAAAATCTTAAGAAATTATATCACGATGGTTTAGTTAATTTAGAAACCGCCTTATCTTATTCTAGTTATCCAGAAGAACTTTTAAAAGAATAATTCCTTGCGCCCCCATAGTCCAATGGATAGAACGACAGGCTTCGAACCTGTAACTGGAGGTTCGATTCCTCCTGGGGGCACCAGTCGTCGCTAAAAAGGTGACTTAAATTCAAAATCCAAAAATCTTAAATAAAGACTGATCTCTGCCGGCCAGTTGGCGCCTCTGGCAAAAAGTCAAAATGTAGGCACCTTTTATAAAAACTAAATTTTTTGTAATAATAAAAAGAGGGTGTTTTACCCTCTTTTTATTATTACTTACAAATCTACTATCTAACAGCCGCCTTAAAAGCTTGTCCGGCTTTAAATTTAGGAACCTTCATGGCTGGAATCTGCAATTTACTGCCGGTTTTAGGATTAACCCCGGCCCTGGCGGCTCTTTTTTTAACCAAGAAAGAACCAAAACCAGCAATAGCGACTTTGTCGCCTTTTTTTAAAACATCTTTAACAATTTTAATAAAGACGTCTAACATTCTGCCTGCTTCGGCTTTTGAACAATCCTTAGCTTTTATGGTTAATTGTTCAATTAACTCTTTTTTGTTCATACAAACACCTTTAAATACTTTTATTTTTTAAAATAAAAGTAAAATTAATTATTTTTAATTGGCATTATTAAATATAAATAGAATGGGTCTCCGGTTGATTTTATTAACCCGGGGGTATTATCATTAATAACCTCTAAGATAAGCTCTCCGTCTGGTAAATTTATTAGTCCGTCAATTAGATAGCGATAATTGAAAACTATCTCGTTATTTTGTCCTGTTATTTCTGCGTTTAGTATTGTTTTATTCTCCCCTAATTGATTATTTAGAGATGATATTATAATTTGACTGTTTTTAACTGCGAATTCTAAATTTATATCATTTATTCCTATTTTTGTAAATAAACTTGCTATTTTAATAGATCTTAAAAATTCTTCTTTATTAATTATGATTTTTGTTTTATAAGACTCTGGAATTGTTTGTTTGTAGTTTGGATATTCTCCGGAAATTATTCTTGAAATTAACTCTGTGTTTTGATAAATAAATAGAATTTGACTCTCTGATAAATATATTTCAACTTCCCCTTCGTTTTTGATAATTTTTAAAATTTCTTGGAGTGTTTTAATTGGAATAATAATATTTTTTTCTTCTTTTATATTACTCTCTTTTAGTTCTATTTCTTTCTCGGCTAAACGGTAGCTATCTGTTCCAACAATTGTAAGTTTCTTTTGTTTTGGTGTATTAAAAGAAAATAAGGCGCCGCTTAATTCCGCTCTTATTTCTGATGGGGAAATAGTAAAAATTGTTTTCTCTAAGGCGCTTTTAAATTCTTTACTGTCTATTAAAAATTTTTCTTTTTTTTCTATTTGGGGAATAATTGGAAAATCGTCAGCTGAAATTCCTTTTATTTTTGTTTTTTGTTTCTCACTTTTAATGATTAGTTCATCTTTATCAAGGTCAAAATTGAGTATTTCATTTGGTAATAGACTTATATAATTATTTAACAATTGCGCAGGAATAGTTATATTTCCTTCTTCGTCTATTTTAGCCCTGATTTTAGTTTCAATAGCCATTTCTAAATTAGTAGAACTTATTTTTAAAAACCCTTTCTGTGTTGTCAGTAGGATATTGTTTAAAATAGGCAAACTAGTTCTACTGGTTCCGGCCAATCGAGAAACAATATTTAATCCTTGATATAAATTTTCTTGTAAACAGGAGAATTTCATATTATATTATTAATATTAATTATATTATTATAAGTAATAATAAAGATGTGAATAGTGTGGAAAAAAGAGATTAAAAGACAAACGTTCTAATAAACTGGTGGTTTTGAAAAATAAACCCGGTAAAAAAAAGTTAATTATTTGTTAATAATGTTTGGAAAAAAAAGAGAAAAATAATTTTATAAAAAACAAAGAGAGTTATTAACAAGATTTATGCTAGTTATTAGTTTCTTTTCTAAGAAAAAATAGCGTCCAAAAAGAGAGCTGAGCGGTGTTTAAAATAGAAACAACAATTAAAGAGAATAAAACCAAAATAACGGCAAAAAAAACAAAGATTAACCAAGGTAAAAAGTCAATCCCCAATTTTAATAAAAAAGCATAGGCGGTTAAGTTTAAAAGCATTGTTATTCCGGAAGATAAAATCAAAAACGAACCAACAAGAATAATCAATAAGAATAAATAGAAAGAATATTTAATAATTAATAAAAAATGCTTTTTAAAAAATAAAAAACTATTTTTAATTGATAGAAATAACCCCTGGTTGTTAAAAATAATATAAAAAATTGAAAATTTTAACACAAAAAGAATTAGTAATTCCAATAAAGAAAACAATAAAACAAAAACAAGAATAGGGAGGGTTGTTTTGTAGAATAGAGACAACCCTCCTAAATAAAAGAACCCATAAATAATTAAAAATTTTATAAAATAGATTCCAACTATTAACCAAAAAGTTTCTTTTTTATAGCGCAAAGCTTTTTTAAATGAATAAATTTCATCACCCCGGCAATTTTTTAAATAAGAGACGATTGTAATCTGGCAGTAAATAGCAAAGAAAAATAATAAAACAAAGAACAAGGAAAAAAGTAAAAATTTAACAGAGACAGCGGGGCTGAAAGAAGAAAAAAATTTAGATAAACGAGAGGGGTCGGATGTTTTAAAAATAATGAATTCTTTTAATTTATCGCCAAAATTTTTAAAGTTATTAAAGACGGCGTTGAACTCATTATTAAAAGTGAAAGAACCAAAAAATCCCAATAACCATAAAATAGGTTTTTCCCAAACAAACTTTAGAGCCGCTTTTAAAAGGCTTTTAAAACTTAACATATAATATTATTGGTTTTTCATTATGTTTAAAAAATCATCTTTTTCTATGGTTTCTTTTTGTAAAAGAATATCAGCGACTTGTTTTAGTTTTTTATTATTCTTTTCAATGACGTTTTTAGCGCGCTCGTAGGACAATTTAATAAAATTAGAGATCTCAATATCTATTATTTGAGCGAATTTTTCAGAATAATCTCTTTTTTCAGATATTTCTCGGCCCAAGAAGATCAAATCTTCCTTCTCCCCAAACGTTCTCGGCCCAAGAACGTCACTCATACCATATTCGGTTACCAGTTTTTGAGCTAAGCGGGTAGCTTGTCTTAGATCATCAGAAGCTCCGGTAGTTACTTCTTTAAAAGTTTTTTCTTCGGCCACATAACCACCCAAGAGAGAACTTAGGTTGTCTAAGAATTCAGATTTTGTCCTTAAATATCTTTCCTCTTCCGGCATTTTTAACGTATAACCGGCCGCTTGTCCTCGAGAAATAATAGAAATTTTTTGTACCGGGTCGCAACCGGGTAAAAAGTAACTCACAATAGCGTGTCCGGCCTCATGAAAGGCGACAATTCCTCGTTCTTTTTCATTAAGAATATGACTTTTCCTTTCCGGCCCAAGCAGGACACGATCGGTGCTTTCCAAAATTTCTTGATAATTAATTTTATTCTTATTTCTTTTAGCCGACAAAATAGAGGCCTCATTTAAAAGATTTTCCAGATCTGCTCCGGTAAATCCGGGAGTTCTTTCGGCGATTTTTTTCAAATTGACATCGGGGGCTAATGGTTTTTTTCTGGCATGTATTTTTAAAATTTCCTCACGATCTCTAATGTCAGGCAAATCAATGATAACCTTGCGATCAAATCGGCCCGGTCTTAACAGCGCCGGATCTAAAATATCCGGTCGATTTGTTGCCGCCAAAACAATTAGCCCGATATTCGGTTCAAATCCATCAAGTTCAACTAAAATTTGATTTAAGGTTTGTTCTCGTTCGTCATGAGAACCACCACCCAGCCCGGCTCCTCTTTGGCGTCCAACAGCGTCCAGTTCATCAATAAAGACAATAGCCGGCAAACTTTTTTTTGCTTTAGAAAAAAGATCTCTAACTCGAGATGCGCCGACACCAACGAATAATTCAATGAATTCGGACCCGGACATGTGGAAAAACGGAACATCGGCTTCTCCTGCCACCGCTCTGGCTAACAGCGTTTTTCCGCAACCGGGCGCGCCAACTAATAAAACACCTTTAGGAATTTTGGCTCCCAAATTAACATATTTTTTTGGGTTTTTTAAAAAATCAACTATTTCTATTAAATCATCCTTAGCCTCTCTAACGCCAGCAACATCGTTAAAGGTTGTTTTGTTTTTTTTGTCTTTAGTGTTAATGTTTTTAGCGTTACTTTCTCCAAATTTGAAGGCTTGAAATCCGCTGCCTTTAATTTGTTTGGAAAAAAAGTAAAATAGTCCGATTAGCAACAATAAAGGAAGAAGCAGGGGGAGTATTAAACCCAAGAAAACATCTTGTCCTTTTGAACTTTTAACCCTTATTGATATATCGGTTAATAAATCCGGTCCAATGTTGTATAGTTTCAGCGTTTCTCCCAAAGAAGACCCCGCTTCCTTAAAAACAAATTGATGACTTCCATCAAACAAAAGAACAATTAGTTTGTTTTCTTGAACGATGATTTCTTTTACTTGTTTAGATCGAACCTCTTTTATTAGGTCGTTTATGCCGATTTCCTTAACTTCGTTATTAAAAGAACTGAATAAACTAAAAAGACCGGAAATAATCAAAAAGATGATTAAAAAAACGAGGAGATTTTTAATCAATAATTTCATAGATGATTATTTTTCCTCTTTTTTATTAATCAGAGATAGTCCCAATCGATGATCGTCAATTTCAATTGAAACGATTTTAAATTTTAAGACATCACCCTCTTTAGCAATGGTCGACAGATCTTTTATTGGTTTTTCTGAGATTTCGGAAATATGAGCCAAGCCGTGAATGTCTTTATCTAATTCAACAAAGAACCCGAAAGGATTAATCTTTAAAATTTTACCATTAACTTCTTGTCCGACCTGATATTTTTCTTTGGCATTTTTCCATGGATCGGCTATCAATCTTCGAATAGAAAGGGAAATTTTTCCATCATCGGTGATTCCGATAATTTGGGCCTTTACTTTGTCTCCACTTTTTACGACATCTTGAGGGTGATCTATTCTTTGCCAGGCCAATTCGGAAATATGGACCAACCCTTCTTGGTCTTTATCAAAAGTGACAAAGACGCCAAAATCGACCAATCCGCTTATTTTTCCTTGGACAATATCGCCAACTTTATAATTTCCGATGATTTTCTTTTCAGTTGCTCCTATTTCTTTTTCGGAAACAATAAGTTTGCCTTCTTTTTCGTCAAGATTGATTATTTTTACAATCATTTCTTGGTTAATAAAAATTTTCAATTTTTCCAATATTTTATTTTTGTCTCCGTCTTCAACTCGCGGATAATGTTCGGGCTTTAGTTGTGAAACTGGCAAAAAGCCCTGAATTTTTCCAAAGTAAACAATTAACCCGCCCTTATTGGCATCAGTCACTTTAACTGAAACCGGTTGGCCTGTTTTTACAATATCCTCAAGGTTATTCCAGGCCTTTTTATGACTGGCTTGTCGAAAGGATAATTCTATCAATCCTTTTTCATTTTCTAAGTCAATCACCGTGGCAAAAACCTTGTCGCCCTTTTTAAAATTTGAAAAATCACCGGATTCATCGAAAAGTTCCGGTCCGCGAATGATTCCGGTTGTCAATCCGTTGATGTCCAAATAAATTTCATTTCTGCCAATTTCAATGACCGTTCCCTCAATTAAGTCGTTGAGTTTTGGCAAGCCTTTTAACAATTGCGAGTAATCTTTTTCATTTATTAAGTTTTGCATATGTTCGCATTATAGCTTATTTTTAAAAGGTTGGCAAGACGATGAAGTAGAGAATAAAACATTAAATATAAAAAATAAAAGATATCAATCAAGGGCTTATCCCTGTTTGCTTGCCGGCAGGTTATTTAGAAATTGAGTTTTTAATCTATAAGGTCTTGTAAAAAATAAATAAGTTTGTAATATAGAGTAGCCCAATTAATTCTTCGCGAACTAGAAAACTTAAAGTTTCATTTATCCATGGAAACACTAAAGTATATTATCTTAGTAATAATTATTGTCATTTTCGGGGTTCTCACTGTTTTTTATTTTTATTATCAACCCGATAGTTTTACAGAATATCTTTCCGACCAAGCAGTTTTTTATTTGCGTTTTGACCTTAATAGAGTTAGACAGAGCGGTTTTTTAGGAGGAGAGTTTTTAAGGCGTCCGGAAATAGAAAAAATAATAGTGGGACTCTTTCCAAAAGACAGTTATCAGGAAGGGTTGGCAAAAGAAATACTTAAGAGCAAAAATTTGTCTATTTTAAACGAAGTTGGAATGCAGGGTTTTTTAAGTAAGGAGGGAGAGCCAAAACTGGACGCGGTTTTTTATTTAAAATTTAATAAATTTATTTTTGGCGCCGACAAAAAAAAATTTAGAAAAATTTTGAATCAATATAATGTTTATGAGCCACAAAAGGGACTTTTAATTATAAGCGGCAAAGATAAAGCGGATCTTGTTAGAAAAGGAGTCACTGATAAAATCAGTCGTTATCCCATTTTTGTGGAAAATAGTTCAATCGGAAAAGGTTGGGTTAATTATGGCCAAATAATACAGGGTGTTAGCGATAATCAAAACGCTCAAAACATTTCTTTGACGCAAGAATTCGCGGAATTTGGAATAACGTCTTATCAACCGGAAGAAAGAACAATTTTTTACGAAATAAATTCTACAGCTTTTTTAAGCAACGACAGAGCAGTCGGCAGGAATAAAAATTTATTAGAAGACAAAAGGGGCGGTTATGTTCTTATTTTTTCGCAAACAAAAGAAAAAAATATAGAAGACCAAATTAGAGTTGAGTTGGCAACAAAAAATCCGGTTGAAAAAAGCGTTTTATTGCCCGACGGAACGACTTATGTGGATTTGGTTATTGATCCGGCCTCTTTTAAATTTGAAGACGGTTTTTTAAAAGGGACGAGCTATCGTTATTATTCTGACAACAATAATGACAAAGGATCGACGGACTTTTTTCTTTGGGAGAACGGACAAAATTCTTTTGCTTCCAACAAGATTGAGTTAATGGAAAAATTTTTAAGTCAAAACGAAGAATGTTTGTCTTATTTTAAAAATAAAAGCTTTATTAAGGGTTTTTATTGGCAATTGGATAAAGTCGCGCGTGATTTTGAGATGATTGATTCTGGACAAAAAATATATGGCTGTCTCGGACTTTAATGAGATAAATTAGGCCTGTGGATAAATTGCCTTGTGGAATATATGTCAGATATATATACTTGAAGCTATTGATTAATTTAACTCTTTTTATAAAACATTAAAAAATAAAATAGATTTTATGTTAAAGAAAAACAAAACATTGGTTAGGCGGGACCTAGAGGGTCGCCGGCAGAGCCTAATAAAAGGATTGGAATCAATTGCCAAAAAAAGTGAACATGGCGAGAATAATTATGAAGCCAAGTTTCCGGAATATGGGCGAGCTGAAGATGAGAACGCCGACGAAGTCGCCACGTTTTTAGATAGCGTTTCTTTGGGAGAAAATCTAAAAGAAACATTGATGGAAATAGATTTAGCGTTAAATAAAATTGAAAAGGGTAATTATGGGTTTTGCGAGTCTTGCGGAAAAAAAATCAGCGCGGATCGACTTAAGATATTACCGACGGCGCGTTATTGTTTAACCTGTAAAAAGGAGAAGGGATATCAGGCGCAAGAATGAGAAGAAAAATTAATTTAATTAATCTCTCTGTTTTTGGTCTTTTTGTTTTAGATAGGGTTTTAAAAAGCCTTGCTTTGGCCGGATCGACCAAAGATTTTTATTTTATTAAATTTTTTTTATCATTGAATCCCAATGTCGCCTTAGGGCTGCCGGTAAGAGGGATGATTCTTTATTTCGCGATACTAATTATTATTTTTTGGCTTGTTTTTGTTTTGATTGGCGGTTATAAAAATAACAAATTAACGGACATTTTAGTTTTCACCTTGATTTTGGTCGGCGCTTTGAGCAACCTTTTGGACAGAATAAAACAAGGGCAAGTTGTGGACTATTTCAACTTTCTTGCCCTTGTAAATTTTAATATTTCCGATTTGATGATTTTAACAGGAATAATAATGAAGATGAAACAAATAATCGGTTTTAATTGTTTTTTTCCAAAAAATCGCGAGCGCTCGCGGTTGCAATAGACCCCTCGGCCGCTGCGGTTATGATTTGCCGCAACTTATCGCTCGGGGCGGTAATATCTCCGGCCGCGAACAATCCCTGGACTGAAGTTCTCATCAAATAATCGGTAACAATATGACCGGTTTTTTTGATTTTAGGAGAAGGAATGAATGTTAATTTATCAATGGATGGTCGGCTGCCGATTTTTATAAAAATTCCATTAAGACTGATTAAGTTTTTTTTATTGTAGGGCTTGTCTAACAAGATGCCGTTGACCAGCTCGTTCCCCACAATTTTTTTAACCGAGGCGGAAAGGATTATGGTTATTTTTTTATTTTTATTAACAGCCTTTTGCCAAAGAGCTTGGGCTTGAAAATTTGGCAAACAATGTATTAAATAAATTTTTTTTGCCAAGCGGCTTAAAAGAATGGCTGAGGTTAAAGCGCTGTCGCCTCCGCCGATTACGGCAACAGTCTTGTCTTTATAAAAAGCCGCATCGCAAGTAGGACAATAGCCAACGCCTCGCCCTAAAAATTTTTTTTCTCCGGGAATTCCAAGTTCGCGATAATGCGAACCAAGACAGAGGACGACGGTTTTGGATATCAGCGGTAATTTTCTTTCAAAAAATACTTTAAAGATATTTTTTTGTTTTTCAATTTTTGATGCCGTTGAGAAAATGATTTTGGGCGCGTATTTTTTAGCCTGTTCAGAAAATAATCTCATTAATTCAACGCCAGATATTGAATCATATCCGGGATAATTTTCTACCGAGTAAGCCTCAGAAGCTTGCCCCCCCAATAAGGACTTATTAATAAATGTTTAATATTATAGCGGGAAGAGTAAATTGAAGCCGTAAGTCCGGCCGGACCGCCGCCGATGATAATTGAATCGTAAATCATAAAAAAAAGATTATAATTATAGAATTAATTTAACAGAAAAAGTTGAAAAAGTCAAAGCAACCCAACAAACGCTTCGCGGGATAGTTTGATCACCGCGTCCCCGGCTGGCGGATTCGGAAGGGCGGGAACAAAATTATTTTAATCCCGCCCACCCGTCATAGCTTTATGTGAAGGCGAATGTTCGATTCATCTCAGGCATAGAGCGGGATTCTGTCGCGCGGGACAGCTTAACAAAAGATTCTTTTTTATTTATCCAATCAATCGATTATTTTGTGGTCTAAAGAGGTGATCTGTACCCCAAAAAGTGGACACAAGTAAAAAACAACTTTTTAGGCTCTTAGCGTTAGAAGATGATCCCTGTATTCAACGGGGGTCATCTT